>ENA-UONW01000442-UONW01000442.1-human-gut-metagenome-genome-assembly--contig:-CS52-NODE-442-length-61133-cov-17.517175_pt1 | contig 61133 bp, 67 predicted proteins | sample MGYA00242463_ERZ724010 | MGnify/ENA metagenome assembly ERZ724010 | reverse complement strand
AAGAAATTCCCCGTCTCGATGAGACGAGAAATTTCTTGGCCCGCTCGAAGGGATTCGAACCCCCGATCTTCAGAATCGGAAGCAGATTACTAAGCAGGCGTAATCCCTTATATATCAATGACTTTAGAATTTGCCTGACTTGCATCTGACTTGCATGAGATAAATTGTTCTAAAGCTACCACTGATTTTTTCTTGCGGGTGCGTGACAAATGAGTGTATATATCGAGCGTGGTTTTGATATCTGAATGTCCGAGCAGCTCTTTAGCTGTCAGAATATCAACACCGGCGTCATAGAGCATTGTCGCATAAGTATGTCGGAGCTGATGCGCAGTAAAAGTTTTAATGACTTTACACCCCTTATATGGGTCGTATTTGCTGCCGACCGGGCGCAGCCTTGCCCCGTATTTAACATCAAGCTCTGTCATGTATGATTCCCACATTCGGCGCCATGCTGCCTCTGTCATTATTCCGCCATCTGCTCCCGGGCTGACATAAAGGCTCTCTTTAGGCTGCTCCCGGAGATAAGCAGAAAGAACGGAAGGCAGCGGCACGATCCTGTTACCTGCCTCGGTTTTGGCTGTTGCTTTAATTGACGGTTTATTAGTGACGTATTCAATGCTTTTGCTTACCGTCAGCGTGCCGTCCTTAAAGTTAACATCTCTCCAAGTCAGCGCTAACACCTCCCCCCTTCTGAGCCCCGCAAAAAGCATAATCATCGCCGCAGTTTGCGCCCGATGCGGAGTTTCTTCGATCCACTGGATTTGCTCATCGTCTATCGGGGTTCGGCGCGATTTGGGCGCTGTTTTAGGTATGCGAACATTTTGAGCGGGATTGTAATCTATAATGCGGTTATCAATTGCAAGGCAAAAGACCTGTGAGGCTATCGCCTTAACATCAATTAACAGCTTTTTACTCGCAGGCTTGCCCGTGTTGGGGTTATAAGCAGCGAGATCATTAATGATATCAGATATATCAAATAGCCTGATCTCAGATAATGACCTGCTTTTCAGCCCATCCAAATGTTTTGCCGTGCTTATAAGATTCCCGTAGTGGCTGGCGCTGACCTCCGCCTTCTTTCCCCGAAGCCACCGATCACACCATACGCCGAAGGTGTCGCTTCGGGCAGAGACGTCAAGCCCTTTTCCGAGCATAGCTCTGATCTCATCGGCTTTTTGGTTGGCTTCTTTTTGGGTCGTACCGTACACCGTTTTGTATTTACGGCGACCTTGCTCGTCCTTTCCGAGGTAGATCTGCACGGCTATTCTGCCGTCGGTGCGCTTTGTGTTTGATTTTTTAGGCACAAAAATGACCTCCCGTTCAAAAAAATGGTTGCAATTCGCCCGAACGAAAGGTATAATGTAGTTAACCTTTCATTCATCTGCTGCTAGGATTTTTGATTGGTTCAAGTCCTCGGTGCGCCCACACCGGGGGCTTTCCTTTTATCCGCCTATTTCCCAGGCCTTGCCGCAATTCAGGCAAGTAATTACGACTTTTTTGGAGCCTATACCGCCAGCCGCAAGCCCTATGCCTCCGGCGACTATATATCCCGCAGCAGCTTTACCAGCGCTGAAGCCTCTGTTATTATTCGTCAACTTCGTCGACCCGCACCTCGGGCAGCAGAGCTCGCCGTTCTTTTCGTGAGCTGCGATAATCGCTTTCCTCACCTTTTTATTCACCAGAGGATCACGGTTGATTTTTAGCTTTATAAAATTCTTTCGGTAAAACGCACTCATTATTGCGTTATAAAGGACATCAACGATTATAAACAGCATAAAGCTGACAAATATAATATCTTTCGTCAGTCCTTTTTCGTCGCAGGCAATGTTATATAATGCGTATAACACAAAAAACGCGACCATAGGAGGCGGCAGAATGGCTTTAACGACTCGCCACCAAAGAGGTGGAATCTTTCCTGTCGGGATTTCAGCACAAGAAGTCTCCACCTCGACGGGAGACTTGAAGGCAACCTCTCCTTGACTTGCCCCACACGACTCACAAAAGACGGCATCGTCTTTGATTTCCTTACCACATTTTCGACAAAACATATATACTCTCCTTTTTATCACCCTGTCGGGTGTATTTACCTTATAGCACTCAAAAATGCCACAGCTTTGCCGAGGATCCTTATATCGTTGAGCTCCTCGTTTCGGTATACAAGATCATTATACATAGGATTACAAGGGCTCAGGACGAGCTTGCCGGGGTACTTATGCACCCTCTTTAAGGTAGCCTCGTCGCCGATAAGCACCGCTGCGATCTCGCCGTCGTCAACATCCTCCTGCGTCCTTATATAGACATAATCGCCGTCAAAAATACGGGCGTTGATCATGCTGTCGCCTTTGCATTTGAGTGCAAAATCGGCGTTGATATCCTCTGCCATGTTAATATATGAGTCGATGTTCTCGACCGCTAAAATAGGTTCCCCGCAGGCTATTGCGCCGATCAGGGGGACCTTTTTTGTTTTGGGTAATGGAATGATGTTATCCGCCAAAAACTTTTCGGATAGAATTTGCTCGCTCCACAATCTTTCATATGTATCTACCAACTCAATATCCCATTCTCCATCGCTCTCTAAACGCACGCAACGCACACAATGGGATAAGAAATTAATAACATCTTTTGCTTTAGCAAGAGAGGTGTTTTCCTTATCGATATTCCACATTTGCTTTAACGTTTTGTATGGAACAGGAATGTAGTAGAAAAAGCCGTCTCTATCTTTATTAATTAATTCCCAAAAGTCGAACGGAGGCACATTTGAAAAATAATCAGTAGATACTTCAAAATAATTTGCAATCTTCATTGCTGTCTCTGTAGACAATGATTGAGTACGTCCGGATTTTAATTCCGACATAACACTGCGAGAAACGCCGGTGTTTTTACACATTTGCGTAATATTAATATCCTTGTCTTTACACAAAAGTTCAATTCTGTTGTATAAATTCCACATATTTTTTACTCCTGATTTGTACACAATAACAAAATTTACAGAATTCAGTAAAACACCCTTGACTTTTACAGCGTTCTGTAATATCATGGAGCTGTCAACAGAATTCTGTTTTTGGTGTTCCGTCAAAAACACTATATTACATTTTTCTGTATTTGTCAACAGTTTGGAGGTGATTTTTTGAAAAATAGTTTTTCGGCTTTCGGCAAAAGGGTAAAAATCGAACTGATCAAACAGGGAAAAAATCAAGAATGGCTGATTTCTGAAGTAAAAAAGAAAACAGGACTTTACTTTGATAGTAGCTATTTAAGCCGCATTCTCACAGGCCAGTGTAATCCTGTTAAAATCAGCGAGGCAATCAAAACTATTTTGCAAATTGAATAGTCGTGACAAATCGTCACAAGAAAGGAGCAAACCAATGAACAACATATCAACTTTCAGAAACCCCGCATTCGGCAGCGTAAGAGCTGTCAACATTAACGATGAGCCGTATTTTGTCGGCAAGGATGTTGCAACCATATTAGGTTATAAAGACTCTTCCGATGCCATTAAGAAACATGTCGACAATGAGGATAAGCTGACTCGGCGTTTTGCCGACTCAGGTCAGAACCGTGAAATGTACATCATCAACGAATCCGGCCTTTATAGCCTTATCCTCTCAAGCAAGCTGCCTAAGGCTAAAGAATTCAAGCGCTGGGTGACGTCGGAGGTGCTTCCGACTATACGCAAGACCGGCGGCTATGTCAATAACACCGCACAGTTCGTTGACAGCTATTTCGGGCAGCTTAACCTTGAGCAGAAGCACGCTTTAACGCTGATGTTTGACGAGAGCAAGCGCATGAGCGAGCAGCTTAAGGAGCAGGCCCCGAAGGTGCTTTTTGCCAACGCCGTTGAAACCGCTCACACATCTATCCTGATCGGCGATCTCGCAAAGATCATCAAGCAAAACGGCGTAGATATCGGTCAGAAGCGCCTTTTTGAGTGGATGCGCCAGAACGGCTACCTCATAAAAGGCGGTTCGAGCAAAAACATGCCGACTCAGCGCTCAATGGATCAGGAGCTTTTCGAGGTCAAGGAAACCACGATAAACAACCCCGACGGCTCCGTGAGGGTAACTAAGACCACCAAGGTCACAGGCAAGGGTCAGACGTATTTCATCAATAAATTTTTGCAGTAAGGAGGAATCAACATGTTAAAAGGACCGAAGCCCTATTACCGCTGGGAGGAGGTGCCTCTGGTACTCAGCACGGCGGGCGTGGCTCGGCTGCTCGACTGCTCGGAGTCAACCATCGTCAAGCTCGCCGCCAACGGTACGATTAAGAGCTTTCGCTTGGACAGGATCTACCGATTTTGCCGTGATGACATTCGGGCGTTTGCGGAGGGGGCAACGAAGTGAGCTTTACCGAGCTGATTTCTGCAATCCTTATTATGCGAACCGTCATATTCGGCGTGATAGCGGCTATAACCGTTACCTTCATACTGGTGACGATATTTTCTCATAAAGGAGGGGGAAAATGAACACCGCCGACACCATCCGCACCATTATTGAGCTGCTGCTCGTGCTGGCTGCGATACTTATGATGATCTTTGAGCCGCACATAGCGGCGTGGGAGCAGCGAGCCGCCCGCAAGGCGCTCATATGGGCGCTGGAGCACATCCCGGAGTTTAGGGCGTGGCTTTACCCCACCGATGAGGACGAGCCCGTTAAAATGCCCGTCAGGGTCATGGGAGACTGGCGTAACAGCCGCCTTAAATAAAAATAAGCCGCTCACCGACGGCAATCGGTAAAGCGGCAGAGGAAAATATCCATTTTTATAGTAACAGAAAGAAAGGAAGAAGTCAATATGTCAGTTAAAATCAACAGCCTTGAGCTTGAGAATGTCAAGCGGATCAAGGCAGTCAAGCTCGAGCCCTCGCCGAATGGGTTGACCGTCATCGGCGGCAAGAACGGGCAGGGCAAAACCTCAGTGCTCGATTCGATCGCATGGGCACTCGGCGGCGACCGTTACCGTCCTTCGGCAGCTCAGCGAGACGGCTCGGTAATCCCGCCTACACTGCATATCACCCTGTCAAACGGCCTTGTGGTCGAGCGCAAGGGTAAGAATGCAGATCTCAAGGTCATTGACCCCAACGGTCGTAAAAGCGGGCAGCAGCTCCTTAATGAGTTTATCTCGCAGCTCGCCCTTGATCTGCCGCGCTTTATGGAGGCAAATAATAAGGACAAGGCCAACATCTTGTTACAGATAATCGGCGTCGGCGATAAGCTCTTTGAGCTTGAGCGCCGCGAAAAGGAGCTCTACAATCAGCGTCACGCCGTCGGTCAGATCGCCGACCAAAAACGGAAATTCGCCGCCGAAATGGTGTTTTATCCCGACGCCCCCGCCGAGCTTGTGTCGGCGTCGGAGCTTATCAGGCAGCAGCAGGATATACTCGCTCGCAACGCTGAGAACCAGCGCAAGCGTGAGAATATGCGCTCAATCGAGACGAAAGCCGAATCGTTGCAGAGCGATATTGACCGTCTCAGGGCTGAAATGCAGCGCCTTGAATCACAGCTCACAACCGCACTCGCAGACCTCGAAATCGCCCGTAAGGACGCGCTTTTCCTGCAAGACGAGAGCACGGCGGAGCTTGAGAAGAACATCGCCGAGATAGATGAGATAAACGTCAAAGTGCGTGCAAATCTCGACAAGGAAAAGGCCGAGGACGACACCAAGGAATACGCCGCCCAATACAACGTCCTCACAGCGCAGCTCGACGATGTGAGGGGAGAAAAGCTCGCCTTGCTCAACGGCGCGGAGCTGCCGCTCCCGGGGCTGTCGGTAGAGGACGGGGAGCTTACATATAACGGCCACAAGTGGGATTCCGTCAGCGGCTCCGACCAGCTTAAAATAGCAACGGCTATCGCCCGCAAAATCAACCCTCAGTGCGGTTTCGTGCTCGTCGATAAGCTCGAGCAGATGGATATAGATACTCTGCGTGAGTTCGGCGCATGGCTTGAGGGTGAGGGCTTGCAGGTCATAGCCACAAGAGTGAGCACCGGCGACGAGTGTTCGGTGATCATCGAGGACGGTTACGTCAAGGACGAGCCGAAAATACAGGCGCCCTCGGGGCTGCCTAAATGGGGAGGTGCGCAGGCATGAGGATATCAAGCGGATTGATTAACACTGCTCAAAAAGTCGTCATTTACGGCGCCGAAGGTATCGGCAAAACGACCTTCGCATCAAAATTCCCCGAACCTCTCTTTATCGACACCGAGGGCAGCACCAAGCGACTTGATGTGCGCCGTTTTGACGCACCGTCAAGCTGGGCTATGCTGCTTGAGCAGGTCGATTATGTCAAGCATCATCCCGAGCTCTGCTCAAGCCTCGTGATCGACACCGCCGACTGGGCGGAAAAGCTCGCGTCGACTAAGATATGCTCCGAGGCCAAGGTCAACGGCATTGAGAGCTTCGGCTATTCCAAGGGCTACACATACCTCGCCGAGGAATTCGGCCGTTTACTCAATAAGCTTGAAGAGCTTATCGGCCTGGGCATCAACATAGTTATCACGGCTCACGCTGCCATGCGCAAGTTTGAGCAGCCGGACGAGATGGGAGCGTACGACCGCTGGGAGCTTAAGCTCTCAAAAAAAGTCGCCGCAATGCTCAAGGAGTGGGCTGACTGTGTTCTTTTTATTAATTTCAAAACCTTCGTCGTCAAGTCGAAGAATCAGATGGAGAAGAACAAGGCGACGGGCGGCCAGAGGCGAATTATGCATACAACTCACTCGGCTTGCTGGGACGCCAAAAACCGTTACGGGCTGCCGGACGAATGCGATTTTGACTACTCGGTGATCTCCCCCTTTATTCCCTCCAAGCAGTCAAACGCCGTTGAAACAGCACCCGCAAACGCCGCCCCCACGGCGGCTGAAGCCGAAGAGAGGCGGGCGGAGCTTAAAGCCAAAATCGACGCATTTGTTGACGACGATCTCGACGGCATCCCGAAAGAGCTCAACGACCTGATGAGAGCGAGCGGCATATCGGCTTATGAGATACAGCAGCTTGTCGCCCGTGAGGGCCACTACCCCGCAGATACCCCCATTAAAAACTATGCGCCCGATTTCGTCGCAGGATGGCTTATTGCCTACTGGGCTGATATTTCAAAAATCATAATTGATAACAGAAAGGATTAAATGACATGAGCGAATACAGAGACATACCCGATACCCTCAGCGAGCTTGATTGGGACAGCGAAATATCCCAGGAAAGCAGTTACACTATTCTCCCCGAAGGCGAATATCCCTTCTCCGTGGCCTCGTTTGAGAGAGGCTATCACAACGGCTCGGACAAGCTGCCGCCCTGCAATAAGGCCATTCTCACAATTGAGATCGACGGCGGCAAGCTCGGCAAGAGCACCGTCAAGCACAACCTCTTTATCTCCCGCCGCACCGAAGGGATCCTCTGCGAATTCTTTATTGCAATCGGACTCAAAAAGCACGGCGAGCCGCTCCGTATGAATTGGGCTGCCGTGCCCGGCGCAAAGGGGCGCTGCAAGGTGGGAATTCGCACCTATAACGGCAACGAATACAACGAAATCAAGAGATTTCTCGAGCCTGCTGCGGCACCCGCTCCCGCTGTCGGCTTCGCTCCCCCGAGCTTTAAATAATGAAGCTCAGGCCATACCAAGAGGAGGCAAGGCGGGCAGTGTTTGCGGAGTGGGATAAGAGCAACAAGCGGACCCTGCTCGTCTTACCGACGGGCTGCGGCAAGACTATCGTCTTTGCAAAGATCGCCGAGGACTGCGTGCGCTCCGGCAAGCGGGTTTTGATACTCGCCCACCGGGGCGAGCTCCTCGAGCAGGCGGCCGATAAGATTTACAGCTCCACGGGGCTAAAATGCTCCGTGGAGAAAGCCGAGGAAAGCTGCCTCGGCTCGTGGCACCGCATCACTGTGGGCTCAGTTCAGAGCCTACAGAGAGAAAAGCGGCTGTCACAATTCGCACCCGACTATTTTGACGACATAATCGTTGATGAGGCTCATCATTGTATTTCAGACGGCTATCAGACCGTTCTGCAACACTTTGATAATGCAAATGTGCTCGGCGTCACCGCGACGCCTGATCGAGGCGACATGCGTAATCTCGGCACTTATTTCGATTCGCTTGCATATGAATACACTTTGCCAAAAGCCATTAAAGAGGGCTATTTATCCCCGATAAAGGCGTTAACTCTGCCGTTAAAGCTCGATCTTTCGGGCGTTCAGATGCAAAACGGAGATTTCAGAGCGGCGGATCTTGACAACGCTCTTGACCCCTACCTTTACCAGATAGCCGACGAGATGCTCAAGCACTGCACCGACCGCAAGACCGTCGTATTTCTTCCGCTTATCAAAACCTCGCAAAAATTTAGGGACATTCTCAACTCCAAGGGATTCAGAGCGGCGGAGGTCAACGGCAACAGCAAGGATCGCTCTGAGGTACTTTCGGCGTTTGACCGAGGCGATTATAACGTCCTCTGCAATTCTATGCTCTTGACTGAGGGCTGGGACTGTCCGAGCGTTGACTGCGTTATCGTCCTACGCCCGACAAAAGTCCGCTCGCTTTACTCTCAGATGGTAGGACGCGGCACTCGACTTTGTGAAGGCAAAACTGAGCTGCTTCTGCTTGATTTTCTGTGGCACACCGAGAGACATGAGCTCTGTCACCCCGCTCATCTTATCTGCGAGAGCGACGAGGTCGCCAAAAAAATGACCGAAAACATTGAGGCGGCAGGCTGCCCTGTCGACATTGAGCAAGCCGAGCAGCAAGCGGAGAGCGACGTCGTGGCACAGCGGGAGGAGGCTCTCGCTAAGAAGCTCGCCGAGATGAAAACCCGCAAGCGCAAGCTCGTTGACCCGCTGCAATTCGAGCTTTCTATCCAATCTGAAGATCTGAGCGGTTTTATTCCTGCTTTCGGATATCAGATGATGCCGCCATCCAAAAAGCAAATCGCTGCACTTGAGAAATGCGGTATTTTTACAGATGATATTGAAAATGCGGGGAAGGCTGAACTGCTTTTATCAAAACTCAATAAACGCAGGCAAGAGGGGCTGACAACGCCGAAGCAGATACGATTTCTCGAGGGCAAAGGCTTTCAGCATGTCGGCACATGGCAATTCGAGCAGGCAAGGAAGCTCATTGACCGCATAGCCGCCAACAGCTGGCGCACGCCTATAGGCATTGACCCGCATACTTACGTTCCCGAGGAGGTAAAGCGTTTTGACGACAGATGGATTTGATTTAATACCGCTGCTTGATTATATCGACCCTGCGGTGCTCACTTACCAAGAGTGGGTCAATGTCGGCATGGCGCTCAAGCACGAGGGAATAAGCGTCGATGAGTGGGACCGCTGGTCGGCGCGTGACCCGGCAAGATATCATCCCGGTGACTGCGAGCAAAAATGGCAGTCATTTAACGGCTCCGCCGCTCCCGTTACCGGCGGCACGATAGTCCAAATGGCTAAGGAGGCGGGCTGGCGCCCGTCACGGCGTGACGATGATGACCCCCTCGACTGGGACGGCGTTATCGGCGGCGATTATAAAGTCGTTGATAACGCCTGGCTTGAGGGCGTGGAGCTGAGCATACCCGACAAGTGGGAGCCCGCAAAACAGCTCATCAAATACCTTGAGACCCTTTTTGAGGCGGGCGAGACCGTCGGATACGTCACCGAGACGTGGGAAAAGGACGGCAAGTATATTCCGACCTCCGGCGTATACAGCCGAACGGCAGGCGAGCTCATCGAGGCTCTGTCAAAGTGCGGCAGCGATATCGGCTCCGTTGTGGGCGATTATAAGCCCGAGGCGGGTGCCTGGATCCGTTTTAACCCGCTCGACGGCAAAGGTGTTAAAAACGCCAACGTCACCGAGTACCGTTACGCTCTCGTCGAGTCAGATGTAACCGATATAACGCACCAAAATCAAATTTTGCGTGATTTAGAGCTGCCGATCGCCTGCCTTGTCTATTCTGGCGGCAAAAGCATACACGCTATCGTCAGGATAGACGCTATTGACTACACGGAGTATCGCAAGCGCGTTGATTTTTTATACAGTGTCTGTGAGAAAAACGGGCTCAAGGTCGACAAGCAAAATAAAAACCCCTCGCGCCTCTCTCGTATGCCCGGCGTTATGCGTAACGGCGAAAAGCAATATTTGCTCGACGTCAACATCGGGAAAGAATCGTTTAACGAGTGGAAAGAGTGGATCGAGTCTATCAACGACGATCTGCCCGACCCTGAGAGCGTCGCCGACGTGTGGGACGCCCTCCCTGAACTTTCACCGCCGCTGATTGACGGGATCCTGCGGCAGGGTCACAAGATGCTTGTCGCAGGACCCTCAAAGGCAGGCAAGTCCTTCGCACTCATCGAGCTATGCTGCGCCATAGCCGAGGGCTCATCATGGTTCGGCTTTAGCTGCACTCAAGGCAAAGTGCTCTACGTCAACCTCGAGCTGGATCGGGCGAGCTGTCTGCACCGCTTTAAGGACGTTTACACCGCCCTGCGGCTGCCGCCACGTCACCTCTCAAATATCGACATTTGGAATTTAAGAGGCCGCAGCGTACCTATGGATAAACTCGCCCCGAAGCTCATCAGGCGGGCGCTTAAGAAGAATTACATTGCCGTCATAATCGACCCGATTTACAAGGTTATCACCGGCGACGAAAACAGCGCCGATCAAATGGCGCATTTCTGCAACCAATTCGACAAGGTCTGCACCGAGCTCGGCTGCGCCGTCATTTACTGCCATCATCACTCAAAGGGCACTCAGGGCAGCAAAAAATCAATGGATAGAGCCTCAGGCAGCGGAGTGTTTGCCCGCGACCCCGACGCGCTGCTTGATCTCATAGAGCTCAGTATAAACGACGCAAACATCACCGCCGAAACAGATAAAGCCGTCTGCGCCGTGTGCGGCAAATACCTCGACCGTTTTCATGTTGACGTTGCCCCCGATGAGCGGTGCTCCGAGCGTGAGATGCTGCGCCTATGCCGTGAGCAGCTCCCCGAGACTACATACCGACTGATGGAACGGGAGGCCGACGCTCTCCGAGAGAGCCGCAAGACCCTGACCGCATGGCGCATTGAGGGCACGCTTCGAGAATTCCCAAAATTCGAGCCGGTCAATCTCTGGTTCGATTACCCGATTCACCGCATCGACGATTGCGGCGCATTGATGGACGTTAACCCCGACGGGGAGCTGACTTTCTGGAAGCAAGGACAGGAGAAGCGGAAAAAGCGTGCCGAAAAGGAGAGATCCGTGCGCAAGGAAGAGTTTGATCAAGCGTTTTCGGCTATTGCCGATAATGACGTTGTTTCAATACAGGATATCGCAGACGACCTCGGTGTCAGCAATAAATATATAGGAGCATGGTTCGGGCACGGTAAGAACGCAAGAGACGCTTACAAGAACGCCTATGAAGTATTCACAGGAGATGACGGTCGGCGTTATTTGAAGAAAAAAAGAGGTGCGAGTGTATAGCGTTTTTAGCCTTTCGCACCCATGCGAGTATATAGGAATTTATTATACACTTGCACGGGTGCGAGTGTATAGTGATTTACTATTCAGTCGCAGGGTGCGAGTGCGACCTATATCTCTACGAGATATACATGCGGGTGTGGCACCCCCTTTGCAGGGGTAAAAGTCGGCTTTGAAGCTGCCGACCTTTCACCCCATACAAAGACAGGGAGCCACCGCGCGAAAAGAAAGGAAGCAAAAAATGACAACCGAATTTTTTATTTCGATCATTCCCCCGACAGTAACTCATCAGGAGCATAAGGTCAGCGTGCGAAACGGCAAGCCGATAATCTATGAGCCGCCCGAGCTGAGAGCAGCCCGTGAGAAGTTGACCGCTCATCTCGCAGCGCATAAGCCCGAGCAGCCGTACACCTGCGGAGTAAGGCTCGTGACAAAGTGGTGTTTCCCACAAGGCCGTCACGCTGACGGAGAATATCGCGTCACGAAGCCCGATACCGACAATTTACAAAAGCTGCTCAAAGACTGCATGACCGCCGTCGGCTTTTGGGCAGACGACGCCCTGGTCGCCTCGGAAGTCACCGAGAAGTTTTGGGCTGCTGTCCCGGGAATCTATATCAACATACAAGAGCTCGAGCTTTTGTAATCAAAATCACCGCCGCCCCGAAAGAATCCTCGTGGTTACTTTGCAACACGGGGCGGCAGGAAGGAGGCAAAAATGGGCGTAGAAAAAGGCTTTACGGCCGCCGATTATTATACTGTCAAACACTTTGAGCAGATGCAGGCACAGAGTTATTTTTGGAAAGTCACACACGCCGAAGAGGTAGTAGAAGGCTTTATCGAGGAATGCAAAATCCGAGGCAAGAATTATCACGTCTCGGTCGGAGGGCTCGACAGCATCACCCTCTTGTATTTCCTGCGGGATAGGGGCGTAGATTGTCCTGCGATCTCCGTGTCATCTCTCGAGGATAGGAGCATACAGCGCATCCACAAGGAGCTGGGGGTTATATCTCTGCCGTCGGCAATGAGGTCAGACGGTACACGCTGGACTAAGGCAAAGGTGATACAGGAGCTCGGCTTCCCCGTCCTCTCTAAAGAGACAGCACTTAAAATCTCGACCTTACAACACCCGACTGAAAGCAATAAAACGATCCGCCATGCCATTATAACGGGCGAGACGGGCGCATACGGCGGCAACCGCACAGGCACGAGAATGAGGCTGTCGCAAAAATGGCTCAACAAATTCGGAGGATACGAAAACGAGAATGAGGGAGTTAATTACGGCGTCCCGAACTTTAAGGTATCATCGGACTGTTGTTACTACCTCAAAGAAAAGCCCTGTGCCGACTGGGCGAAAGAACACAACAGCGTGCCATTTTTAGGGTTAATGGCATCAGAGCATGGACGCCGAGAAAAGAGCCTCAAGCTCAACGGTTGTAATTATTGGGGTAAGACCACGGTGAGGTCAGCTCCGTTTGCGATATTTAATCGCAATGATCTATTAGGTCTGGCTTTGGACCTGGGCGTTAAGGTGCCGGAAATATACGGCACGATAGAGCGCGATGACGAGACTGGTCAGTACTACACCACAAGAGCACAACGCACAGGCTGCGACATCTGCGGCTTTGGTATCCACCTCGAAAAACGTCCACACAGATTTGACCGGCTCCGTGAGGATAATCCTAAGGCGTGGCAATATTGGATGTATGACTGTGCTGAGGATCCCGTCACCGGCGAGAAATACGGCTGGGGCAGAGTGCTCGACTACATAGGCGTTGACTGGGAGGATGAGTATGTTGACCTCGACGCGGCGCAGGAACGATTTTTTTAGGAGGAGCAAAAGTGAAAGAAGTTATATTATGTAAGGACTGCAAATATCGAGGTTGGCTTTATGGCATTGAAATCGCCTTTTGCACACGAGATGGCGGTTATGTAAACAAGGACGATTTTTGCTCTCGTGGCGAAAAGTGCGAGGGCAAAGGAGAGGAGCAGAAAAATGAAATACTATGAGATCAACGAAACCGCAGCAAGACAAGCCCGTGAAATGTGGTCATTTAGCGAATACAAGCACGGCAGCAAAACAGCAGAATACAGAGCACAGGTTGATAAGTGTTACAGCCTTATTGACAAGCTACCCGACGATTTGAAAGAGAAAGGCGAAGCGATAGCAGACAGATACGCCCGCCGCCTCGCTGAATGGTATAACAAGCAATTCAGAATTGAAATGATGTGCCCGTCCGTGATGATTAGCGGCGGCGGTAATTTCCCCGTAAGAAAGAAAGAAAAGCAGAACGCCGCACAAGATAGACATTATCAAGAGTATCAAGAAATTCAGCAGATACCCGAAAAAATCAATAAACTGTTAAGAGGTTCGAGCGTTATTAAATCGAGCGACGCAGACGCATTAGAGCAATTGTGGCAAAAAGTCGAAAAGCTCGAATCGCTGCAAGCCGAAATGAAAGCGGCAAACGCCTATTATAAAAAGCACGGGACGCTGAAAGGTTACAAAGATTATACCGACGAAAGAGCCGAAACACTTGACAAGGCTATTGAGGAAAGTTGGTACAAAAAGCCTTTTGCACCTTTTGAATTAACAAACAATAATGCAAAGATTAAGAGTGCAAAGGCGAGAATCACACAGCTTGAACGGCTCAAAGAAGCGGCAGAAGCAGCCGCAGAGCAACCGAAAGATGAATACAAGACCGATTTGTTTAAGGTGGTAGAAAACGCCGAAATTATGCGCTTGCAGCTCATCTTTGACGGCAAGCCTGACGCAGATACAAGAGCGGTTTTGAAGAAAAACGGCTTTAAGTGGTCGCCGTCAAATACGGCGTGGCAGCGGCAGTTGACGCAGAACGCAAAATACGCCGTGAAGCGAGTTATCGACGAATTAGCATAGGAGGGAAAAAGTGAAAGTCTATGAGTTAATGAGCCTATTGTCACAAGCCGAAGCAGGCACGGAAGTCACGGCCGTCGTGTGCTTAAGCCCAACAGAGCTAATACAGCATGGCTGCCGAATAGGTGACGGCGATTGCTTTTGCTTGACATTCGAGATCGAGGAGGCCGACCCCGATGAGGGCAATATCACCTTGAAGATTTGAGGAGGCCATAATGAAATCTGGAATGTTAAGTATAAAACCAAAGTGGTGTGAGTTGATTGCGAGCGGCCGAAAGACTATTGAGGTGCGCAAAACTCGTCCAAAGCTCGAAACGCCGTTTAAGTGCTATATTTATTGCACAAAAGACAAGGGTATTTTATTTTGGACGGGAAAACGGTATGCGTATGCTGACGAAAGAAGTCACAATTTGTTTGATGTATGCGGCAATGGCAAAGTTATAGGCGAGTTTGTGTGCGATTATATTTTGAAAATAACACCTGACACATACGGATATCACAAATATTTTATAAGCGATGATGACCTTAACGCATCTTGCCTTACGACTAATGATTTGTGGGAATATGGAAGCGGCGAAACGCTGTACGGCTGGAACATATCCGACCTTATAATTTACGATAAACCAAAAGAGTTGAGTGAATTTGTAAGGCCATGCAATCGTAATTGCTTTGCCCCATGCCCCTATTATCAAGGCAAGGAATACGAGTGCGAAAGACCTATAATAACAAGACCACCGCAGAGCTGGTGCTATGTCGAGGCGGTGTAAGAATGAGGTGTGATTGTTGCCCGTTAGCACCATATGATGATACTTGCTCCGAATGTGGTAGATGGCACTGACAGAAATCTTTAAACAATGAGAACTACAATCTTGAAAGGAGAAAACAAAAGTGGCAGTAAAGACAGACTACAAAACAGGAGACAAGGTGGTGTTTATCAGCGAAGAAGAGCACAAAGAATTTCCAAATTTTTACCCCGAAGTTGGCACGGTAGGAACGGTGGTTAACGTACATGGGTTCGTCGCATTAGTCAAATGGGAACAAGGTTCGACGAGCAAAGGCGATTGTTGGTGGTGCAATTGCGACAAGATAATTCCCACAAAAGAATATTTCAAAAAAGAAAAGGAGAAAGTTATGAGAAACTACTCGACCGCCGATGTGGCAGAGGTCAAATATGGAGAGTGGGTTCACGGTGAATGTGTATCGCACTGCTCCGAATGTGGCGTTGAGACGTATCCTGAAAATATCACACCTTATTGTCCAAAATGTGGAGCGAGAATGGGCGGGGGTGATTTTGATGAAATGCCGAATATCAAATCCAAAGAGTAATCAGCAGGAGCTTGACAGGGCTATACATATCTCGGTCGCTTGCATGATGGCGGCTATAGCCGACATGGGCTACTGCGAGGCAAGCTGCCGCAAGATTTGGGGCAAGGCCATGCTCTATATCAATCAAGTCAAAGGCGGTGCGCTTAGCATCGGCGAGATCCTTGAAATGCTCGACGACGAGTATAACATAAAAATCAATTTTTAAGGAGTGATTTTATGAATTACAGAAAAGCGGCGGAGGAAGAGCTGCGAGCCTACACAGATCTCAGGGGCAGCCTCAGCAACATAAAGCAGCGCATAGCCATGCTCAAGGACAAGTCGCTGTCGGTCAAGGCAGCCTCGTCGACAACACCGGTTATCGGCGGCGGGAACCGTTACGAAGAGGCTCTGATCGACTGCCTGGCAGAGCAGGCACGGCTCGAGGAGCTGCTAAAGGTCAATTGGCGCAGGGTGCAATTGATTGAGCGAGGGCTCAACGCTCTCGATGACGCCGAGCGGGCGGTGCTCAACCGCTTCTTGATCTGCAACATGCGTCCTGAGGCGGCTATCGACTGCCTTGTCGAGGAGCTGGGTTATGAGCGAGCGCAGATCTACCGCATACGCAGCAGAGCACTTTATCGGTATACGATCGCCGAGTTCGGTCTGCCGGAGCTCTGATAAAATGAGACAAACATGAGACGACAAATGCCGGAAAAGCTGCTATAATATAAAATGCGAGTGAGTGAGTAGATGGGTTTCTGCTTCTTTCTTTCCTCCATTTCTTCAGCCCCGTGGTTTGGTCGACTGCGGGGCAACTTCTATTTAAGGAGACATCATGCAGATAATAGATATTCCGATAAAATCTTTACACCCCTATAAAAACAATCCTCGCAACAACGCCGAAGCCGTTGATTATGTTGCAAATAGCATTCGTGACTTCGGCTTTAAGGTCCCTCTTGTTATCGACTCTGATAATGTCATCGTTTGCGGGCATACTCGTTACCTCGCCGCGAAAAAGCTCGGGCTCAAAACCGTTCCGTGCATTATTGCGGACGATCTAACGGACGAGCAAATAAAAGCGTTCCGGCTCGCAGATAATAAAGTCGCCGAAAAAGCGACATGGGATAAAGATTTGCTTAATATTGAGCTTGGAGATATTATCAACTTCAATATGTCGGATTTTGGATTTGATTTCTCTATAGATTCCGCTGAAAATGAATCACTTGACAATGAACCGACGGAATTTCACAGAGACAAAACTCTCAAGAGCTACAATCTTGCAATGTTCGATGTCGATCGTTGCAGCGGCTTTTATCAAATGCCGATTATCGCAAGAGAAGATTTTATTCCCGATGATTTGATAGGCTTCAACTATATGCTCACCGCAAAAGACAAGCGCTGCGGAATTCACTGCTTTGTTGACGATTATCAATTTGAGAGGTTGTGGACTTCGCCGGAAAAATATGTGAACCCCTTGCTTAAATATGAGTGCTTTTTATCCCCTGACTTCTCACTTTACCTTGATATGCCGATAGCTATGAAGGTGTGGAATATCTATCGCAGCAGGTTGATAGGTCAATATATGCAAGACTGCGGCTGTGTTGTAATACCGACTATAAGCTGGGCAGAGCCCGCAACATTCGATTTTGCTTTTGACGGCATAGAGACAGGCTCTGTCGTTGCGGTATCAACTGTCGGAGTGAAACGGCAGGAGAATTCTTTTGACATTTGGAAAACAGGCATGGACGAAATGATTCGCCGTATTATGCCGTCAGCTATCCTCCTATATGGCGGTGAAGTCGAATACGATCATCACGGTATTAAAACGGTTTGCTATGATAATCATGTTACGGAAAAATTCAAGTCAAAGGATGTGAAGTAATGGGAGGCAGAGGCGCATCGAGCGGAGTGTCACATGACAAAAACAAAATTCCAAAATACCGATATGGTACAGAGTATTCAACGATTCATCAGACTGGAAACATTAAATTTATCAAAAAGAATGCCGAAGATGTTGAGTTGTTCGAAACAAGAACTAAAGGTAGAGTTTACGCTGAAATAAGTAAAGGTGAAGTTAAATCAATACATTATTTTGATAATAACCTTAAGAAAAGCAAAACGATAGATTTAACGCATTATCACCAAAAAATGAAACCTCATGTGCATCACGGATATTTCCATAATGAGAATGATAATGCTAAAGGTGCCACTCGTCTTTCCGATAAAGAAAAGAATATGGTTGACTTGGTTATGAAAGAGTGGTATAATTTCAAAGGTAAGTAGTAGTGAAGGAAGCAGCACGCCTTGATTGAGGAGGGTCCGGTGCAAGTCCGGGCGCTTACCGGAGGCACTACGGTGCCTCTTTTTGCGTTATATGTAAATAAAGCCGTTGACTGATTAGTCAGCGGTATTTTTATACTCCAAAAATGGGAAAGGGTGATTTAATGACAAAAATAAATATACAGCTTTTCGGGGGTAGAGGGGCGAGTTCGGGAATCAGAGCTACAACCGGGCCCTCGGCGCTCGAAGCATTTAAAGAAAACTCAAATCAGCTTAGTAAAGCACTGCGAGAAGGGAAAGCCAGAAGGGCGGCAGTAGTCGAGTTTTCCGATATAACAGGAAAAGTGGTAAAAAGATACTGGGACGGTTCCACTTACAGAGATCGCCCGAATTCAATGTATAATTCTTTGAGCAACAAGGATATGTCCGGCACTTTTAAGTCAAAATTCAAGGAGCCTCAGGAGTGGAAAAAGCGCCCAAAAAAAGCGCCCAAGTAGTAACAATTAAGGTGGTAATATGCCGAATGCTGAAAACTTAATCCCGAATTCGGAGAGAACGCCGAGTGAGCGCCGAGCTAACGCGAGCAAAGCCGGTAAGGCTTCGGGCAAGGCTCGCCGAGCAAAAAGGACTATGCGGGAGGTTGCAAACCTCGTGCTCGATATGTCTGTCAGCGACGGCAAAAAGGTCGATGTCAAATCAATAAAAAGTCTTGCCGAGGTTAGCGGCAAAAACATAAAAGTACAGGACGCTTTAGTTTTAACACTTGTCAAAAACGCTCTCGCCGGTAATATAAAAGCTCTGCAAATGCTGATTGAGCTTACCGAGCAGAGCAGTCAGGCAGGGGCTACAGCAGCGGATGACGAATTGTCGGCGAGCCTAAAAGAATTGGCAAAGGAGCTAAAAAGCGATAAATAATGATAAGTGCTCAGCAAAAAAAGATACTTGCTTTCCCATATTCGGACTATGACGCTATCATCTGCGATGGCGCTATCCGCTCAGGCAAAACTTCGATAATGACCGTCGCTTTCATCGACTGGGCGATGCGTGACTTTCAAAACATGAGATTCGGGATTTGTGGTAAGACCGTCGATTCGGCGGTCAAAAATATCATAATGCCGTTTTTGACTTTAAATTATGCAAAAGATAAATATCAGCTGGTATGGCGGCGCACCGATAAGGTGCTCAGCGTAACGGTCAACGGCCGCACTAACCTCTTTGAGGTGTTCGGCGGCAAGGACGAGAGCAGCTTCGCTCTCATTCAGGGTCGTACCCTTGCGGGCGTGCTGCTTGACGAGGTTGCCCTGATGCCGCGTTCTTTCGTGGAGCAGGCGCTCGCCCGCTGCTCCGTGGACGGTTCCAAGCTCTGGTTTAACTGCAACCCCGAAAGCCCCGAACACTGGTTTTATCAATCGTGGATAAAAAAGGCGGCCGACAAAAACTGCCTCTATCTGCATTTCACAATGGACGATAACCCGAGTCTCAGTCAGAGGATCATCGAGCGATATAAAAGCAGCTATGACGGCGTTTTCTATGACCGGTATATCCTCGGGCTATGGGTCATTGCCGAGGGGCTTATATATCCCTTCTTCACAACCGACAGCTGCTGCGTTTCTTCTCCGCCTGAGAGGGCGGACGAATATTATATCAGCATAGACTACGGCACGCTCAACCCTTGCAGTATGGGGTTATGGGCTGTTAATTATACAACCCGCTCGGCGGTCAGAATTAAAGAGTACTATTACGACGGACGCAAAAAGGGCGTGCAGCTCACGGATGCCGAGTATTACTCAGCGCTTGAGGAGCTTGCTAAGGGCTATAGCATCGAGAGCGTCATTATAGACCCGTCGGCGGCCTCATTTATTGCCGAGATCCGCAAGTACGGGCTTTTTGATGTCCGCAAGGCTAAAAACGACGTGGTCGAGGGTATCAGGACGACGGGGTCTCTGCTTAAGAGCGGGCACGTCAAGATCGCCCTCGGCTGCCGTGACGCAATAAGCGAGTTTGGAGTCTATTGCTGGGATGAAAAAGCGACGGAAGATCGCCCGGTCAAAGCTAACGACCACGCGATGGACGATATCCGTTATTTCTGTTATACAATTTTGAAACCTTTGGAGTGGTGATTAATGGAGAATTTTTTTCGTAATTTAATTTTGCGGCTGTTTGGGCGCAAGGTAAGGCAGGACGAAGCGCAGATAGAGCAGAGTCGCCGAGACAACGACAAGTATATTGATATCAGCTCGGAGAATATAACGGCTCTTATCGCCGGGCGAGTTGCCAATCTTGCTTTTGGTGATTCGCAGCTCACGGTGACGGACGCCGCCGGTTCTGTCTCGGCATTCAGCTCGCTGCTTGTCGATATTGCCGCCCGGCAGTGGGCAGGCGTTAAGCGTGATATCGCCTGCGGACTCGGCAGCGGTATGATCGTCTCAATCCCTTATTCTGTCGACAACGGCCTCGGACGCAAGATTTATATTGACACCGTGACAAGAGACCGCTTTTATATCACTGCTTCTCAGGGTTCGGACGTAACTCAGTGTGTGGTGCTTGCTGACAAGATAGTCCGCGACCGTCACGAGTATAAGCGCTGGACTGATTACAGCATCGACGGAGATATATATTCAATTCGCAGTAAGGCCACTAAGGACGGCGCACCCTGCGAGCTTGCAGAGGTCGAGGAGTGGGCGGCTATCCCCGAGGAGATACAGATCGGCGGCGTTACTAAACTGCCGATAGCTATTTTCCGCTGCCCGCAAAACCCGAGGAGACCAGGAGCCTTTGACGGCGTTCCGATTACCTTCGGCTGTGATGCCACACTTGATAAGATCAAAAAGTGCCTGGAAGATATCGAGCGAGAATTTGACAAAAAGAAAGCAAAGATATTCGCCGATCGTGCGCTTATCAGGAACAAGGGGATAGACGACGACCGCCTAACTCGTCGCAACGAGTTCGAGAACAACGATTTATTCGTCGCCTTTAACAATTCCGATCGCCTGGGCGTTGATATCTTTGACCCTGCTTTTCGCGAAACCTCTTATTACACCAAATTAACGCAGCATTTTGCAATGCTCGAAAAAGAGTGCGGGCTTTCCGAGGGTGTGCTTACTAAGCTCTCAACAGGGAGCGCGACGGCTACCGAGATACGCCGAGCAATGTATGACACCTTCTGCTTCTGCGACGATGTTCACACCAATTTCAAGCAGTATTTTGATGATTTAATGTATTCTTGCGCCGTGCTGCTCGGCTATTATGGGCTTGCGCCTTACAGTGAGTACAAAGTCGAATACAGCTGGTCATACGCCATGCTTGAGGATCCTGCACAGACGTTTTCACAGCTCATGCAGGCCGAGAGCATCGGAGCGGAGCGCACCGCCGAGATACGCCGATATAATCATCCTGAGGAGACACTTGAGGAGGCACAGGCGGTTATTGACGAGATCGCGGCCGAGCGAACCGAAAAGGCTGCCGCTTCTGTTGCCGCCTTTGGGGTGCCCGGCAATAACGATGACGGAGCCGACGAATGATTGACTTTTTCAAAATTCCCGAGCAAATAGCCCGCCGAATGACCGAGGTTAATGATTATACCCTCGAGCGGCTCGGCAAGGACATCGCCCGCATACGCTCGCTCAACAATTACCGCGACGCTCAGCTTATCGCAATTAAGATGACAGGCGAGAGTATGACAGATATAAACTCCAAGCTATCAAAGGCTTCGGGCATGACCGTCGCCGAGATTGAGCAGCTTTATGCCGACGCCGCCCGCTATGATTACGAGTTCGCAGAGCAATTTTACCTCGCCCGAGATATCGAGCAGGTGCCGTTTGAGCAAAACAAAGCTCTGCAACGGACGGTAAACGCTATGGTGCGTTCAACGGCCTTTGCCTGCTCAAATTTGAGTGGGTCATTTGCTTTCGCGCTTAAGGATCCCGACGGGCGGATAAGACGCACCACCTTGCAGGCAGGTTATAAGGAGGCTTTAGACAAGGCGATCACCTCGATAAGGCTCGGCGATAACAGTTACAGCTATGAGATGCGCCGGATATTGCAGCAGTATGCCGACAGCGGCATTCGTGTTGCCGACTGGCAGAGCGGCTATTCTCAGCGGCTCGACACCGCCGTACGCCGTAACATCATGGACGGTCTAAGACAGCTCAAAAACGAGGAGCAAAAACTTCTTGGTGATGAGTTCGGGGCTGATGGATATGAGATATCGGCTCATGTTAATCCCGCCCCCGACCATGCGGATATACAAGGGAGACAGTATTCAAAAGCCGTCTTCGAGGCTCTCAATGAGTCACTTGATCGTAAGATCGGCACGCTTAACTGCTATCATACTATCTTCGCAATTGTGCTCGGCGTGTCGTCGCCTACATATTCCGAATATGAGCTGTTGCGCATGAAGCAAAAAAGTGAGGAGCGCATCGAGATAGGCGGCAGGAAGTACACCCGATATCAATGTACCCAGCTGCAAAGGCAGCTCGAGACCGCCGTGCGAAAGGCCAAGGACCGCATGAGACTGTTTGAGGCGGCGGGTGACAAAGAGTCCGTCGAAAAAGAAAAACGCCGTATACGGGCGTATAAGGAAAAATACGACATAGTCACTAAGGCGGCAGGGCTCGACTCACACTATAACCGCATGAGCATTTTTATCGACAAGAGGAAACGATAATCAAAGCAAGGCTTAACACCCTGCTTTTTTTATATCAAAAATTTGAGCGGAATCTCGAAAAACTACCAAGCCGGAGCAGAAAGGGACTGCGATACCAAACTGAAAGGCGAGAAAGGAATTGAATGACAAGAGAAGAAATCAAAGGCATCCTGCCCGATATCACCGACGAGCAGCTCAAGTCAGTGCTGGATATCAATTCGACAGACATCGGCAAGGCTAAAAAGGACTATGAAGCCGTGTCGGGGCAGCTCGCAACCGCCAAGACGACCATTAAGCAGCTTAATGACGCCAAGAGCGATTACGACGATATCAAAAGGCAGCTCGGCGAATATCAGGTTGCCGAGCAGAAGCGCAAGAACGACGAGCTTCAGGCGCAGAAGGACGCCGCTATCCGCAGCCGATTTGACAAGCTGCACGGCGAGCGGAAGTATCTCAACGACTTCACTCAACAGGGGATTTTTAACGAGTTTAAGGCGGCGCTTGAAAAAGATGAGAGCGTGGGCAAGTCCGACGCCGATATCTTTGAGGGCATCGTCAAGGACCGCGAAGGCGTGTTTGAGTCGCCTTATTATCCCGTCAATACCCCCGGCGTAAATCCGCAGGTCAGACAGTCTGCAAAAGACAAGCTGACCGACGAGGAATTTTACGCTCAGTATTATGCCAATAACAAAAAATAAGAAAGGACTATAACTTATGGCTAACGAATTTATCTCTGTTAAGGAGATCGCAAGACAGACGCTTCCCCGACTCATCGAGAATCTTGTGTTCCCGAACCTTATCCACAAGGATTTTAGCAACGATTTTCAGCCTGGCAAGGGCACTCAGATCCAGGTGCGCAAGCCCGTTGTGCTCAAAGCGACCGACTTCGACGCCTCTACCGGCACTTCGCCGCAGAGCATCGTTGACACGAGCGTGACCGTCACTCTCGACCATATCGCAAGCGTTGACGTTGAGGCATCCGCTGTTGATATGGCGATGAGCATCGACGACCTTACCCGCGTGTTCATCGAGCCCGCTGCCGTTGCCCTCGCCGAGAAGATAAACCGCGACGGCCTTGACCTTTACAAGGACATCCCCTACTGCGTGGGCACCCCTGGCGCCACTGCCGACTCTCTCGAAAAGCTCGCCGACGTCTCTAAGGGTCTTAACGACCGCAAGGTGCCGACCGAGAACAGAGTCGCTCTGTGGGACACCGCCGCAGACGCCAAGCTCAAGACTATCCCCGCTATCGTTAACGCCGAAAAGAGCGGCACCACCGCAGCTCTGAGAAACGGTGCGATCGGCGATGTGTTCGGCCTGCATAACTACATGTCGCAGGCTATCAAGCATCACACCTCCGGCACTCTCAAGCCCGCGTCCAACGGTAAGATCGTCGTCAAGACCGAAGTCACCGACGCAAGCTCGGTAACTCTGTCGTCCGCGACGCTCACCGGCACGCTTGTTAAGGGCGATATCCTCGTCATCGGCGACAACAATTATGTCGTCAAGGCTGATGCAGCGGCGGACAGCAACGAGATCACCGTTTCCGTTTATCCCAAGCTCACCGCAAAGGCGAGCGAAGAGGTAACTCTGCTTGCAGATCACACCGCTAACCTTGCGTTTAACCCGATGGCGTTTGCCTTCGTCACACGTCCTCTGACCGTTCCCGCAGGCGTTGAGAGCTATGTCACCTCTTACAACGGCATCACCCTCAGAGTCACCAGAGGCTACGATATGAAGTATAAGAAGGACATGTTCTCGATGGACGTTCTTTATGGTTACGCCACCATGTATGAGGAGCTCGCGGAAAGAGTCCTCGGCTGATGCTGATCACTTATTCCGAGTATTCAGCACTCGGCGGCAAAGCTTCATGTGATGATTTTCAGCGCCTTGAGCTTAAAGCCCGGGCGCTGATTGATTATCGCACTCAGGGGCGGGTCTCGCTCCTCGAACCCGTTCCCTCCGATATAAAGCTCCTCGCCGTCGAAATAATCGACAAGATCAGTTCCGCGGCCTCTGCCGCTTCGGGCGACTCCGCCGTTACAAGCGTGAGCAACGACGGCGTGAGCGTGGCTTATGCGTCACCTGAGAGCCGCTGCAAGGCTCTTAACGATGATATCACGCAGCTTATCGATTCCGTGACGGGCGATCTTGCTTACAGAGGTGTTGACTGATGATTCCTCCTTATTGGCGTGATACGCTGACGGTATATACTCCGAGCAACAACGGCTCGGGCACGGTATGGAGCCGCAGCGTATACGCTCATTGCTTTTTCAAAGTCTCAAAGGCTTCTGCGTATTCTGACAAGCAGCTTTTCGAGAGCTGCAAGCTAACCGCGAGGCTGCCCGGCAGCGTTAACGTCACTATCGGCAGTATCGCAGTAAAAGGCGTTGTGGACGATATTATCCCCGACAACACGAGCGGCAACGAGCTGCTTCGTAAATATTCGGGCTGTGCATTCCGCGTCAATTACATCTCCGACAACAGCGCGTTTCCGCCGGAGCATACATGGATAGGTGGTGCGTGATATGGGCATCGAGGTTACTTTTAACACCGACCTTATCGAGCGCAAGCTGCTCGACTGCGTTGACGATGACGTTCGGGCTTTCGCACATAACACTTTTTACAAATTGATGGAGCCGTATGTTCCTGCCGACACCTTGACCATGTATAATACGGCCGCAATAACGGCCGAGGATATCACTTTTAAGCAGCCGTACTCATATTATCCGTGGTATGGCAAGTCAAGGAGCGGCAAGCCCTTGAACTACACGACGGACAAGCACCCGCTCGCCTGCGATCACTGGGCTGATGCAGCGTGGCAGGCTCGGGGCGACACCGTCCTCAGGGACATCGAGGCATATATCAGTCAGAGGAGGCACAATGGATAAGCACACCACAGTCAGAGATTGGCTCAAAAGCTATCCGGGATTTAACCGGTTATGCTTTAACTTCGGGACGGTAACGCCGCAAAGTAAGCACCTTATCCCCACGGCGAGCGATTATGTCCTTAAACGCGACATATTCGGCAATGCCGTAAGGTATTATGATTTCGCCGTTACCGCCTTTAATGACATCGACGACATCACCGACGACGGAGCCGAGAATCTTGTCGATTTTAATCAAATGCAAAATTTCATCGACTGGATCGCCGAGCAGAATTCAAAGCGGGATTTCCCGTCGCTCGGCGATAATTGCGAGGTCGAAGAAATTCGCAATCTGCAAAACGCACCGCAGACGAGCCGCAGCGGCGAGCTTGCCAAATACATGGTGCAATGCAGGATCATTTACACAGAATATTGTTAAATACGCAAAAAAGAAAGGAATGATACAATGGCTTATTCCGCAGAGGATTTTAACCTCAGCAAAAATCAGAAGGCCGAGCGTAAGCTGCTTGTGACCTGCGTTAACATGGGTGACAGCATAGACAAGGCGAGCGGCACGCCTAAATGGCTCCCCATCGGCGTGGGTGTTGAGGATTCAGCGGTCGAGTATAATCCCAGCGTCACGACCAAAACCGATATCTTCGGCATAACCGATACCGAAGTCGAAAAGATAGAGCCCTCTCAGAGCCTTGACCCCATGACTATCAGAGGCGGTAATCCGTTCCTCTTCAAGCTCAACGACATCATCGAGCGCAACGCTAAGAGCGAGCTTTCGCAGTTTGAGGTAATGGTTATTCGCGCCTTTGTCAAAGAGGGCACGGAAGCGGGCGGCTATCACGCCGAAGTCCACAAAAACTGCACCATCTACCCCACCAAGCAGGGCGGCTCAGGCAACGTCGATATGCCGGTCGAAATCAAGTACAGCAATGACAAGGTGCTCGGCACGGTCAACGACTACAAGCACGATTCGGATATCACTTTTACCCCGAACGCCTGACAGCTTACAGCGGCGGGAGGCTCAACGCCTCCCGCTTAATTTCTAAGGAGGCAATTATGCGAGTAATCAATTTTTCCGACGGCAGAGAGGAAATAAAAATAAACGGCAAATCCGTGTTTCTGCGGCTCGCCGACCCTAATATTTACATGAGAGCTCAAAAGGCTCAATCGGCAATCGAAAAATTGCTCGAAAGATTCGACGAGGTACCGCAGTCAAGTGAGGAGATCGCCGATTTTCTTGAAGCAATCGACAAAGCGCTAAAAGAGGAGATAAATGTCATCTTTGACTATGACGTATCGAGCGTCCTGTTCGGCGGCTGCTCCCCGCTGACCCCCGTTGATAAAGACGGTACGCCGTATGTCAAGGCGCTGATCGACCATCTTATGCCTATTATTAACGAGGAGCTCGATAAGTCCGCAAAGGCTTCCGAGGCAAAGATTTCAAAGTATACGGCAAAATATCAGAAATGAATTATTATTTACCAAAAAGTCTTGAGGTCTGCGGGCAGGAGTTTGAAATACGCAGCGATTATCGCGCAGTGCTCGACGCTATCGCCGCCCTCAACGACCCCGAGCTCTCAACAGCGGAGCAAGCAGAGGCTTGTCTGCGTATCATATACCCCGAGCGTAAAAGCCTGCCCGATCAAGTGGAGGCGCTCAAAAAGGCTATGTGGTTTATCGGGTGCGGCGAGGAGCGGGACGGTAACGCCCCAAAGCGTCCAAAGATAATGGACTGGGAGCAGGATTTTGCCCTTATCGTTCCGCCGGTCAATAGGGTGCTCGGCTATGACTGCCGCGGCTGTGAGTATCTTCATTGGTGGAGCTTTATAGCAGCCTATTACGAGATAGGCGACTGTGCCTTTGCTGTTGTCACCGGCATTCGCAACAAGCAAAAGCGAGGCAAAAAGCTCGAAGATTGGGAAAAGGAGTACTTTCGCAACAATCCTCAAGTCGTTGAGCTCAAAACCCGATACACCGAGGACGAGAAGGCACTTATCGATGATATTTTAGGAGGTGATGAGCATGAGCAATTCTGACGGCGAAGTAAGAGTAAAGATCAATTTTGACACGTCAAATGCCGCTAAAGAGGTCGCCAGCCTTGAGCGGGAGGTCAGTAAGCTCGAAAAAAAGCAATTGCCGCTTATTAATCAGTTTGAGGCGTTACGAGCGCAAATAACTCAAACAAAGCGTAAACTCGTCGAGACCAAAGAGGCGTTAAGCACGGGCAAGATAGACAAGGTTCAAGCTTTTATGGACACCAAAGAGGGCGAGGAAAATCTGAAGCGCTTGAAAACAGAAGCAGAGGATTTCCTCAATAAGATCGAAGTTCTCGACAATCAGATTTTGCCGCTCAAAGAAAAAATCGAGTCCATTAAATTCACCGGCACTCCCGATAATTCGCTTGCCGACAGTGCAGCCGCCGCCAAACAGCAGCTTGAGCAGGCCGCCGCCGCTGCCGGTAAGATAGCTCCCGCAGTTGATAAGGCCGACAAAAAGACAATGTCGCTCGGTAAGTCCGCCGAGCAGCCGAAAAAGAGCTTCTCCAGCTTTTTCAGCTCGCTTAAGGAGCGGGCAAACTCATCGTTTGGTTCGCTCGAAAAGACTACAAGTCGATTCTCGAGGCGCATAGGTAACACCATCATGTCGGCGTTTGTTTTTAGCGTTTTGTATAAAGGCTTGTCACAGTTAAAGCAGCAGCTCGCGGGCGCATTGCAGACCAATACGCAGTTTGCAAATTCGCTCGCCATTATCAAGGGTAATCTTGCTACCGCTTTTCAGCCGATTTTACAAACGGTAATGCCGATCATTAATGCTTTTATGCAAAAAATCATACAGATAACGGCGTATATCGCAGCGTTTATCAATCTTTTGCTGGGCAAATCAACGTCGGCTTCGGCTGCTGCGGCCAAGGCTATGCAGCAGAGCATCAATGCCACCAAGAGCGGAGCAAGTGGCTCGACGGCGGCGGAAAAAGAGCTCACCGCCGCAATCAAAGAAAAGCAGCGCCAGGTTAAAGCCTTGCAGCGTGAGAATAAAACTTTGACAAAAGAGTACAATCGGCAGAAAAAGGCGGTCGAAGCTCAGACAGATGTCCTCGAAAAGCAGATAAAATCGCTTGAAAATCAAAAGGACGCATTGCAGAGGGTGGAGAAAGCTCACAACAGAGCTGCCGCCGCTCAGCGTGAGTCCATACAGGCGAGCATTGACGCCCTGCAAAAGCAGCAGTCGGCGCTGTCTAAGCAGCAGGCTCAGATTCGCAAGCAGCAGCAGGAGGCTCAAAAGCAGGTCAACGCTCAAAAGGCGGCTATCGATGCCCAGGTTAAGGCTCTGCAAAAGCGTATCAAGGCTTTGCAAAAGGAAAAAAAAGCTGCCGAGGACGCAAAAAAAGCAAACCAGCGCTATACAACGAGTTTCGACGAGCTCTCAACTATCGGCGGTCCCGAGGAGGCTGACCCCTATGACACCGAGATCGAGCAGCTGCAAGAGCAAATCGAGGATCTCCAGGAACGAAAGGAGCTTATCGAGGATGTCGACTACAGCGACCGTCTCGAGGCTCTCGATGCCGAGAATGAGAAATTGCAGGAGCAAATCGACATGCTCAACGAGCAGAAGGACGCTATCAAGGACGCCGACTATAGCGCCGCCTTACAGGGCTATGATGACAGGATATCGTCGATCCGCGAGAAAATTGACGCTTTAAAAGACAGCGTCAAAGAAAATCCGCTTATCGAAAAAAATGAAGAGGCTATAGAAGCCTTGCAAGAGCAGATAGACAAGCTGCAAGAACAGAAAGACGCTCTCGCCGAAAACGCCGGTGCCGCCGACAATCTCGGGATGAAGTTTTCGGATGTCTTGACGAATATGCAGAAGAAGTTAGAAGAATCGCCCATCGGCAAATGGCTCAGCGAAAACGGCGAAAAAATCAAGCAATTCGTGATCATCGCCGGTACTATTGCTGGCGTCGTTTTGGTTTTTACAAAATTAAAAGATATCATCGGAATTTTAGGCAAAGTGGTCGCAGCAGTTTTTTCAGGCCCCGCCGGTATCGTCGCAGTCGTGGCCGCCGCCATCGCCGCAGTAGTCGTGTGGGCGGGAAACGGCGAAGAGTGTATTCAAAATCTCAAAAATGCTTTCGGATATTTTCTTGAATTTATTAAGGACATTTTTTCGGGAGATTTTGAAAAAGCTACCGAGGATATGAAAAATGTAATGCGCTCGCTTTGCAACGTCGTCGCGCTTGTCCTGGAATCAATCGTAAAGGCCGGTGCTACCGCTATCAACTGGGTAATCGACAAGGTCAATGCCCTTCTCTCAAAATTGCCCGAATCCGTCAAAGAAAAATTTGGCGGAGCACAAATAACATGGCACGCGAATACGGATGTTGATTTTTCACAATTTATGCAAAATGTCCCCGCTCTCGCACAGGGTGCAGTCTTGCCGCCTAACAAGCCGTTTCTTGCGTGGGTCGGCGATCAGAGGCAGGGCACCAATATCGAGGCGCCTCTCTCTACGATCGAGGAAGCTGTCCGCAACGTGCTTGCCGAGCAGGGCAACAACAATTTTATCATCAACGCAAACGGCTCCCTCGGTCCGCTTATCCGTCTGCTCAAATTGCAGATTGACAAAGAGAGCAACCGATCGACCGCGTTTTAAGGAGGCGTCTTGATGTCCAACACTAAAATTCGCATAGACTCGCGGGAATTCGGGCAGGGTGACGGCTACATAGTCTCCAACCTCGAGCGCAGCTTTGAAAAGGTGTCGCACGACGGCAGCAGCGGACGCACTACTTCGGGGTCAATGGATATCGACCTCGTCGGCACATTTTATAATTATAAAATGACAATATCTCGCCGCAGCAGCAATCCCAACCTCGTCGAGTTCGACGGGCTGTGGGACGCTCTTTCAGCGCCCGTTCCGTTTAACATGATCGAGGTACCTTATAATCAATCGACTTGGAGATTTGAGGCGTATATTACCAAAGGCAAGCAGCTTCTGATGAGTTCGGACAGCAGCGGTAATTATTGGGGCAGCATTGAGCTCAGCTTTATTGCCCGTGCGCCGCAGCGTAAGCCTGACGAGGAGGGAAGCGCTTGAAAAAGGTGATCTATAACGACTTCGCTCCTCTTGCCGCCGTCAACGGCACTGTGCCCGCACAAGGGAGCAGTGCATATCAGCGCGGCGGTGATCTGCTCAATGAGGACAAGCGAGATATCATCAACTATGCATCACTCGAGGGGCGAGGGATTGACCTTAACGATTATTCCCTCGCCCTCGCTGACAGTGCAGACAACACGGGTTACATCTCCGCCGTTGTGAGCACAAAAGCCGCACAATTGACTAACAGCCGTCTTGTTATCGACCTCGGCGACAAATCATACTCCGCGCCGGGTATCACCTTGCATTTTTATAAGCATGTTTGCAAAAAAGTAAAAATCACATGGTATTCAGGCAGCAATAAACTCGGCTCTGAGCTAACTTTTGAGCCCGCCACGCTCGACTTTTTCTGCGGCAATCCCTTGAGCGGTTTTAATCGTATCGTCATTGATTTCCTCGAGACGCAGACCTCGCAGCAGCTTGTTAAACTGACCGGCATAGACATCGGACAAACTCATGTCATTACGGAGTTTTACGGCGGCGTCAATATTGTCGATGAGATCACCGTTGACTGTGCCGATTTGCCGGGCGGCGAGTGTAAATTTGAGGCAAAAATAACCGACTTCGCGCCTCAGCAAAAGCAAAATTTCACAATCTATTTTAACGATCGCTGCCTCGGCAAATATACCGTTGACAAGCTGACCTTAAAAGGCGTGGATAAATACGAGATAGAGGCGTCAAACGATGTTATGCAGCTCGGCAATACCACTTTCCCCGCTCTTTCGCAGGGCAGCCGCACCGTCGCTAATATTGCCGCCGCAATTGAGACGGCAAGCAAAATCAGCATTGATTACGGCGCTCTCGGTGTAACAAGTCTAGCAGGCTTTATCGAGCAAGGCAAAACAGCCCGATATGCCGCCGCTATGCTATCTTTCGCGCTCGGCAAGCACATTATAGGGATGGACGGCAAAAAGCTCAAATTAGTCGGTTTTCGCGACAACGGGACGATTATTTCAGGCAATCGCATCTTTGACCTTGCGACTTATGAGCAGGGCGACAGATACACGGCAATTTCGCTCAGCACATTCAGCGGCAGCTTCAACAGCACCCCGACGGTGTTGACCGCCGAAAATCCCAATATCAAGAGCAATGACTCAACAAACGTCTTGACTTATGACAAATTTTCGCTTGTCTCAAATGCTTCAGAGCGTTTCGCAGAGCTCTGCGCCTTCGGTTACTCTCGCAATAAGGTTAAGGCAAAGATTATCGTTAACGACGAGCGCATCGGCGATATTGTCAAAATCGAGACCCCGTATAACGGACTCGTCCGAGGGGTTATAACCCTAATGGATATCAACATTTTCGGCAGAGCCGTTGCAGACATCGAAATAACAGAGCTGCCCGAAGGAGGTGAGAACTGATGGCAGAAAAACTGCTCGGTTACTATAACTTTGATTTTACTCGCTCAAAAAGGACTGGGCTATCCCTCCGGCTGGCGCTTTATGAGACGCTGGATGTCGCGCAAAACGCCTCGATTCTTCGGGGTCAAATTGAGTACAAAAACAGCGGAGCAAGATTTTCGGAAAACGAATATTTCGAATATTCGGCGAATGGAAATAGGACCAAGTGGTCAAGAAACGTCTCGTTTGAAGTCAAGGCGGAATGGACGCCGTTTGACACAGGGATAGTAAGCTTGCAGACGCAGAAGGTCGGCAGGTGCAGTCACAATTCAAACGGCGCCGGAACTTTTGCAGTCAATTGCACATTTAAAACAGACGAGATATTGATCGCGGGCAAGAGTTATTATCGCACGGTTGCCACGGTTTCAGCGTCCGGCACTCTGACACCTATAAATCAATCGTTGCCGATAATCGACAGAGCCTTAATGTCAATTAACCGGTACGGCATGGCGGCGGAGCTCAGCCTTAAATGCTCTCATGCCGCTTATAGTTTAACGGCCTCGATTATGATTAAAGGCATGACCCAAGAGCAGGCGGTCGCCCGAAACGGGCTGAGTTATTCCGCTGCTGGTGCCGCTGTGAGGGGCTATTATCGAGGACGAGACGGAGACGCCCATAAAGTGGAGTACGTTTTGACGATCACAGGGTCGAGCTTTGACGGCACGGTGCCGCTGTACTATGCCGGTGACTCCCCGCTTGAGTCAGGGCGCTCTTATCCTTACGTCTTGACCGTCACAGCCGCCAACGGCAAGAGCGTAACTTATAACGGCGTCCTCGCCGTCCCGCAAGAAGTCACGGGCATAGCCTTTGATGATGAGATGTTGACCCTCGCTGTCGGCGAGAGCGCCACGCCTGAGTATAACATAAGCCCCGGCAGCGCAGAGGTCAAGGCGGTGAGCTTTGAGAGCTCCGACAGCGACATTGCGACAGTCTCGGCTGACGGCGAGATAACCGCCGTGTCCGAGGGCGGCTGCACCGTGACCGTTACCTCCGCCGACCACGGGCGGAACGGCACCGACAACTACACGGCGGTCATACAAGTTTCGGTCGTCGCAGACTCCGACGGCTTCCCGCAGCTCGCCGAGATGGACTATCTCGGCGTCGTCGAGATATCCCGACTGTCGACAGCCTGCACATGGCTCGCCGATAAGCTCGGCAAGACCGCAGAGATGCAGGACGTCGTCTGTCAAGGTCGAGCGCACCCGGTCACGGATATACGCACGATCATGGAGGCGCTCGAGGCTAACGTCGCGGCGCTCTCCAACCGCCCCGCCGTCGAGATAACCAAGCATAACGACAACTGGTACGGGCTCGTTAACGGCTGGGTCAACTCGCTCAATGAGCTATATGAGTTAAATAAGGAGGGATGATTTTATGCCGATAAGGCAGATAACAATTGATTACACCGCGCCGCTCCCCGAAGTGCCTATAATGGCGGGTTACATGGGCGAGCATAACGCCACGGAGCTGTTGATCATTCCGCCAGCTGAGCTGACGGGCGACGAGGTCAAAAGCTACACGGCGGCATTTGAGACAGGCGGCAAGGTCTACCGCTCACGCTCATTTGAGCCGGGCGAGGCAATTAAAATCCCGCTATGGCAGCAGCTCACCGCCGAGCGGCTGCTCTGCGTGCAGCTCGAGGCGAGAGGCGCAGACGGGGAGCTTATCGCCAAGGCTCCCGCCGTCCATGGGCTTACGCTCCTGCCCTCTCCGCAGGGAGCGGCAGCAGAAGCCGAGACGGGCAGCGCCGATCTTGTCTCGGAGGTGGCAGCCAACATCGCCGCCCGGCATAAGCACAACAACAAAGCGCTCCTTGACAAGCTCGCCGAGGACAATAAAGGGCGGCTTACCTACGGCGGCAAGGCTATCGTCGATGAGGTGATCTTGTCGCTCAAAAAGTGGGACGGGGGGCGTTACTGATGGGCTACGACACTTTGGTTAACGGCGACTATCTCGACAGGAGCTTGAGATTGATCAGCTCGGCGATACAGGATAAGAGCAGGTTGCACAGCAGCATAGATTTTGACGATTTTGCGGCGAGGATATCGGCGCTGCCCGATGATGCCTTGAGCAAGCTGCTCCACGGGACGCTGACGGAGTATGTCAACGGCACGCCCACGGCTATCCCCGCCGACCTTTTTAAGGGTCAAGATAAGCTCCAAAAAATCGATATGACATCTGTCAAAAGCGTCGGAAACAACGCCTTTAGAGAGTGCTCGGCACTGGTAGAGGTCAACCTTCCGGTGCTTGAGACGCTAGGCTCCGCTGCCTTTATTCATTGCACAGCACTGGCAGAGGTCAAATTTCCGGCAGTGCTCAGCTCCGGAGTGGCCGTCAACGCCCTGCGCTATTGCTCTGCGCTCAAAAAGGTTGATTTTGGAGAGATCAACGCAGCAAAGGGGCTGCTCGACTACTGCCTCGCCGACTGCAAGGTGCTGGAGATGCTTGTCATCCGCGACACAAATCAGCCGCCGAAGCTGTCAGCGACGGCGTTTAATAACACGCCGATCAAGACCAGCACGGGCTATATATATGTGCCCGCCGCCATGGTGGACGCATATAAGAGTGCCACCAACTGGAGCGCATATGCAGACCAAATCAGAGCTATCGAGGACTACCCCGAGATCACAGGAGGTGACGGCGCATGATAGTCAAAGACTACTACAAGACCCGAGCCGACGGGGTCAAGCTCTACCGCTACCGCTCCAATAAGGGGCGGCAGATCGAGCAGAGCGGCACGGGCTACCTCTACGATGAGGCAATTGACCCCGAGGGCAGCACTTACACTTACGCCGAGGCCGCCGACGGCGAGGAGATCCCCGCCGAGGAAGCCCTTAAAATCATCACGGGAGGAGGCGGCAACGATGACCAAGGCTGAGGCGTATGCCTATCGGGCCAAGATCGAGCGGGCGGCGACCAAGCTCACCGACGAGGAGGCGCTGACGTCGCCCGAGCTCTTTGAGGCGTGGAGCGGACGAGACTATAAGGCGGGCGAGAGGGTAACGGATGGCGGCGTGATTTACAAGGCCAAGCAGGACATCGCTGCCAATCCGACATGGCGACCGTCATTAACGCCCGCACTCTGGGAGCCGCTTGCCCTGCCGACCGAAACGGGCACGCGAGATAACCCGATCACAGCCGTGGCGGGCATGACCTACATCGTGGGTCAATATTATCGAGAGGGCGACAAGCTCTATATTTGCAAAAGGACCGGCATGACGGACGGCACAGAGATCACCCTCTACTACTTGCCGTCGCAGCTCGTCGGTCACTATTTCGAGGAGGTTAAAATATGAAAAGTTTTATATGCACGGCGCTGGGCGCTATCGGGGCGGGCATCGCCTCAGCATTCGGCGGCTGGTCTGCCGCTTTGACAACCCTTATCATCTTTATGGCAATTGACTACCTCTCGGGGCTTATCCTCGCGGGTGTGTTTCACCGTTCGAGCAAGACAGAGAGTGGCGCGCTCGAGTCAAAGGCGGGCTGGAAGGGGCTCTGCCGCAAGGGATTGACTCTCTTGATCGTGGTCGTGGCAAGCCGACTTGACGTCATGCTCGGCACGACATTTGTTAAAGACGCCGTCTGTATAGCCTACATATGCAACGAGGCGCTTTCGATCCTCGAAAACGCGGGGTTGATGGGAGTACCTATCCCTAAAGCCGTAAAAAATGCGATTGAAATTTTAAAAAAGAAAGGGGAATAACAAAATGGGCATAAATTTTGAAAAATTTATAAAAAAACACCTCGGCAAAGCAACCGACGTTGACGGGTCGGCGGGCGTGCAGTGCGTTGACCTCGCCAAGGCCTACCTCAAAGAGGTGTTTGACATCCCGTTTTTTGCCGTCGGCTCGGCCAAAAACTATTTTGAGCGCTTCGAGCGCTACGGGGAGCTGCGCGATAAGTTCGTCCGCATACCCAACACGCCGGATTTCATACCAATGAAGGGCGACATTGCCGTGTGGGGCAGCTCAAAAGGCGGCGGTCACGGTCATGTGGCTATTTGTTCGGGCGAGGGTGATATCCGCCACTTTTACAGCTATGATCAAAACTGGGACGGCAAGGCATGCAAACTTGTCCGTCACGATTACCGAGGCTTTCTCGGCGTTCTTCGCCCCCGCTGTCGGGTACTGATCGGCAGCGGAGAGACGGCAGCCGCTTGTTATCCCAATTACAGCGGCAGCTCGTCAAGCCTGGTCGACGCGCTTGAGAGCCTGGGCGTCAACTCGTCTTTTAACAACCGCCGCAAGATCGCCAAGGCAAACGGCGTTAACGGCTATGTCGGCACAGCGGTGCAGAATATCAAGCTGCTTGCCCTGCTGAGGACGGGGCAGCTCAGGAGGGCGTGATATGACTTACATAACCATGTGGCTCTCACACCTGCTCAAGATCATTGACGCCATAGCGACGGACGGGCTGCCGAGGATCCCTCTTGACCGCCTTCCCGCGCTCGTGGTGGCGTGGGCGCAGTATGTCGTCAAGCTCATCCGCATATATGCCGCCGTTTTCTTCGGCAGATAAAAAATCGAGGTCAGCGCTTCGGCGCTGGCCTCTTTTGCTTTTTTAATGAGGATTGATATTATCAAAAATTCTTGAAATTTTGATATTTTTTTGAAAAAGTACTTGACATACTACGCAATGCGTAGTATAATAATAAATGTAAAGAGGAGCTAAAAGCTCCGAAGAAAAGGAGTTAAAAACAATGAAAAAATCAGAACTTAAAGCGCAGTATTGCGTAATCGGCGGGCAGTATCAGGATTATTGTTTCGGCGAAAAGGAGACTCTGTTAGGGGCGAAAAGACTTGCCAGAAAAAGCATGGAGTATTGGGATAACTGGCAAGGATGGCACATCCCGGCAATTTACAAAATAGAAGACACCGAGGTCGTGCCGCTTGACGGCAAAAGCGTGAGAGTGCCCAAACCAGGCGCAACCGCCGCCGCAAAGGGGACTTACAAGGACGGAAAAATCACATGGACGGAAGGAGCGGATATGCTGGGGGTCTAATTTTGCCCTTGCCCACTATCGCAGAGTGACGCCCCTCCCGGGGCGGTAACGCGGCGGCACGGTCACAAGCCCACAATCAGTAAGAGGAGAGAGCACAGATATGAGTAAGGTAATAGATAGAGACGCAATCATTAGCAGCTACCGAGAGACGGGATCAATAAGGCAGACAGCCCGGCAGTGCAACGCACATATTGATACTGTAAGGCGCTGCCTTATAACCGCAGGGTTATACACCAATGAGCGAGTTGAGAGAGTTACGGCCTTGCGTGAGCAGGGCTTAACTACCTCGCAAATCGCGGCAGAGCTCGGATGCTCTGAGCTCACAGTTGTCAACAACTCACCATATCCTCCGGAGATTAAAAACGCGCCTAACCGTTACTGCCTCAATTGCGGCAAGCCGTTTTACTCGCTCAAAGGTCAGGCGCTGTATTGCTCCGACTGCTCGAGTGACGCCAGGGCTAAGACGACAGTCCGAGAGCGTGTATGTGCTGACTGTGGCGCCAAGTTTATGGGCTGGCCACGATCAAAAAGGTGCCCTGACTGTCAAGCGGAGGCAAAACTCAAATATGATAGAGAGCACAAGCAAAAGGGATCGGCACGCAAGCTCGGCAGCGTAGACATCTGCGCCTGCTGCGGCAAGGAGTACACCGTTGAGGGCGGCTCGCAAAAATACTGCAAGGCGTGCGCCGCCGAAGCTACACGGCAAAACATCCTCGCACACAAAAAAGAGTATAATGCAAAAAATCAAAAAAGGCTCAAAGGTATTGCCAAGGCAAAACAGGAGATCATCAAAGAGCCCCCCGATAAAGCAGATAAGGAGTGAGACAAATCATGGCAGATATAAGTATAATAGAGGTCATCGACCGATACCCCGGCACGCAAAAAGAGTTTGCGGAGGAATTTAACATCCCCCTCCGCACTGTCAATGACTGGCACCGAGGGGCCCGAAAGTGCCCCAGCTATGTTGTTGAGCTACTTGCACAACGAGTCCAGCAAAAAGACAAACCTTGACAAGGGCTCAGGACTATGCTATTATATATGTGAGCGGTAACGCTCATGTCACTGCCTTCGGGCAGCGTGGATTAAAATAAAATTGTGCAAGCGATCAGATTTTTAATGTTTGAGAGCAGCACACCTGTAGGGGTCCGCAATTTTATTGTGGTAAAGGTAAGACCTGCACCTTGAGTGGTGCGGGTCTTATTCGTTTTTAAAAGCAAAAGGGATTCTGACTTGCATCTGACTTGCATTTTTATTGTTTTTTCTCGTTTTTAGGCGTTTTTCTCGGAATTTTTACAACACGGTTTAAAACAAAAAAGAGCCCCGAAACCGTTAATTATCAACGATTTCAAGGCTTTCAGCCATTGGCCCGCTCGAAGGGATTCGAACCCCCGATCTTCAGAATCGGAATCTGCTGCGTTATCCAGCTGCGCCACGAGCGGAATTATCAGGCACTTTACTATACATCAAAATGCTCCGAATGTCAAGTGCGGCGCCCGTTTTTCGGTCGTGTTAAATCGACTGTATTATCTCGCCCTCGCAGTGTTCGCCGTCGGGCGACACGCCTGTTATCTTCACTTGCACGAGCTCGGCGCATTTCTCACACTCGGCGGGGATCCTGACGGGCACATAATTTGCCGTGTAGCCCTGCACGAAGCCGCTGCGGTATTCCTCGGGCAGTATCTCGACCGCCGTGCCGACAAGCGACTCAAAAAAGCGGCGGCGTATCTCGTTAGTCTCCCTTATCATCTCCGCCGCGCGCTGCTCCTTTTCCTTTTGCTCGACTTGGTCGGGCATTTTATCCGCAGGGGTGCCGGGGCGGCGCGAATACGGGAACACATGCACCTTTTCAAAGCCGACCTTCTTGACAAATTCGAGCGACTGCTCAAAATCTTCACGGGTCTCGCCGGGGAAGCCGACCATCACGTCGGTGGTTATCGTCGCGTCCTTGAAGGCCGCTCTCAGCTTGCTGCAAAGGTCATAGTATTCGGCGCTGTCGTAGTGCCTGTTCATGCGCTTCAGCGTCTTATCGCAGCCGCTTTGAAGCGAAATATGAAACTGCGGGCAGAATTCTTTGACCTCGGCAAGCCCCGCAATGACTTCATCCGTAATATGGTCAGGCTCAAGCGAACCGAGCCGCACTCTGCGAATGCCCTCGGGTGCGGCGGCCGCACGCACCGCGTCGACGATATTGCCGCCGCTCTCGGTGCCGTAGGCGGAGAGATTGATGCCGACAAGCACTATCTCGCAAAAGCCGTTCTCAGCAAGCGAAGCGACCTCGCTCCTCAGCTCATCGAGCGGCTTTGAGCGCACCCTGCCCCTCGCATAGGGGATTATGCAGTATGAGCAAAAGCGGTTGCAGCCGTCCTCGATCTTGACTATCGCCCTCGTGCGTTCGCGGAACTCGGTGACGGTGTCGCCGCCGAAGCTCTCTTTAGTCTCGTGCGGCGCTATAGCGACTATTCGCCCGCTGCCGTTGATATACTGCATTATATATTCATACAGCAGCTTATTGCTCCTGTTGCCGATGACGATATCCGCTTCGCCGAGCTTCTCACCCGCCTCGGGGGAGGCCTGGGGCATACAGCCCGTGAGGATAATGATGCTGTCGGGGTGCAGCTTCCTGAATCGGCGCACCGACTGCCTTGTTTTCCTGTCGCTCTCGGCGGTAACGGTGCAGGAATTGATGATATATACATCTGCCTGCGCCGCACTGTCAACGATAGTCACTCCGTGCCGCTCAAGGCTCTGAGCCATCGCCTGCGATTCATATTGATTGACCTTGCAGCCCAAGGTATAAAATGCCGCTTTCATATAAGTCTCCGTTCCGCAATTGAAATACGATATGCACATTATATCAGAAAAATGTGTGATAATCAATGCCGACGGGCACATATATTTTCGTGAAAGGGGCTGTGAATTATGAAAAAAACGATAAAATCGGCGCTTTCGCTGCTCTCGGCGCTCGCTTTGGCATTCACCTGCTGCGGATTCGGATACGCCGCAGAGCCGCCGATAGAGATAAAGGCGAAATCCGCCGTGCTGATGGATGTCTCTACGGGCAGAGTGCTTATTGGTTACAATGAAAACGAGCGGCTTTACCCCGCCTCCGTCACCAAGATAATGCCGCTGCTGCTGATAGTCGAGGCTATCGACGACGGCAGGCTCGCCCTGACCGACACCGTCACGGCGAGCGCAACCGCTGCCTCGAAGGGCGGCTCGCAGATATGGCTCAAGGAGGGCGAGCAGATGACCGTTGACGAGCTGCTGAAGGCTACGGCGGTCTATAGCGCCAACGATGCCTGCACTGCGCTCGGCGAATACCTCGCGGGCAGCGACGAAGCCTTTGTCAAGATGATGAACGACCGAGCGGAGCAGCTCGGGATGACGAACACCCATTTTGAGAACTGCACGGGGCTTGACGACACGACCACGGAGCATCTGACCACGGCGGCGGATGTGGCGATAATGTCGCGCGAGCTGCTGCGCCACGAGCTGATAACGAATTACACGACGATATGGATGGACTCGCTCAGGGACGGCAAGACCGAGCTTGTCAACACCAACAAGCTGGTGCGATTTTATCAGGGCACGACGGGGCTGAAAACGGGCACGACCGCCAAGGCGGGCTGCTGCGTGTCGGCGAGCGCAATGCGTGAGGGCACTCACCTTGTCGCCGTCGTAATGGGCAGCGGCAACAGCTCCGACCGATTTGAGACGGCAAAGGCGATGCTGAATTGGGGCTTTGCGAATTATTCGACCGTCACGCCGAAAATAGACCCCTCACTGATACCCGACGTCGGCGTGATAAACGGCGTGACCGAGCGGATAACACCGAGAATTCCCGACGCCGATCCTATTCTGATCGAGAAGGGGCGTGAGAGCGAAATAGCGCAGAAGGTCGACCTCGCCCTCGACGTCGCCGCCCCGGTGGAGCAGGGGCAGGTGCTCGGCACCGTCACATTCAGCCTCGGCGGTGAGGAGCTGGGCAAATACTCGCTCACAGCCCCCGATTCCGTGCCCGCGCTGACCTTCGGCATCATATTCCGCCGCATTTTGGCTTCGCTTTGCGGTCGTGTTCAATAGCTTTAGGGCAACAGAGTAATCTCGGCTTTGCAGCGTTAGGGGCGAACTTTGTTCGCCCTCGGGACGATGCCGAATACTATAATATCAAACTGTTGCTAACCTCTTAGGCGCCCTCTTGAGGGAGCTGTCCGTAGGACTGAGGGAGTTTTTGTTAAAAAACAAACATTCCGCCTGCGGCACACCTCATCCGTCTCGCAGGCTCGACACCTTCTCCTCGAGGAGAAGGTGAATTTTTACTGTCAGCACTGTGATTTTGAGCGGGCGAACGCAGTTCGCCCCTACGATGTTGATTTTGCATTTGCGATTATTTTGCGAGATGCCGAGGACGTCATCCCCTACGATTGAATTGCGGATTTGAGGTTATATAATCGGCAACATTTTTGACTTTATCAACTACCGGACAATCCCTCCGTCGCAACTTCGTTGCGCCACCTCCCTTTACACAAGGGAGGCGAGGGCAACTGCAAATTCGGCGCAAAAAGGTTAAAGGCTGCCGCAAGCGGCAGCCTTTGGTTATTTCTATTTAGCTGATTTTATCGTTTCTGTTTGATCGCCCTTTTTGCAGACGAAATTGCCGTCGGCATCTTTATCTATTGAATCATATTTGCCACCAACAGCTTTACCGTCTGTATTTATTACATTGTAATATGTTTCAGTCGGGCTTATTGCAAAGCCAATGCCGTAAGAACTGCCGTAGGTGAAGTCTATATCCTGATACTTACCGCCGCCGCAAATAACATTGCCGCTTTTGTCATATATGGCCGCAAAATCATCGTACTCGGGGCCTATCAGGCATGTGTCCTTAAGTACAAAGCGTTCCTCGTTTATCGGGTAACCCTCTTTGCGGGAGCACGGTACAAGCTCCCGACCGCTTGACGAGTCATACAGACCGTAAAGTATGGATGAGTTGCCTGCCTCGGGCACTTTATACATACAGGCGATAACCGTGCTGCCTTTGCACTCGCCGAACGGGTCGAGCACCACCTTGTTTGCAGGGAATTCAGCTAAAATTTTACCGCTGTATGAAATATAGTAAGCGCGCTCGGCGGTGTAAGCCGACAAAACATGCCTGCGTGTTTCTATGGGCAGGTAAACTTTGTCAAAATCAATGTCGATCACTTTTTTGCCGCTTGCATCAACGATGTAGCTTTTGCCTTTCTCCGGCCTAATGATCACAAGCGGTACTTCTTTATCATCGCTCACGGTCACAATCTCTCCTATGAATTCGGGAATTATAACTTTATCATTGCGCCCGACCAGCGAACTATACACCTTGCCGTCCCTCATGACGTCCGTAATAAACGTATCCCGGCTCAGAGGTGAGACCATATCATATTTTGGCTTTACGATCACTTTATCTTGAGAATCCATAATGCCGTACAGGTTATCTGGGTTATCCGGGTTTTCGTCGTTCTGCGGGTTGGCGTAGCAGGCGATATAGCCGTAGTCAAACGTCTTTTCTTTGTTCTTAAACAGTTGAGTCGCCTCGACCGTAGCGGCTGTGTCCGAGGGTGTTTCGCCGTCGATGCCGCAGCCGGCAAAGCAAAGAATACAAACTATCAGAGCCGTTATGACGGCAACGGGCAGAATTTTTCTCATTTTAACTCCTCCGTATTAAATTATCTTTCGCTCTTATTAAAGAATATGCCGTAACACACATATAAGAGCCATCGGAATCACCCTCTCAAATATAAATTGCAGAAGTTTAACAAAAAAATCGCAGGCAATCATCGGAATTGCCAAATATATTTATTATTGATATCTGCTGCACTTATATTTTAACTGATTTTTTGAGTAAAAAGCAAGTGAAATTTTAAAAATCAGCAAAATGTACAGCCGCTTTTCAGCCTGCTTGTATAAATTTAACAAAAAAGCTGCCGCACATCAATCTCTTGATCCGCGACAGCCTTTGGTTATTTCTATTTAACTGATTTTATCGTTTCTGTTTGATCGCCCTTTTTGCAGACGAAATTGCCGTCGGCGTCTTTATCTATCGAATCATATTTGCCGCTCTCGGCTTTACCGTTGAGGTCGATCAGCCAGAATTCGGGCTCATAAGCGCCTATGGTGGCTGACTGACAGCCGATACCTATTTTGTCACCGTCATCAAAGAAAATGCGGGCAAATTCGCCGTCCTTGGTGAGCTGTTTGCCGTCACCGTCAAACATATTTGCAACATTTGATGTTTCAATCAGGCTTTCCAATTCGCCGTCAAAAGCAACGATCCTATCGGCACCTACGACCTTGATCTCCTCATATTTGCAAGGAATGATAACTTTGCCCGAAGAATTTTTCAGCCCGAATTTCAGCCAGTTGTTATTATTGCCGATAAGCAAGGTATAGCCGTGCTCCAATTCCCTCAGCTCGGCATAATCGCCGTTGTTAAGCACGCAGATCTCCTTGCCGTTATAATCGTAAACGTAAAGCGTTTCCCCCGCCTCGGTATTTTTACTGCCGAAGAAGAAGCCGTTATACTGATGGATGGACGCACTGTCAAACTCAAGCGGAATGATCTGCTCGCCGTCGGTGTTTACGAATCGAATCTTTCCGCCCAAGGGTTCAATAACCAGTATCGGCGGTGTGCCCTCAGGTGCAAGAACCCCGGTTTGACGAATTACACCGCGGAAGAACGGAACAAGGAAGTTTTTATTTTCGTCTACAAGAGCCGCATGGTTGGAATTATCGACAGTCTTTTCGACCACAAATCTGTCCTTGCAAATCGGAAAAGCTGACACATAACTTGGCTCTATAACTATATTTCCAGCACTATCAACGATGCCAACATTACCGGTAAGATTCTTTGACATGTAGCAAAGCTTATAGCCAAAGCCCGGATCACGGTCTGTATCAACATACACATTATCAACCATAGATGCACTTTCCAAAGCTGTGGTCTCATCTTGTGACTGGTGGCTATCGTTTGAACATGCCGACACCGTTAAAGCCAAAATTAGAATTAAGAATATAGAAATTAATATCTTTTTCATAGTTATCATCTCCTATTATGCTATTCCACAAAAATGTACGGTGATTTGAATATATGTGCAAACTTTCTTCTGATATCACTGATTGGGACTTCACGTCTCCATTTTATAACACAATTCCCGCCTTTGCCATAATTGCATTCAACGACAACGACTTTATCCAAATCCGATGAAACATTAAGCACAATTATACTATGACCATTATATCTAATGTAATCACCCGGCTTGACAAAATACATAGAATTCACATCGGTAGATTTCGACCAATTTGTAACGTCTGTTCCAAATAGCCTTTTCCCAATATATTTTGCAAACCCATTGCATTGTATCGAGCTTTGATAGCTGTTGCAGCCGCAAGAGCCATTTGAATTGCAGTTATCATGGCTGCTGCAAGCAAAATTTGTTGTAGTGGTATATCCCCAGGAGGTTCCCGGAGTGTGATTCCAATATTTAGAATCCGGAAAAATAGAATTTAATGTTGCGGCGGAAGATTTCGGTGCCGGTATTTTTTCAAAATACCACTTTTGGCTGTTCGAGCCGTTAGCGGTCGCTTTTATGACATTTGCCGGTGATGCGCTTGAGGCGTTCTGCGTTTGAAGCACTTTATTGTCCCACCCGGATTTAACGGTAAAGGTACTGTCTGAGTTTGCGGTTATCGTCCACCGCTGCGTTGTGAGCGTTGAGCTGTAATAAAACAAATCGACTTCATCGTTGACCTCGGAAACACTCAAGCACTTTCTGCCCTGGTTTTGATAGTAAGGGCTTCTGTTTTCTAACCTATAAGTGTTGCCGGAAATCCGCACGGCTTTCCATGTTTGATTGAGAGCGCCGTGATAGGCATATTGAATAACGTTAAAATTGAGAGAATTTTCTGCATCTAAATAGTGCCCGCTGTTTTTGTTCCTAATGTAATAGTAAGCGCCGTCCGTAATGGTTGTCGCCGGAGAGAGATTTGAAGCGGCAAAACAATATAGAGGCAGTAAAAGAGCGAAAGATAATGCTAATAATAAGCTTAACATTCTTTTAGTTAGGTGCATTTTTTCTCCTTCTTTCTATAATATGCTAGTTAATGTATATCCAGACCATCGGAATCACCCTCTCAAATATAAATTGCAGAAGTTTAACAAAAATAATCGCAGGCAATCATCGGAATTGCCAAATATATTTATTGTTGATATCTGCTGCACTTATATTTTAACTGATTTTTTGAGTAAAAAGCAAGTGGATTTTTAAAAATCAGCAAAATATACAGCCGCTTTTCAGCCTGCTTGTAGAAATTTAACAAAAAAGCTGCCGCACATCAATCTCTTGATCTGCGACAGCTTAAGTAGATATTACACAAGGTCTATTGTGAATTTGTAGGGCAGATACCACTTGGAGGTGATGAAGTTCCTCGCTCGGAGCACCACCCTGTCGGAGTAGACCTCCATTTGGAAGCCGAGACCGTTGCCCGGCAGGCCGTAGCGGTTGACTATCAGATAGGTCGGCAAGGTGATGCAGTTCACGCCGTCCACCGTCTCAACGCAGCAGAAGCCGAGCACCCTCCGGGTGAGCTCGCCGTTGATGCCCTCGTGCATATGACCGCTTATATAAAATACGTTGTCGTATTTTTGCAGCGTAGCTTTGACCTTGCGGCCGCTCTCCTCATCCATGGTGCCGCCCTCCCACACAATGGGCTGGCCGTTGATGCCCTCATACGGCTCATGGCAGATGACAAATACGGGCAGACTGTCCTTGGTGCCGTCGGCAAGCTCCCTGTCGAGCCACGCTATCTGCTCGTCATAGATCTCATAGGTATCCCACCTGTCCTCGCTCTCGTCGCAGATAACGATGAATTTATAGCCGTTTACCACATAGCTGTAATAGGGCTTGTCAAGCTCGGTGCCGAGATACTCATTGTGCATCCTGATGAAGCGATCCCTCGCCTGCTGATTGGTCATGCCGAGATCCTCGGTGTGGCCGATATCGTGGTTGCCCATGGTGATTATCGCATTCTTCGCCTTGCTGCTCTCGGTGAGGATCCTGAAAAAGTCTTCGACCGAGGCGTCGTCGCCGTAATTGGTAAGATCGCCCGTCACAATGACTGCGTCCGTCGGCACGGAGCAGCCGTTCATATCGAGGAACGCGCGCTCGAGCAGGTATTTGCCGCACGGCAGGCGGGTGTCGATATGAGTGTCGGAGATGATCGCGGCGTTGAGCCTTATATCGTCGCTCTCGGGCGAATAATCAAGGCACGGGAACACGGTCATAATGACCGAGATAAGGAATGCGATGAGTCGGGAGAAAAACTGCATATGAAGCCCTCCTTTTAATTCTTAGCGAGACTATTCTACCATTTTTATCGACGGATTGCAATACAAAACCTTGACTTTATCGCCGAACCTGTTTAAAATGACAAAGGAGGCGATATTGTGATAATTTTCATCATAGCTCTGGCGATAATGTGCGTCGTCGGCATAAAATTCAGCTTTAAGGACGGCTTTGCCGACTACTGCTCGCCCGAAAAAACCGGAGCGATAAAGGGCATCTTTGTCTTTATAGTCGTGCTCTCTCACGCACGTTCGTATTTCCCCATCCTTGAGGCGCCCCAAGGCGCATTTTATCGGGAATTTCTCAACTTTTTCGGTCAGCTGATGGTAGTCGTATTCCTTATGTATTCAGGCTACGGGGTGTGGCTGGCAATAAAGAATAAAGACGGGTACATCAAGACTATTCCGACCAAGAGGGCGTTTAAGGTCTGGCTGCATTTTGCGATAGCCGTCACTGTCTTTTATATAGTCGGTCTGTGCCTCGGCAAGGGCTACAGCCTCAAGACGTTGCTGCTCTCGTACATCGGTCTCTCGGGGGTCGGCAACAGCGCATGGTTCATAATTGATATAATCATCCTCTATTTGCTCACTTTCGCTGCCTTTGCCGTATGCGGCAGGAAGCATATGCTGCTCGGTACGATAGTCACCACCGTGCTCAGCTTCGGCGCCCTGCTTGCTTTGCGGAAGTGGCAGTTCGGCAACAACTGGTGGTATGACACGGTCATGTGCTACCCGCTCGGCATGTGGTACGCTATGGCAAAGCCCTATATCGACAAGCATATTTTGCCGAGCTTTTGGAAGTGGCTGCTATGCACCCTCGCCCTCGGCGCGGCTTTCGGAGGGTTCCGTTATCTGATTTATTCTCAAGCGAACCGGCTCATCTTCTTCATCCCCGCCTCATTTGCATTTGGGCTGCTGATAATCTTTCTTTCGATGCGCATCAGCCTCAACAACGCCGTTCTGCGCTGGTTCGGCAAGCGGGTATTCGGCGTATACATCCTCCAGCGCATACCGATGATTGTGCTCTCACACTTCGGGGCTGAGAGCAAGCCCGTGCTCTTCACCGCCGCCTGCATTGCGATAACGATAGTGCTTGCGGAGATATTTGAGCGGCTCATGGGCAAGCTGGATATTGCGCTGCACCTGTCAAAGAAGCCGAAGAAAGCAGTCAAAGAAGCCGCAAACATATAAGTTCACATAAGCGAAGCCGCCGGGCGAACCGGCGGCTTTCTTTATGCTATGCTGTTTTTATCAATACCAAATGAAACCGAGCAGGAAGATGCGGATAAGCACCTGCCACCAGGCGTATTTGACGGTGATCTTACAATGCTCCTCGATATCCGTGCCGACAATGTGCATGGTGATGACTGCCGTGCCCTTGCCGACCGCCTTATAGTTGCCGTCCTTATCGACCGTGACGACCGACTCATCGGAGGAGGTGTATTCGACAAGCGAGGGATCCTCGGTAATGGTGTTGAGCCTGCCGACAGACTTGTAGTAAATCACAAGCTCACGGTCGGGCATGCGGGCGACAAGCTGCCACTGAGCCGTGACCGTCACATTCTCGGCGGGCATGGTCGCGGGAATCGCTTTGTCCCAGCCGATAAAGGTGTAGCCCTCTCTTGTCGGGTCGGCAGGTGCGGTGATTGCCGTACCGTAGTCCTGCGTGATCGGAGCGATCTCGCTGCCGCCGTTGGTATCAAAGGTGACGGTGTACCGATTGATTTCCCACTGTGCGGTGAGTGTCACATTCTCGGCGGGCATATTCGCGGGAATTTCCCTGTCCCAACCGATGAAGGTGTAGCCCTCTCTTGTCGGGTCGGCAGGCGCGGCTATTGCCGTACCGTAGTCCTGCGTGATCGGAGCGATCTCGCTGCCGCCTGCGGTGTCAAAGGTGACGGTGTACCGATTGATTTCCCACTGTGCGGTGACCGTCACATTCTCGGCGGGCATGGTCGCGGGAATCGCTTTGTCCCAGCCAATAAAGGTGTAGCCCTCTCTTGTCGGGTCGGCAGGTGCGGTAATTGCCGTGCCATAGTCCTGTGTAATGGGAGCGATCTCGCTGCCGCCGTTGGTATCAAAGGTAATTGTATATTTATTCGTGTTCCACACGGGATAGAGCGTCAGCGCCTCGTTTTGCGTATAAACAGCATCAAGACCGTACACCTTTTCGCCGCCGTCAACGGTCGCCCAGCCTACTTGCGTGTGCCCCGTGCGGGTGAACAGCTTGCCTTTCAGCGTGAGGGCATCGTTATAGAATTTGATATCCGTTACCGCGTGGCCCGTGCCATATGTGCCGGGCTGATAGGTCACATCCCATGCGTTTGCGATACGCACATATTTCTTGCCGGGAAGCTGCGGCACGGCAGCCTCTGCGGCATCCTGCGCCGAAGAGCCCGTGAACAGCCGCACGCCGTCGCCCATATACAGCTTGCCGATAGCTTGATCCCGCAGCGTAATGGCCTGCGGATCGCCCGTTACGGTAAGCGAGCCGCTGTCTATAGAAAGATTGTACGCCGTCAGCCCGTCCGTCATGGTGACGCTGCTGCCGCCATACTGGGTGTATTGGCCAAGCGTCAGTGCGCTGTTCAGCGTCAGCGAGCCGTTGCCGAGAACGGAAAGGGTGTTATTGCTCTCGATAATTCCGTTCAGGCTTCCGATGGTATTCTTTCCGTCCGACGTGATAAAGAGCGGGCTTTCATTTCCGATATACTTTTCGCTCAAGCGCACAGAGGTCAGGTCGGCATTTTTGAGCTTCAGATTCGGGAAAACACTGCCGTACCTTTCAAGCTTGCCGGTCGAATCAATTTCCAAAATATCCTTGGATGTCAGATTTCCTGATGCCCTAAGAGAAGTAAGGCTTCTGCCCTTAGGCAGAACAAAGGAGGCAGTTCCGTCGCCGAAAATATCGGTATAATTGTCCGGCGTGACCTCGACCTCGCCGTTGCCGCGATCCAAAAGCAAGCCGAATCCGCCCCATAAGGGATAAATCATAGAAACATCCGCAGGTACGGTGCTGCCGGGCTTGTAGTAGTTGCCGTTTCCGTCTGTCCACCACAGCTGTGCATCTGCCGAAACGCCGTCCGGGCGGGGCAGTCCCTCGGCAGCGGGCGCAGTAAAGCTCTCGCCCTTTTTCACGATGATATTGATCCAGTTCTGCTGCTCGCCGGGCATAAATTTACCCGTTAGCAGCTCTACTATTTTCAGACTGTCGGCGGCAAGATCTGCCGGCAGCTCAAGGACGGGGCGGTAACAGAGACCATTAGAACCGCTTTCTTTCTCGAACATCAAGTTATTCACTCGATTGCGTGCGATTTTACGACTGTCGGAATCGCCATAACTGGCGGTATCCTGGCCCCAGTCTCTGAAAAGATCATAGTTGTTATCCAGCGCTTTTATGAAATCCGAGTTCTTGGTGATGAGCTGATCCCACTCGTTGTTATCCGGATTTCCGCGCTGAGAACTCTTAAAGTAACTGCCCATGGTTGGTGCGCGGAGGGTGTAGTTTATGCCGTCCGCAGTATAGGCTTTGCCGAAAATGAAACCGGCATTGTTTAGATCAATCCAACTGATGTTGGTAGTAACCTTGTAGTCGGCAATGAACAGACTATGCTCGTAAGCATATCCGTACTGTGCGTCTTTATCCTTAGCCACAGAAGCCTGCTCGGAGGAACCATCTACATGGTTGGATGCAGGTTTCAGCACATAGGCGTCCACCGTGCCTGCATATGTAAAAGGCACATAATGCAGGGTGCCGTCAGGCAAATTGCTGTTTACCGTGCCGGGAATATCCATTGCCGAAAGGTCAAAATAGTATCTGCCGCCGGGGGCGAGGGTGAACTGCTCGTCGACCCGCTTTTCCACCGTCAGCGTGACATCCGCAAAACCGCTTGCAAGGTCGGTCTTGTAGTCGCCGTTGTACTGCTCGTTGAAGACCTTCATGGTATAGGTACCCTCGGCAAATCCGGCAGGAATGGTAAGCTGTGCCGTGCCGTCTTTCTCTGTGAGGGAGGCGTTGCTGCGGCCGTAATAGATTACATTACCGACATCATCAAAGATCAGAGCGGAAATATATTCGTTTGCTCCGGTTTTCGCGTCATTATATGATATCTCTACGGTGCCGCCCTTGGTGGAGGTGGAAACCTCCGCGGTGGTCACAGAGAAGCCGCTGCGGCTGCTGTCCTTCAGCGTCAGCTTCCACTCGTTTCCTGTATATTCGGGGATCTCTGCCAGCCCGCCGGCAGGCTTGCCGCCTTCAGCGGCGGAGATAAAGAGAATATTATTTCCTGCGGTCGAAAGGTTCATCGCAGGACGAACCGCAGACGGGTTATCACCATAATCACCGTTCAGGCTGGCATCATGGCCGACACAAAACGGTAGCTGTTCGCTGATTTCGAATGAGCGAAGCCAATACCGCGTACCTCGACCCGAAGAATCGATCGGCCCCGCGATACGCGACGTTGAATCAATAAACCCATAGTCCGCATTCATTATATCCTGAATGGAAGGAGCAAACACATGTTCCGCTTCAAGAGCGCATATCTGGAATCTCATGGGAGGGAAATACGGGGGATCATTCGGCGCTTTGTATGAATACACGCTGCTTGCCTGAGTTGTCGCAGGGATCAGCGCACGCTCGGCGGAGGTAAAGGCGCTGTTTTCGCCGCTGTAAAAGGTGTTTTTGAACCAGTCTTGCAGCGTACTGTCCTTCCAGAGGTGTCTGTTGGGTTTATTCGCCGGATTGAATTGAATATAACAGGCATACAAGTCGCCGGGAAGCGGGTATAGACATTCGTCCGTCATCAGGAACAGCGCGCCTGTTTCGCCCGTGTTGGTCTTGGTATCCAGCACGCGCCATTTGATGGGGCTGTCGCGCCATGTGCCATAATAGATGTAGTTGTAGGTCCGGCTTGTTGAATTGTAACCGGCAATATCGCCGATCCCGCTTCGGATAGCCTTTCCGTCGCCGTCTGCCGCAAGGACCGCCATGGGAACAAGCGCCACCGCAAGGCACAGCACAAGCAGAAGACTTAAAATTCTCTTCTTCATTTTATGACCATTCCTTTCCGCTATGCCGCAAGAAGCAAAAGCACGCACCGCTGCACAGCAATAAAAATCAGCATCAAATTTTTGCTTGAGGAAACAGACGCACCGCCAAGGTGCTTACCGTCCTCTTTTTTCTTTCTCCGCAGCGTACAAACCGAGAAAAGACGAAGCCTTAACCGCAAAGAAGATGCTTGCCGATCTCGGTCGGGCTTCAACATCAAGCCGCCGCCTTTTTATCCATACAAAAAACGGCGCAGAAATACTGCGCCGCCTGATATCAATCGAGCTTCTCTTTAAGATAATTGTCATAGAAATCGGTAACGGCTGCATAGAAATCTTCAACGCCGCCATCGTTCTTGAGAATATAATCAGCCATCTTTTCGCTCTCGCTGGTGTGGAATATCTCCTCCTCATGGAGGTCGTTCTCACGGAGCTTCTCAACGCTCTTGCCGTCTCTCTCGGAGCCTCTGGCGAGCATTCTCTGGTAGCGCACCTCATCGTCGCTCACTACAACGTCAACAAGCACGAACTTGTCGCCGAAAGCCTTCTTGAATATCTCGATATCCGAAGGCGGACGGATGCCCGAAACAAGGAAATTGGGGCTGTCGGACTCCTTGATCTTCTTGACGATAAGCTCGGGGAAGAAGGTCTGGCCGTTTGCGGTCATATACTTCTTGGAAGTGGCGTGGAGATTGTCTCTCGTCAGCTCAAGGCCGTCCGCCGCCGCAAGCTCCCTGACCACGTCGCCGATGGAGATCATCGGGAAGCCGTAGGTCTTTGCCACATACTCAAGGAAGAAATCCTTGCCGGTGCCGTTCTTACCGACTGCTGCTAATACCATATTTCATTTACCTCCGTAATTTTATATTTCGGGAATGACTATCTCGATCTCCCTGCCAAGGTCAGCGGAGCGGGAGATGCCGTCGATTATAGCCTGGTTATAGAGTATCTGACCGCAGGGAACGGGTGCTTCGCCGCCCTCCTTGACCGCGTCGACAAAGGAGCGGATCTTAATGTCGAAGCAATCCGCATGATTCTCCTTAACGGGGATAACGGTCTCTATCTGCTCGCCTGCTATCTCGTGATAAATGACGAGCGGGCCGCCGATGCTGCCGTTCCAGCACTCGGTGGAGGGAACTCTGACCGAGCCCTTGGTGCCCATGATGATGGTGTCACCCGGGGTGTCAAGGTTCATCGCCCATGCGATCCTGAAGTCGAGGATTATGCCGCCCTCAAGGCGGATGAACGCCGCCGCAAAGTCATCAACGCCGAATACGTCGTGATGCTCATAGCTGGGGCTCTTGCCGAAGAAATCGGATTTGTAGCCCGAGACGGTGAGCGGCTTCGGGTAGCCTATCGAATTGAGGACCATATCGAGCGAGTAGCAGCCGATATCGCCGAGGGCGCCGATGCCTGCGGTATCCTTCTGAATGAAGGAGGTGCCGAACGGGGTCGGGATGCCTCTGCGGCGGCCGCCGCCGGTCTGGATGTAATAGATCTGGCCGAGCTCGCCGGACTGCACGACTCTCTTGAGCATCTTCATATTCTCGTCAAAGCGGGGCTGGAAGCCGATGGAAAGCACGCCCTTGCTTGCCTTCTCCGCCTTGCAGATAGCGACGGCTTCGTCGAGAGTAACACACATGGGCTTCTCAAGCAGCACGCTTACGCCGTGCTCGAGAGCGTAAATGGTACACTCGGCATGGGTCGCGTTGTAGGTGCAGACGCTGACTGCGTCGCACTCGCCCGCGTCGATAAGCTCCTTGTGGCTGGGGTAGAATTTAACGTCGCCGACATTGTATCTCTCGCAGAAAGCCTCAGCCTTGCCGGGGACAAGATCCGCAAGGGCGACTATCTCAACGTCGGGGCACTTCTGATAGGCCTTGACATGAGCCTCGGCTATCCAACCGGTGCCGATGATGCCTACCTTGAGCTTTTTGCTGTAGTCACGGACTTTTTCGTCCGACGGTGCGTCTTTGAATTTATCAAGGATATTCTCTGACATATCAATACCTCACAATAATATTATTACCAGCTCAGAGTTTGGAGATACTCTCTGCTGAGTTTGACCGATTCAAGCCTTGTGGCGCCCTTTGCGGGGTCATCCTGCTCGACGACCACCCAATTTGCGCCCGCATCCTCACAGGCAGCGAGTATGGAGGGCATATCCTGCTCGCCGTGGCCGACGGGCATGAATGAGAACGAACTTTCCTCCTCCTGCTCCTCACCGTCGTCGATGCCGATGAGCTTATAGAGGCTGCCGTGTTTGCCGCCGCTCATCTTGAAATCCTTGAGATGGACTACGGGCGACCTGCCGGCGTATTTCATTATGTATTCCGGGGGGTCGACGCCCGCGACCTTGACCCAGCAGGTGTCTATCTCGGTCTGAAGCAGGTCGGCGGGGATGGTCGAATAGAGCACGTCGAGGGCGTATTCGCCGTCGAGCTTAACGAATTCAAAATCGTGGTTATGATAGAGGAGCTGAATGCCGAGCTTCTTTGCGGCTTCGGCAATCTTGCGGATGCCCTCGACGGTGGCGGTAAAGCCGTCGGTGCCGGGGCGGCATTCCTCGGTCAGATAGGGCACGGCGACATATTTGCAGCCTATCTCGGCGTAGTCGGCGAGCACCTTCTCGGGGTCGGCAAGCATATCGTAATAGGGCACATGGGCAGAGATGGGCACGATGCCGATCTCATTGCAGAATTCCCTGATCTTGGCCGGCTCCTCACCGAAAAGACCCGCGAATTCAACGCCGTCATAGCCGTATTCTTTCATTTTTTTGATCGTTCCGTAAAAATCATCCTGCATCTCATCCCTGACGGAGTAGAGCTGGACTGCTACGGGCAATTTCATTGTAGAATCCTCCCATATAATATGTATATTAATATATTATCATATCTTTAGCGTTCTTACAAGTAAAAAGTTAAATTTCGCCGCCGTTTTTGATATATTTCTCCGTGATGTCGGCCGCGAGGCGCACAAGCTCGCCACAGGGGCGCTTTTTATAGTAGGTTTCCGTCCTCTGCTCCGGCACGGGGGCGCTCGACCCACCGAGACCGAGCAGCTCGCGGCAGACTATCGAGCCTGTCTCCGCCTTGAATTCGCCCGCCGCACGCTGAATCAAGGCATAAAGCGCTGCCTTGCGCTGCCTGTCGTTCGGGTCGGTGCAGGCGAATTTATAAGATAGGGTCATTGTCATTCCGCTGACCGCGCCGCAGACCTCCCTGAGCCTGCCTATGCCGCCGCCGAAGCCCGCGGAGATACGCAGTGCGGTATCCTTATCAAAACCGAGCTCGTCCGAGAAAGCGCAGAAAACCGCCTGGGCGCAGTTCATTCCGCTCTCAAAGAGCTGCTTCGCATAATCGCCTTTTGTCATTTGAATTACCTCCGAAAAAAAGCTGCCGCAAATAAATGCGGCAGCCTTGAGTTTTAGTTTGCAGCTTCCTGCTCGCCCGCCTGGTCGTTGAACTCATCGACCTGGTTGGCCATAGCCTTGCGGCGCTCGTGAAGCTCTCTGTACATTCTGTCTCTCTTCTCGCCGTTGAGGTCATAGAAGAACTTCGGAATGATGCTGAGAATGCCCGTAACAACGGGAAGAATGGTGCACATCCAGAAGAGCGAATACTCGGTCTTCTCGGACTGGTTGCCGAAGCCTGCGCCCTGGACGTAGCCGATCCTCGCAAGGATGGCTGCCTTGATGGTCTGACCGACGGTGGAGACGAGCTTTGTGGCAAGTCCCTTTGCAACGCCCGTCATACCCTCGGTACGGTAGCCGTTCTTCCACTCACCGTAGTCGATGGCTTCGTTTCTCATCTCCTCGGGAATAACCTTTTTGATGCCGTAGAAGAACATCCAAATGGTCTCGCGGAGCATGAAAGCGGGAATCATTGCGCTGAGCTTCTTATAATTCTTGTTTATCGAGCCGACGATGAAAACGCCGGTCATAAGCAGGTTATCAATATGGGAGCCGACTATCCACAGAGCCTTAGTGGAGAACTTCGATCTCGCCCAGGGAACGTAGGAATAGCTTATCGGGGAAACGATGGCGCCGGGGATGCCGACGATGGTGGTCATCGAGGCAAGGCCGAGCACGTTGATGTAGTAGTAGTTGGTGCCGGAGTTCATGCTGAACGCACCGAGGAACTCGGAAAGGGTGATGAGCAGCAGCGGCTTGTTGGTGAAGACTGACTTGACGCCTGCGAAGATGCTCGGGCGGTCGACCGTCTGCATGACTCTCTCTTTGGAGACGAATGCGAAGTAAAGGGCAAGTCCGCCGCTGACAAGGGTGGTGAAAACGCCGCCGGTAACGTAAAGCGAACGCATCGGGAACTTGAGAACGCCGCGGCTGACAAGGTCGATGAGCACGCCCATGAGAATTTCGGGAGCCTTCTCAACGAAGCCGGAGAGGAGGTTTGCCTGAGTGATAAGACGGGTCCTGTCGATGATATTGGGCGTGATGGTCGCCGTCATACCCGTCCTTGCAATAGCAATAAGGGAGCTCGCAAGGTTGGTGAAGAGCTGCAATATCAAATAGAACGCCAACTTGGACGCGTCATAAAGACCTCTGTCGCCGAAAACGAGCGGCATCATCCAGAAAAAGAGGCTGCAAAGCACGCCGGGGCCTGCATAAACGACGAGCCAGGGCTTGAATTTACCCCAACGGGTCCTGGTCTTATCGACGATAGCCGCAAGGAACACATCGTTGATGATATCCCAAATACCTATAACAAAAGTAACTATCTGCTGGAATTTGAGGCCGACTCTGATAATATCCGTAACAAAAATATCATTATACTTGCTGATATTAAAGCTCTGGGAAATATCATCGAGTATATAAGCCACTGTCTCTTTCGTCCCGACATAGCGTCTGTCCTTCGGGACGGCGAGGTGCCTCTCCTGCTGCTCGGGTGCCTGAGCAACAGCGTTAGCGCTTGAAGCCATATCATCTCTCCCTATCGTTGAAATATTCGATTTATTTTATCACACAGTGACAGTCTTTTCAATACCGTAAATATTTTTTATGAAACATGCACAGTACGACAGCGGCGTTTTTGGTGAATAACACTATTCGGCAGAGCCGCCCTTAACCTTTTTTCGCTTTATCGTGCGATAACGCAGGACAAACCAAAGGATAATGAGCACCTGGACTATCGCCGCGATTATAAATATGGAATTAAGTCTCTCCGTTTGGAAGGTCAGCCGCAGGCAGAGCACGAGCGACCAGTCAAGCCCGCTGGCGCAGACGAAACGGTGCGGCAGCGGCCACCAGAGGGAGGTAAAAACTATGAGCGGGATAAACGCAACGGGTATCGCATAGAGAAAAATTATGCCTATCCTGTCCGCCGCAAAGCCCGCAAGCCTCAGAGCGAAATAGATTATCGAGGCTACGAGGAACACAAGCCCCGCCGAAAGCATCGGGATAATTATACGGTTGGTCAGGTGCGGCTTCCTGCCGCCGGTCTTGACCTTGGGGGTATCGTCGCCGACGATGTCGTTGAGCGTAACGCCGTAAAGCTCCGCCAGCTTGTCGAGCACGAGCAGATCGGGCAGCCCGTCTCCCCTCTCCCATTTTGATATTGATTTGTCCGAATATGTGAGCTTCTCGCCCAGCTCCGCCTGCGTAAGCCCCGCGGACTTCCTGAGCGAGGAGAGATTTTTGGCGATATTTTTCTTGAGGCGTTCCTCCGTCACGGCTGCATTCTCCTCTCCGCCGAAATTTAATATAGTATGATTATACAACAAGCCGCTGTGAAAATCAAGTCGCTTTTTCGTTGAAGATCTTAGGATTCTACTCACGGTAGAGTCGCTTTTCGACGAGTAGAATCTCAAAAAACGAGAGTAGATTTTTTGAAAGCGTTAATAGCGTGACTTATTTGCGGCGGCGTTATAGAATATTGACATTGACGGCGAGCCGCAAGGACGCCGATCACTACACGAAAAAAGAGGTGCCCCACATGGCAAAGGTAAAGTACAAATATTACGATGTTCAGCCCTTCGGAAGCATTGCCGAGATGATATCGCTCGCACTTGAGCAGTGCCCTCAGAAGATAGCTTACAAGTACAAGGAGAATGACGAGATCAAGGCGATGACCTACTCGGAATTCATAAACAGAGTATATTCGCTCGGAGCTTTTCTCGAATCCGAGGGTTTCGGCGACTGCAACATCGCCTGCATCGGCGCAAACAGTGTGAACTGGATAACCGCCTATTTCACCGCCATCAGATGCAGCGGAGCCTTCGTGCCGCTCGACAGGGAGCTGCCCGGCAAAGACATAATCCACCTTATCAACGACAGCGAGAGCAAGGTGGTATTTTGTGATGAGCGATATGAGCAGCTCTTCGCCGAGAACGCCGATTCGCTCGGCGGGGTCAAGTATTTCATCTGCTTCGACCGCAGCGATGACGACGGCAAATTCCTCTCATTCAAAAAAGTCCTTGACGCGGGCGCAAAGCTCGATAAATCAGCCTTTCTCTCCCTCAAGAGCGACCCGAACAGGATGAAAATGCTCGTCTACACCTCGGGCACGACGGGAATGTCAAAGGGCGTCATGCTCAGCGAACACAACCTTGTGTCGAGCGTTTATTACGGCTTGCAGGTCTCGACGGTCTTTGAGGTCGGTCTCTCGGTGCTGCCCTACAACCACACCTATGAGAGCGTGAGCGACCTGCTCGTCTCATTCCACCATCATTCAACGCTCTGCATCAACGAGAGCCTGCGCGCTATTCTTAAAAATCTCAAGATATACCACCCCGAATATATTTACATAGTGCCCGCCATCGCCGAGAAATTCTACACCCGCATCATCAAGGAGATCGAGGCAAAGGGCAAAAAGAAGCAGTTTGACTCGGCAGTTAAGCTCAGCAACGGTCTGCGCAAGGTCGGTATCGACAGGCGCAAGAAGATATTCTCATTCCTGCATGAGATATTCGGCGGCAATCTGCGTAAGATAGTCTGCGGCGGCGCCCCGATAAGAGCCGAGGTCGGCGAATTCTTTGACAATATCGGCATCAGCCTGATAAATGGCTACGGCATCACCGAATGCTCGCCTCTTGTATGCGCCAACAACGACGCCGCCAACGATTACCGCACCGCAGGCATCAAGCTGCCCTGCCTCCAGTGGAAGATCGACGAGCCGAACGAAGAGGGCATCGGCGAGATCCTCGTCAAGGGCGACGTGGTCATGCTCGGCTACTATCGCAACCCCGAGCTCACCGCTCAGGTGCTGAAGGACGGCTGGTTCTACACCGGCGACTACGGCACGATAAACAGCAAAGAGCAGCTCGTTATCTCCGGCAGGAAAAAGAATATAATCGTGCTCAACAACGGCAAAAACATTTATCCCGAGGAGATTGAGAGCTATATCCAGAGCATCGACTATGTCAGCGAGGTCATAGTCAGCGGCGAAAAGGATGAGAACGGCAACGAAAGCTCGCTGCTCGCCGAGGTCTTCCTCTCCGAGAGCAAGACCCCCGCTCAGGTGCTGAATTCCATCCGCAAAGCCTGCAAGGAGCTGCCGATATATAAACAGATATCCAAGGTCATTATCCGCGACAAGGAGTTTGAAAAGACGACCAGCAACAAGATAAAGCGCTTCATCGGCGACAAGATAAAGAAAGAGCCTCGCGCCGAGGAACAAAAAGAAGCTGCGACGGCAGTCAAGAAATAATTTATTATTGTATATCGTCCGATAATGAAAGACCGTATCCCGATTTTACACGGGGTACGGTCTTTTGTATTATGTCATATTATATCAGAAGCTGCCGCTCGAGCCGCCATGGCTTCTGCCGGAGGAGCTATCATTTGTGGAGCTTCCTCCGCCCGAATAGCTGCTGTCATTATCTTTGGGCTTTGCAGTCCTGGTGACATTGCTGTAGAGGAATATGTCGCCCGCATTCGTCACGGACATTGAGCCGGGCACGATATAATTGTTTGCGCCGCTTTGCTTCGTGACGGATTTGAGCGGGGCGGCGATTATCTTCATCACGACAAAGGCGACCAGCAGACCCGCCGCAATCGCTATCAGGATATAAGTTACGGGGAATTTTCGCGCTTGCTTTATCGTATCCTTCGGAGTGTCGGGATCCGAAAGATAGCCCGACGGCCAGCCGATATCATCCGTGTCGTCGTCGTAGCCCTCCGCCGTCACGGTGAGCCATCTGTTGCACTCGTCGGCAAAGGTGTTGAAGCCGTCGTCAAAATTGCTTTTGCCGAAATCCTCAAGCACGCCGGCGTCATTCATTATGCAGCTCTGACGGTAATCGGTGAAAGTTCTTATGGCACTGCCGTATGTGGTTATTGCCCATTCCCTTGTATCCATAGCGAGCAGCAGGAGAATGCCGTCGTCATTCTCACCGTAGCCGTAGCCGTTGTAGTCATAGAAATCATCGGCGTATTCCTTGACTCCCTTGCCGTCAAGGGAGTTGACCGTCACAACCGCCACCTCGACCTGATGAGCGTTGCTGATGTCGGCGAGCTTGTTGTTGAGAGCATCACGCTCGTCGGGCGTGAGCAGCTCGGCGTTATCGACAAGCAGCTCAAGCTGCCTCTCCTCGGGTATCACGGACACAGGCTCGCTTGCAGCCTCGGTCCGGCCTGGCATTGCAGGCATGGTCCTGCTGAGGCCCTCGCCGCCCTTGAGCACCTCTTCGAGATAATATACAACAAATCCGAAATAAATATTTGCGCCTTCATAGACCGATTCGGCGTTGTATACGCCGCTCAGAATGAGCCGCTGGACGTCCTCGGTGATGATATCGTCTGCCTTGCCGGTGATATAGAAGCCGCGGTCGCCGTTTGAATTATTGACGCAGAAGACTATACCGTCCGCGCCGCCGTGCTCCTCGCCGTAGACCTCGCGGGCGAATTCATCTGCGTCCTTGCCGCCGCAATCCTTGGAGTAGGCAACGATAACATCGACATTATATCGGTCTCTGATATCTCTGCCGAGGATATTCAGCTGCGCCGTCTCATCCTCGGTGAAAACGGAAGCATCATCATAAACATAGAAAGTCGCCGCAAACGCGGGCACTGCCGTAAGCGCAAGCAGCGCAAGTGTCAGGAGCAATGCAAAAAATCTTTTTCTCATAATACTCCCCCCCAGAACAGATATGCAAGGCCGGTGAAGGCGGCGGAAAGACCCGCGCCGAGGATGCCGAACCACTTCCAGAAAGCGCCCTTATCAAGCGGCAGGTCGCCGACCAGCTTGCCGGTCTGACCGTTCATTGCGAATATATATTTGCTGCCCTTGTAGGTGGTGTTGAGTATCCACACAGGGTAGAGCGCATAGCTCACCCTGCCGCCGTTGACGGCGATATTTGTGCTCTTGGGCGTGACGGATAAATACTCCCTCGTCGTCTCTCTCATCGACTGTATCATGCTGTCGCGCACCCTTTCGTTTGCTCTCGGAGTATTCTCCTCATACGAAACGTCGTATCTGTCGGCGAGATAGCCCGCAAGGTAAGCTGCCTTGAAGTCGACCGCCTCGCTGAGATTAAAAGGCTCGATGGATTCCATCAGATCGTCCGCCATCTTGGACGAGCCGTCGACGGGGACCGCTCTGAAGGCTGCCTGACCGTTCCTGTGAAGGTCATAATAAGAGGTTCTCGTGTAATCATAGTCGTCGTCGCTCCAGTGCTGGACCTGAGTTCCGCTGAAGGTTACGGAGCCCGAGGCGTCGCAGTCAAAGAGCCAGTAGGGCACATATACTCCCTTTATCTCGTCGATA
>ENA-UONW01000440-UONW01000440.1-human-gut-metagenome-genome-assembly--contig:-CS52-NODE-440-length-61166-cov-19.537006_pt1 | contig 61166 bp, 41 predicted proteins | sample MGYA00242463_ERZ724010 | MGnify/ENA metagenome assembly ERZ724010 | reverse complement strand
GAAGTAACTTACAACTGAATCCTGTTTACATTTACACAAAATTTTGGACAGTGTCTTTATTAAGGACGTGATTTAACGGCATTCATATAAAACTAGTTCTGTTTATAGAGTTCATCTATAGCACGACAAAGTTGATCCGGACAGCTCGTTGACTTATAACCACACCGAATGCCGTTCAAACGCTCCTTCACTTCTTTAATATTCATACCTCTAATTAAGGAACAAATACCTTGCAAATTACCATTACAGCCTCCGATAAAACTTACATCATGTATGCAGTCATTATCATCAACAGTAAGATTAATCAATTCGCTACAAGTGCCTGTCGTTTTGTAAGATATACTTTTCATATCACCCTGTTATAAACGCTGCTTATTCAGGCTTCATATTAGTATAAACATTCTGTACGTCATCATCATCTTCAAGCAAGTCAACCATCTTGTCTATAGTTTCACGCTCTTCAGGTGTAACGTCTTTCAAATCGTTTGGTATACGTGTAAATTCCGCACCTGTAACTTCAAATCCGTTTTCTTCAAGATGTTTCTGAATGTCACCAAAGCACTTAGGATCACCATAAATGGTTATCTCACCAGATTCATCATCAACATCATATTCATCTTCAACTCCATAATCGATAAGATCAAGTATGAGCTCATCCATCTCAACTCCTTCTTTCTTCTTAAATGTAAATACACATTTGTGATCAAAAAGGAACGAAAGACTTCCCATTGTACCAAGGTTACCATTGAACTTATTAAAAATAGCTCTAACGTTACCTACCGTACGTGTTGTGTTATCTGTAGCAGCATCAACAAAGATAGCAACACCATGAGGACCATATCCTTCATAAGTAACTTCCTTATAATCACTTTGGTCTTTACCCAATGCATTTTTAATGGCACGCTTAACATTCTCAAGAGGCATATTCTCGCGTTTTGCGTTAAGAATGATAGAACGAAGGTGAGGATTATTGTCCGGATCAGGTCCGCCTGCACGTACTGCAATAGCTATTTGTTTACCAATCTTTGTAAATGTTCTGGCCATATGGCCCCATCTCTTCAATTTCGTAGCTTTACGATATTCAAACGCTCTTCCCATTATATTTTATTTTTTTAGATTTTCAATAGATTCTCACTTATTACCTAAGTTCTGCTTTCAGTTCTTTTTTCAGATTATTTATAATTTTCGTCATGATTGAATCAATCTGCTTGTCATTCAAGGTTTTGCTCTCATCCTGCAAAATGAAATTTACAGCATAGCTTTTCTTTCCTTCCGGAAGATTTTTACCTTCATACACATCAAACAATTCAACTTCCTTAAGGAATTTCTTTTCCGACTGGTAAGCAATACGCTCTATCGATTCAAACTTAACATCTTTATCCAACAACAAAGCTAAATCACGGCTTACAGCAGGATATTTGCTTATTTCACGATAACTTATAACATTTTTCCTTACAGCCTTTGTTACAGCAGTCCAATTTATATCAGCATAATACACCTCGTTTTCTATACCGGCCCCTTTCTGAAGTTTCTTGCATATTATGCCCAATTCTGCAAGCAATTTTCCTCCACGATTTGTCACAGCCAGACCTTTATGGTATATATTATCCGAACTTTCCTTAATCATTACACCCCCAAGCGGAAGACCTATTCTACGGAATATATTAAGGACATATGCCTTAAGTTCAAAGAAAGAAGAATCTTCGTCTGCGTGTATCCAACTTCCAGTTACACGTTTTCCTGTTATCCACAAACCCAAATGAGTTTCTTCCTTATAAGCCTGCATAGGATTTTCACTGTTTTTCTTTTCAGGAGAGAAATGATACACATTTCCGAACTCAAAAAATTTAAGATCTGGGTTCTTTCTATTGGCATTATAAGCAATACTTTCAAGTCCGCCAAAAAGCAATGTCCCCCTCAACACATTGAGATCAGAACTCAAAGGGTTCATTATCTTTACGAGATTCTCCTGACTATAACAATTAAGATCTGTATAATAAGCGCCTTTAGTCAGGGAATTGTTAAGAATTTCATTAAACCCATCACCTACCAGCTGCTCGCCAATAAGATTCTCAAGTTTATGCTTATTATCCTCATCACCCTTAATAACCAAAGAGCTTTTAAGTTGCGTAGATATTTCTACATTATTATATCCATATATACGCAATATATCTTCTACTACATCGCAAGGACGCTGAACGTCGACACGATATGGCGGAACACTAAGCTCAAGTCCTTCAGAAGTTTCACTTTCGATTTTCATCTCCAGACTCGAAACAATATTCTTTACAGTTTCAGCTGGAATTACTTTTCCGATAAGGTTATTAACATAATCATATTTCAATGAAACTTTAAAATCAGCTACAGGCTCCGGATAAACGTCTTTTATATCCATAGAAATCTTACCGCCAGCAAGTTCCTTACACATAATTGCAGCCTGTTTAAGAGCATAAATTATGCCATTAGGATCAATGCCACGCTCAAATCTGAATGAAGCATCCGTACTGAGGCCATGACGGCGTGCACTTTTTCTAATCCATGTAGGATGAAAATAAGCACTTTCAAGAACGACATTCGTTGTCGTATCGTATGTACCACTTCCCTTTCCGCCAAATACTCCGGCAATACACATTGCATCATCTTCATTGCATATTGCAAGGTCATGACAACTAAGTTTGTGCTCTTCTCCGTCAAGTGTCACGAATGGTGTGCCTTCAGGCATAGTCTTGACAATAATATGATGACCTGTAACCATATCGGCATCAAAACAATGGAGAGGCTGTCCATAAGCCATCATAATATAGTTCGTAATGTCTACAATATTATTTATCGGCCTTAAACCTATTGTACGCAGTTTATTTTGAAGCCATTCCGGACTTTCCTTGACATCACATCCTGTTATGCTAACACAAGCATATCGCTTGCAAGCATCATTGTTTACAATTGTTACATCAATTGGCAACTCGTTGTTATCTACAGAGAAGGCGTCACAATCCGGACGATGAAGTGATGTCTTATATCCATTTTGAACAAGCCACGCATATAAGTCACGGGCCACACCCCAATGCGAAAGTGCATCAGCCCTATTAGCCGTTATATCAATCTCTATTAGCCAATCGCTCTCAAGATTATAATACTCTGCAGCAGGCATACCCACCTGAGCATCGTCAGGCAAGACAATAATGCCATTATGATCTGTACCTACACCTATTTCGTCCTCAGCGCAAATCATACCAAAACTTTCAACTCCGCGTAGCTTTGACTTTTTTATTACAAACTCCTTATCACCATCATACAAAACACAGCCCAAGTCAGCAACAATAACCTTCTGACCGGCTGCCACATTTGGTGCGCCACAAACAATTTGCGATGGGGTTTCACGGCCAAGGTCAACGGTAGTGACATGTAAGTGATCTGAATTCGGATGCATTTCACATGTAAGAACTTTACCTACATACAAGCCTTTCAGGCCGCCCTTAATACTCTGTACCTCTTCAAGAGCATCAACTTCCAATCCCTCGGATGTAAGAGCATCGCACACTTCTTGAGGAGTCAGGTCAAAATCGACATACTCTTTAAGCCACTTATAAGATATATTCATTGGTGTTTGTTTTATACTTTCTTTAATCGGACGCAAAAGTACTAATTTTAAATCATTTATACAAACGTTTCAATTAAAAACTCACTTATGTCTGATATGATGTTTTAATACCAAGTTCGTTTGCTCACCAAATTAACCTTTGTCAAATACTAAATGGCCAATTACATTATGAAGCGCTTTTGACTAAATATAAAATTTATCCAATCCGTACATTAATGCAATAAGAAATTAATAAACCTACAGGGCGTTTAATATTTTAACATTCTATTTACCATAACAAAAGAATAACATGTATGTCTGTGCATCGCAGTGTTTAACCAAATATTAATTAATACAGCGTCCGATATGTTAAAACCGCCATCGTGTAAGACGATATTTTTTATGCGTTATAACCTTTTGCAAAAAAATCCACAAAATTCAGTATAATTATAAGTCACTGTATATCAAAGACTTAAAAAAAGATAAGCATAATGGAATTGTCAACGCCCGCTAAAACACGACCTTTTGCACTGCAATACGACACAAATCAGCTAATAATTAGACTGCTTTTACAATCTTTTTAACCGCATTTTAGTGACAAAACCATTGATTTAGACAAATGAAAGCAGTGATTTAAAACACAAAAGCCATCGACTATATGACATAAACAGCTGACAAACGATATAAATCTCACAGAATCACAAATTCCAAAATGTTAAATCGCAAAGCACAATGGTTAATTTATGCTTATAAAAAGGTTAATTTATACAAAGCTTTCAATTTAAAATCAATTATCAAATAATCCATAAATCCTGACACACATTATCTTCCAATAAAAGAATACTCTTAAAGCCATATGGCTGGATATTTTATTTTAGATACTATTTTTGCATTGTAACAAATAAAATACTATTTTTGCAGTCATGAATACCAGCTACGAAAGTAACAACAAACCATTAATAAGTTTTATAATAACATGTCGCAATTTATCAATAAGGCAATTATCGGAATGCATTAACAGCATAGTAAATCTGTCTTTAAGAGCATCAGAAAGAGAAATTATCATTGTAGATGACGGTTCTGATGTATCGGTTATTGACGAACTTGGAAAGTTTCGTGACGATGTCATATACATAAGGCACTGCAGATGCGGAATTAGCTCTTCGAGGAATCTTGGCTTAAGAACCGCATCGGCAACTTACATACAATTCATTAATGGCGATGACCGGCTTATTACTGATGCTTACGAACATTGTCTTGATATTGTGAGATATAAAGACCCTGATATCGTTCTGTTCAACACATCTGACAAAGAAAAAGATTCGTCTGCATTTTATATGCCAGAACCAATTGACGGAGCGCAATATATGCGCCATAATGATCTTCATGCAACAGCTTGGGGATACATCTTTAGGCACAAAATTTTAATGGATTTACGTTTTACTCCAGGATTACTAAACGAGGATGAAGAATTCACGCCGCAATTGTTTTTAAGAGCAGAACGAGTATACAGTACTGATATTATAGCTTATTTCTGTAAAAAACGGACATCCAACTTTATCAAAAATAAAGAACCGCGAATTGTCTTAAAACGGTTAAATGATTTTGAGCACATAATTTTCCATCTACAAGAATTATCCGAACTGATGCCTATAGCCGACCGAGAAGCCATGCAACGTAGAGTTGCCCAACTGACAATGGACTATATATTCAGCATAATAAAACTTACACGATCTTCCAAACAATTAAATACACGTCTAAAACATCTTGAAAACAAAGGATTGTTTCCTTTGCCTGACAAAAAATACAATAAACGATATTCTCTGTTTAGAAGAATTACAAAAAACAGAATAATAAGAAGATGTTTATCACTGATATTAAAATAAGATTTAAACATAACTTCCTTAGGAGCAATATTCTATAATCCTGCTTGTAAAGCCAAAAAACAAACGCAACAACATTACACAGAGTTATATTTAAAGAAAAGAACGAAGCCGAATGATTAGGAATAAACCTATCCATTCGGCTTCATTAAATAATACAATAAAACTAGTCTATGACTTTTTCCTCATTATCCAAAATTATCATACATTATAGATTCTGGCTCTACTCCTAAACTGTCAAGCATATTTACAACAGCATTGCTCATAGGACCAGGACCACACATATAATATTCAATATCTTCAGGTGAGTCAACATCTTTAAGATAAGTTTCATACATTACCTTATGTACAAATCCAGGAGTATATTTAACTCCGGCCTTGTCTGCCTCAGGATCCGGACGGTCTAATGCAAGATGGAAATGGAAATTGCTGAATTCTTTCTCCAATTCAAGGAAATCATTGAGATAGAACACTTCAGCAAGCGATCTTGCTCCATAGAAATAATGAAGTTCGCGGTCTCTTACACTCAGTGTCTTTGTCATGTGCATTATCTGTGAACGCAAAGGAGCCATACCTGCTCCACCGCCTACCCAGATCATTTCTTTCTTACTGTTGAATATCGGATGGAAATCTCCGTATGGGCCACTCATAATAACCTTATCGCCAGGTTTGCGACTAAATATATAAGATGAGGCTATACCGGTAGGAACATCTTGGAATCCCACTTGAGGTCTCGGCTTAAATGGCGGTGTGGCTATACGTACGGTAAGCATTATTCTGTCGCCTTCTGCGGGATAGTTGGCCATTGAGTAAGCTCTGACAGTTGGCACAGGATTCTTTGCCTTAATTGAGAACATATTGTATTTCTCCCACATAGGAAGATATTTATCGCCTATGCTGCTCTTGTCAAAGTCTTTATCATAGTCTATGCAATCGTAAGCCGGTATCTTAATCTGCGCATAAGAACCAGGAATAAAATCCATGTGCTCACCTTCTGGCAGTGCGACAATAAACTCTTTAATAAATGAACTGACGTTTTTATTACTGATAACAGTACACTCCCATTCTTTTACGCCCAAAACACTTTCAGGTACTTTTATCTTAAGGTCACCCTTTACCTTACACTGGCAACCAAGGCGCCAATGGTCCTTAATCTGCTTACGGGTGAAATGGGGCTTTTCTGAATCAAGAATCTCCCCTCCACCTTCAAGTACCTGTACACGGCATTGTCCGCAGCTTGATTTACCGCCACAGGCAGACGGCAAATATATACCGTTTTCCGTAAGAGTTGCCATCAATGATGCTCCCTGCGGCACAGATATAGTCTTTTTGTCGTTGATGTTAATGTTGACATTTCCGCTCGGAGACAGATAACGTTTTGCGATCAACAAGATTGCAACGAGCAAAAGGATTATTATAAGAAAAACTACTATGCTTGTTAAAATAAATTGTACCATATCGAAACTTATATTTTAAATCCAGAAAAACACATCATTGCCATGGCCATAAGACCTACAGTTATAAATGTGATGCCAAGACCCTGCAAAGGACGCGGTACGTCACAATACTGCATTTTCTCTCTTATGGCACCCATCGAAACTATTGCCAAGGTCCATCCGATACCGCTACCTGCAGCGTAGACAACAGCATCTGCAACAGAACCTATGTACTGCGAGTTAGAAGGATCAAGATTTATTCGCTGCTGCATAAACAGTGATGCTCCCATTATGGCACAGTTAACTGCAATAAGCGGAAGAAATATACCCAATGAAGAATATAGTGACGGCGAGAAACGCTCAACCACCATCTCAACCAATTGCGTTATACCTGCTATGACAGCAATGAACAATATAAAACTAAGATATGATAAATCAACACCCTCGGCAAGACAGTCTGGTCCTAACACATACACCTGCAGCAAATAGTCGACAGGCACTGTTATTATAAGGACAAATGTTACAGCCACACCGAGACCTAATGATGTCTTCACATTCTTTGAAACGGCAAGGAACGAACACATTCCAAGGAAGAATGCAAAAATCATATTGTCAACAAATATTGACCGGAAGAATAAACTTATAATATGTTCCATAATAATTCTTTAATTCAAAACAGTTAATCTTTTTCTGAAAAAAATGACCTGTGTATCCATATTACACAACCTAACAGAATCAAAGCCATTGCAGGCATTGTCATCATACCATTATTGATATATCCGGCCTGATAGAAACTGTCTGGAATAATTTGGAATCCCAGTAACGAACCTCGTCCTAAGAATTCTCTTACAGCACCAACAATTACAAGTATCATTGCATATCCAAGACCATTTGACAGTCCGTCAATAAAACTCGGTATCGGCTTATTTATCATTGCAAAGGCCTCCAGGCGTCCCATCAATATACAGTTTGTAATAATCAGCCCAACGTATACAGACAACTGTACACTGACATCATAGGCAAAAGCCTTGAGAATTTGGCTTACAATTGTAACCAGCGCAGCTACAACAACAAGCTGGACAATGATTCTTATTCGGTTAGGTATGGTATGCCTGATAATAGATATTATTATATTTGAGAAGGCTGTAATTATTGTAACAGCAAGTCCCATTACTATAGCAGGCTTCAGTTGTGATGTAACAGCCAAAGCAGAACAAATGCCAAGCACCTGTACTAGTATAGGATTATCAGCACTCAACGGAGTGGTGAAAATCTGTTTATTTTCTTTTGAAAACAATTTTCCCATAAAACTTTTTTGTTTTTATTTGTCATTAAGAAAACTTATATATTTACCTAAGCAGTCTTTGAGCATCAAGTCTACTCCATTAGATGTCAATGTGGCTCCGGTCACACCATCGCATTGCGTAGTTTTATCCTTTACATCGTTCTTTTTCAAGACAGAAAGAGCAATGCCGTTAACGCCGGCCTTTGTCAATTTCTTTCCGATGAACTGCTTCTGCCATTCAATGTTATCTTTTATCTCAGCACCCAAGCCTGCTGTTTCACTTTCATGAGTGAAGTATGCGCCAAAAACTGTGTTTTTGTCATAGTCAATGGCAATATAGCCGCTTATAGGTCCCCATAATCCCATACCATAGACAGGTATGACATATTTTGTCTCATTATTTATTTTACATACAAATAATGCAAGACGTCCCGCCTTAAAGTCTGAACTGTTTAATCTGAACCCTGCATTTTCTCCGCCTTTTGTACCTTTTTTAACTATCTGATTGTCAGCATTGATGATGTCGTCGCTCTCAACAATATTTTTATATTGTTCAGCTACCTCATTATCACTCAGGTCACGCAAGTTGAGTGCGGCCAATATCTGTCGTTTTTTATCCAAAGCGACATTAACATCTTGCGCAGGTTTTAAATAGCTAGAGATAAATGCCAGCAGAAAAGCTACAATAACAACAATTATTGCAGAATAAACAATGGTGTATATATTTGAATTTGTATTCAATACTTTTCTATCTTTTGTCATAGCACTCATGGATTTAAATATTTTGAGAAGTACGTTTTGCTCTCATTGATATATTGTGCTGCACTACGCAATAATCTATTAGAGGCGCAAACATGTTCATAAATAAGATTGAGAGCATCATTCCTTCAGGATATCCTGGATTCATTATTCGGATTGCAATCGCCATTACACCTATCAGGAAGCCATAAATATACTTACCGGTTTCTGTTCTTGCCGATGTAACCGGGTCGGTTGCCATAAATACGGCACCGAAACAGAATCCTCCTAAGAACAAATGCTCATACCAGGTAATTGATGTCATTCCAAGTTCTTTGAATGTAAATGCCATAAATGCACCACCAACAAATACGCTAAGCATTGTTTTCCAGCTTGCGATGCCTGTGACAAGCAGTATTATTGCTCCTATTCCTATGGCAATTACACTTGTTTCACCTATTGAACCAGGTATAAGTCCGACAATCATGTCATTAAGGCTGTAACCTACGTCCATGCCTTGCGATGTAAGTGCAAGAGGTGTAGCTTGTGTAAACGTATCAGGTAAGACATTACCAAGTCCAAATATGGTATCGTTGGCAATCCATACGCTGTCACCACTCATTTCAGTAGGATAAGAGAAGAACATGAATGCACGCGCAGCCAAGGCGACATTAAATATGTTCATTCCTGTACCGCCGAATATCTCCTTTACGAATATAACTGAAAAAGCCACAGCTATAGCAAGAATCCACAAAGGACAATTAACAGGTATGATCATCGGTATTAATATTCCGCTGACGAGGTATCCTTCCTGTATTTCCTCCCCTTTCATCTGCGCCCAGATAAATTCTATACCCAGGCCGACAATGTAGCTTACAAGAATTTTGGGTAATACTGCCAAAAATCCGTAAATGAACATATCTATGAAAGACGCATTTGCAAGCTGATTTGCAGAAGCGTAATTCTGATATCCAACATTATACATTCCAAATAATAAAGCCGGAATCAATGCAATGACCACAATACTCATTATTCGCTTAGAGTCTATTGCGTCATGAATGTTTGTTCCGGTCTTAGATGTGGTATTGGGTACATACATAAAAGTCTCAATACCTTCAAAAACACTGCGAAAACAATGGAGCTTTCCGTCGCCTTCAAACAATGGCTTTATTTTGTCTAAATAATTTCTCAACATATGAAATAAATTTAAGCATTCTCTTTACGCAACATGTCTAATCCGTTTCTTACGATAGACTGAAGTTCAAGTTTTGACGAATCAACGAATTCAGGCAAAGCAAAATCCTCAGGAGAAACTTCATATATTCCTAAAGCTTCCATTTTATCAATGTCTCCTACTATAATTGCCTTTATAAGATACTCACCAAATATATTCATTGGCAACACTTTGTCATATTCGCCACTCATTATCATGTGTCTCTTACCACCTTTTATTCTAGAGTCAAGCGTATATTCTTTTCCCCTTGTAAGCCAACTGAAATAACTCCTATTTACAGAATACTGATTAAAACGTGGCATTATCCAGCCAAAAAGTTCATTAACATCATCACCCTCTGGTATTACTGTTACTTCCGATGCATGTGCATCAAGATAATCATCAAGAGAACATTTATGTCCAGTAAGAACATTTCCGTTTATTATTCTGATATTCTTATCTTTAGATATATTGCCTTCAAGTAAAGATTCAATCTTTTGGCCTACAAGAACATCCATATAACATGGTTTATGAACTTCACTTCCTGCTATGGCTATAGTGTGAACAAGATTTATTTTTCCGGTATTAAACAATCTTCCAATGTAAATCACTGTTGTTGGATCTACGGTCCAAACGACATCTCCCTTATTTACCGGATCGATATGATTTATCTGTACTCCAACATTCCCGGCCGGACAAGGTCCGTCAAAAATATTCACTTCGACATCATCAACCCGTCGCAAACTTTCTGAACATTGATTACGTCCAATGCCAAGATAAGTTTTGGATATTTTTGACAATGCCGTTAGACCTGTTTGAAAATCTTTCTCGTTACCTATTAATTCAAATTCAAAATCACATGCCAAAGGCTTATCGCGCAAAGCGCTGATGAAAATACCTTTAGGCAATACTTCCGGATTTGTAGAAATTGCATAAGGCAACTGATTGATGTATCCAAAAATACCGGCTTCCAACAAAGAGTTGATTACTTCTTCTGACGAAAGAGTATTTACATCTTTCGCTCCGAAATCAACATATTGTTGTGTTTCATCTGAATTAATTACAACTTGCAAAACTTTTCGTCTTTCTCCTCTAACTATTGAAGAAATATTTCCACTAACCGGAGACGAAAATCCAACAGATGGAAATTGCTTGTTAACAAACAACGTGTCACCGACTCTTACGTGATCACCCTCTTTCACGACAACCTTAGGCTTTACGCCTGGAAAAGAATCCGGACAAAGCGCAAACTCCCTCCCTGAGTTAATTTTCACTTTTACCTTCTCGGCCTTTCCTTTAAGGTGAATGTCTAATCCTTTGCGTAATTTAATAACTTTTGTCATAGTGTCAGTTTAAAAAAACTGTAGGTTTTTATATTTTTGCTCTGCAAATCTACACAAATTCACTGTAATAAACGAACAAAAATAAAGAAATGTGCAATATTGACATGCACAACAAGCAATTTAAATAAATCAAAAATCATGGTTACACGAACATATTTGATAAATTGATAATCAATTATGGTAAACTTAAAATAGACTTTATGGCATTTTCCTCGTTTTTTTCGTTTATTACAATGAATTCATGTATTTTTGTACAGGATTTCAAAATTAAGACATATTTGTTATAATCCTAATACACCTATAATAAGCAAAATATTGAAAACTTTAAAACATATAATTAATGGTATTTTATGGACTGCGATAATTGCATATGCAAGTATTATTATCGTAATCCATATACCATCTGTCCAAGCTTGGGTTGGCGAACAGATTAGCAATGCATTGTCCGAAAAACTTAATACACGAGTATATATAGGAAAAGTTGATCTCGGCTTTTTAAACAGAGTAATAATTGATGACGTAGAAATTTACGATCAGGCATCAAAAAGGATGCTTGCAGCATCACGACTTGCCGCAAAAGTAGATTATTATCATCTTATAAAAGATGGATGTATATATATATCATCAGCACAAGTATTCGGACTTAATGCTGTTCTTTATAAAAAAGACAAAAATTCCAAACCAAATTATCAATTTGCATTAGATTCTCTTGCATCCAAAGATAAAAGCAAAAAATCCAATCTTCAACTGAGTATAAACTCTCTGATAATAAGACATGGTTCTATTAAATATGATAGAGAGGACATTCCGTTCACTCATTCTCGCTTTAATGCTAACCACATAGAACTAAGTGACATTAGTGCACATTTCATTGTTCCTTATTATACCAAAGACAGTACATCGCTAACAATAAAAAAATTGTCTTTTAACGAAAGTTCTGGTTTTAAATTACGAAATATTAAATTTGACTTTACCTATAATAAAAAACATGCAGAACTTAAAAGCTTTAAGTTACTGTTACCCAATACAGAGGTTTATTCTAATAAAATATCTGTAAATTATAAATACGTCACAAACAAAATAGACGTCAATTCTGTTGAATATTTTGGCAATCTCGATATAAGAAAAATATCACTATCTGATATAAAATACTTCCTTACAAATTTTAAATATAACATTCGCCCATTCTCTGTAAATATCGATTTTAAAGGAAAATACAACCTTTTAGACATCAACAAGCTTAGTCTTCTTTCAAGTGATAACACAATAAGCATTATAGGTTCAGGAAAAATTGAAAAAAATGCATCGAATATAAATTGGTATGCTAACATTAAGCAAATTGAGTGTAATATACCAAACATACTAAAGATATTAGAATCTTCAAAGATAAAATTAAATGTACCAAAATTTGTTACGAATATTGGAGTGCTCCGATATAAAGGCCATGCTATTAGCAAAGGCAAATCATTGTCAATAAACGGAAACATCAAAACTGATATTGGAAGTTTGGATATTAAATTCAACAAAAGAGACAATAACGTATCCGCCGATTTGATAACTGATGATATCAAACTTAATAAATTTTTGTCAAATGATCATTTCGGATTACTGGCAACAAGTGTCAAAGTAAAATGCAATAACATAACAAATAAAAAAAACAAAATTTATATTGACGGTGTTTTCCCTAGATTTGATTACAACAATTATCAATATAAAAATATCATTGTCAAAGGTGAGTATGTAAAGAACGCTTTCGACGGTTTATTTAAACTTAATGATCCAAATGGACAAATAAGTATTGAAGGCAGGCTACTTGCAGATAATTCTGATGCAACTTCAATTGTTGCATCTGTAAGGAACCTAAACTTATCCAAATTAAATATCACAAACAAATGGAAAGATACGAAATTTAATTTTGATATTAATGCAAAAGCCGTTTTGTTTTCCAATAATATAAATTTCCTCAATGGCAGTCTGAACATAAAAGATTTCACTATGGTTTCACCTGCTGAAACTTATACATTAAACACATTAAATATTGAAGCGAATAAAGAGGCAATATCAATACAAAGTGATTTTGGAAATATCGATCTTATCGGAAAATATCAAATCACTAACTTGATAAACAGCTTTACAAATATACTGCATGAAAAATTACCAACTGTATTTACAAAATATGATAAATCAGATAATGATTTTTGCATTAATGCAAAAATAACAAAATCAGATTGGCTAAATAAGTTTTTCAATATACCTCTGACACTAATAGCGCCATTAAATATCTTTGCAAAAATAAATGATAAAAATAAATCATTTTCATTATATTGCAAAGCTGATAAGCTCATATACAATAACAACCCATATGAAAGCATTGTTATAGATGCCCAAACACCTAACGACACACTTGTTATTTCTGGGAAAATAAAAAAAATAATGAGTAATGGGCATGGCTTGTCTATTGACGTAAATACAAAAGCTATTTCCGACAAGTTGGCAACAACAATCAAATGGAACAACAATCAAAAAAAGTCATTAATGGGCTCACTGAACACAGAAACAAAATTCGTCATGAATGAAAAAGGTAAACCAGACATAAACATTGAAATAAATCCATCAAATATTCTAGTCAATGATACTACATGGCATGTAAAACCGGCAAGTATAAACTATAGCAACGGAAATCTGCTCGTAGATCATTTTTCTGTAGAACACAACAAACAACATATAAAAATATCAGGAATGGCAACAAGAAACGCATCAGACTCAATTGTTGTCGACATGCGTGATGTAGATGTAAATTACGTGCTAAATTTAGTAAATTTCCATTCTGTAGAATTCAAAGGTTATGCAACAGGAAAAGCATATATCAAATCTGTCTTTTACGATCCCGAGTTGTACGCAAAATTAGATATTAACCAATTTAAGTTTCAAGATGGCCGTATGGGTAATCTACAAGCAAACGTTTCATGGAATAAATCAGAAAAACGAATTGATATAGACGCAAAAGCAAATGATGCAGACGACCGAGAAACAATCATTAAAGGTTATGTGTCACCTGCAAAAAATTATATTGACTTGAACATCGGAGCTCATAATACAAATATAGAATTTCTTGAAGGCTTTTGCGGAACATTTATGGATAACATTAAGGCAAGCGCAAACGGAAAAGTAAGACTACACGGTCCTTTAAACAATATTAATCTAACAGGACTTTTAGTTACAGACGGAGACATCAGAATAATACCATTAAATACGACATACACACTAAATAATGACACCATAAGATTTTTACCGGACAATATCGTTTTTGCTTCTGATACAATAAGAGACCGGAATGGCAATATTGGTATTGTCAGAGGAAAGCTGCACCATCAGCATCTTACAAATTTGACCTATGATTTAAACATAGCCACACATAATTTATTGTGTTACGATACTCACGGATATGGAAATAATACGTTTTACGGAACGGCATACGGAACGGGGTCCTGCTCAATAAAAGGAGGCAATGGACGTATTGACATTGACATAAATATAACACCAGAAAAAGGTTCTTTTATTGAATATAACGCAGCCAGCCCCGAAGCTATATCTGATCAACAATTCATAACTTGGCACGACAAGACATTCATAAAAGAAGACATATCAACTAATTCCGATTCAATAAATAAAATTGATATTGATGCTGACGACAATATTGACAATCCGTCTGACATGCATATTAATTTTTTAATAAACATGAATCCAAATGCAACTCTAAGGGTGCTTATGGACCAGTCTAATTATGACTACATTGCACTAAATGGAACAGGAAGTATACGTGCCACATACTTTAACAAAGGCTCTTTTAATATGTTTGGAACATATCAAATAGATAATGGCATATACAAACTGACAATACAAAACATTATAAAAAAGATTTTTCAGTTTCAACATGGCGGAACTATCGTTTTTGGCGGTGACCCATATAACGCAGCACTTGACTTAAAAGCATTGTATACGGTCAACAGTGTACCACTTTCAGACCTGCAAATTGGTAACAGTTTCTCAAGCAATAATATTAGAGTGGACTGTATTATGAACATAAGCGGCACGCCACAATCACCTCATATTGATTTCGATCTCGACTTACCTACAGTAAGCAATGAGGCAGAACAAATGGTCCGTACGGTTATCAACAGCGAAGAGGAAATGAACCAACAGGTTGTTTATCTGCTAAGTATCGGCAGATTTTACATGCAAAAGAACAATAACTCTTCAAGTCAAGAAAGTCAGCAGAACCAAACAAGTTTAGCCATGCAAAGTCTGTTAAGCGGAACCATAAGCCAACAGATAAACACTCTTTTGGGTAATCTGGTGAAAAACAACAATTGGACATTTGGAGCAAACATCAGTACTGGAGATGAAGGTTTTAATAACGCAGAATACGAGGGACTATTGTCAGGCAGACTGCTAAACAATAGGCTTATTATCAACGGACAATTTGGATACCGGGATAATGCAAATGCGACAACCTCATTTATTGGTGATTTCGACGTAAATTACCTGCTACTTCCAAATGGAAATATTTCTCTTAAAGTTTATAACCAGACAAATGACAGATATTTTACAAAATCATCTTTAAACACTCAAGGCGTGGGACTCATCATGAAGAAAGACTTTAATTCTCTAATGGAATTATTTGGCTTTAAGCGTAAGCGCAATACAAATATTATTAAATAGTATTCTAACAAAACAATGACTTTATTATAAGCATCAGCAAAAGTTAGGAAATTCAAATTGTAACCGAATAAACAAAAGAAAGCCATATCTTGCCCTATTCATGAGCGTAGATATGGCATTAATAAAATAATTTCTATGATGCGCATATATATTAAAGAAAAAGCACTTAAAAATACATCATAAGCGCACCAAATAAGGAACTAAAGTTCTATAGGCGTATAATCCAAACTGAACACATCTGCAACGGCCTTATTCGTAACCTTTCCCTCAACAATATTTAAGCCTTTGCATAGAGCCTCATCATCTTTACATGCATTTTTCCATCCTTTGTCAGCCAGGGCTAAAGCATATTTTAATGTTGCATTTGTCAATGCAAAAGTAGATGTATTCGGAACAGCTCCAGGTATATTAGCAACTGCATAATGCACAATACCGTCAACAACATACACAGGATCGCTATGAGTCGTCGGATGCGAAGTCTCAAAACATCCACCTTGATCAATTGCGACATCAACTAATACAGTTCCAGGCTCCATCAACTTTAACATATCTCTTGTAATCAAATGCGGAGCCTTGTCACCGGGAATTAAAACTGCACCAATAACTATATCAGCATCTTTAATTTCATTAACAACATTATGATGAGAAGAATAAACAGCATTAACGTTAGCTGGCATTGTTATTGACAGTTCTCTTAACAGACTAAGTGATATGTCGGTAATCACAACATCTGCCCCCATTCCTGCAGCAACGCGTGCAGCTGCCTGACCAACTATGCCACCGCCAAGAACGACAACCTTTGCGGGACGCACACCGGGAACTCCACAAATAAGTTTACCTTTTCCGCCTTTCGTTTTTTGAAGATAATACGCACCATTAATTGTTGCCATACGACCGGCAACCTCACTCATCGGAGTCAATAAAGGCAGTGACCTGTCGCTTAACTGAACAGTTTCATATGCAAGACAAACGCTCCCGCTTGCAATCATGGCATCTGTCAATTTTTTATCGCAAGCAAAATGAAAATATGTAAAGACCAACTGCCCTTTTCGGATAAGTTTGTATTCTGGCTCTATCGGTTCCTTTACTTTCACAATCATATCTGATGTTTCATAAACATCTTCTATTGTTGGTAATATCGTGGCACCAACTTCTTCATACATTTTATCAGAGAAGCCACTATTCTCGCCAGCAGTATGCTGAACATACACATTATGACCATGCTTAACAAGTTCTGATACGCCGGCCGGAGTCATACCGACCCTGTTTTCATTGTTCTTAATTTCTTTTGGAATACCGACTTTCATATTAATTAGGTTTTAAAGTTAAATAAATTAATCCAACGGCAAATATAAGAAAAAGAATTATATATTATTGAAAAATAATTATTTTTATACGCAATTTTTACATAAAATAAAATATAATTTTTTTTATTATAATTTTAAAAATAAAAAAAATATTACATTTTATATTTTCAATATTAAGTGTATCTTTACGTTTAATAAACGTTAAAATACAGTTTTTTTTAATATAACAGAAGTACAACATATTGATTTTTTTTGTAATTTTGCAGCGTTTTCAGAAACAAATCAAGCTATTAGCTTGAAAATCAGGTACTTACAAAATATAAGGCAAATAGATGAGACAATTAAAAATTCAGAAAAGTATTACCAACCGTTCAAGTGAAGCCTTGGACAAATATCTTGTAGAGATAGGTCGTGCTCCATTAATTTCAATTGATGAAGAAATTGAATTAGCTCAAAAGATAAAAAAAGGCGGACCTGAAGGTGAACGTGCAAAAAACAAACTAGTAACGGCCAACCTGCGATTTGTTGTATCTGTAGCAAAACAGTATCAACATCAAGGACTTACTTTGACCGACCTGATAGATGAAGGTAATATTGGTCTGATTAAAGCTGCTCAGAAATTTGATGAAACTCGTGGATTTAAATTTATTTCTTACGCAGTATGGTGGATTCGCCAGAGTATATTACAAGCTATAGCAGAACAAAGCCGTATTGTTCGTCTTCCGTTGAACCAGGTAGGTTCTCTAAATAAAATAAACCACGAAATCAATAAATTTGAGCAGGAAAACCAGCGTCACCCATCTGTATCAGAATTGTCAGAAGTAACAAAACTTGATGAAGACAAAATCGGACAGTCTTTGGCTGCTGACGGACATCATGTGAGTATTGATGCGCCTTTTCAGGATGGAGAAGACAACTGCATGCTTGACGTAATGCCTAGTGGAGAAGACAGCAGAACTGACCGGCAAGTTGATCATGAATCTATGGCATTAGAATTAAACACTGTATTAAGCAAAGTTCTTAAAGAGCGTGAAATTACAATTATACGCGAATGCTTTGGAATTGGTTGTCATGAAAAAGGACTTGAAGAAATCGGAGACCAATTAGGGCTTACACGTGAACGCGTTCGTCAGATTAGAGAAAAAAGTATTGCAAAATTACGTGAAAGCGGAAATGCCAAAATATTAATAAAATATTTAGGCTAATAAAGAAATAACTTTTACTAAACATTTAATAATGCCAAAATAGACTGATGACAAATCGCTATTTTGGCATTATTTTTTCATTACAAAAAACAAAAGCCACGTTCAATATATAGAGTAACTACTTTTTATGCAAACAAAAAAAATAAAAACCCAATGAGTTATCACCCAAAACTCATCGGTTTACAAAACAAAACTCATTGAGTTCTTAAACAAAACACAATGAGTTATACTTATAACTAAAACGGCCTAAAATCAAATGTCAGCTATACTTGTGTATCCATCATTAATATAACGACCAAAGCTACAAAATAATCAAAAGGGGCACATACATACTAAACCGGTATCAAGAAATTTATAACTTCCTGCTCAACAGTAATTTTATAGGGTCCAACTGGAGTTTTCATTAACCTTCCGTCTACACTCACCATAGCCTTCACCGCTTCATTGACAACAATTTCTCTTGTTCTATACGGATGAACACTGTGGTGATTAAGGAATTTTCCTGTAATAAGTAAATAAAATCCTTCAAAAAGTTGAGTCATCTCCGGATGATATACAACAGAAACATCAAGTAGACCATTATAAGGCACGGCATTAGGTGTTTGTCCATATCCTGACGCATTTCCGACGCAAACTGTCATAATTTTCCTTTTAATTATATCTGAATTAATTTTTAAAGACATTTTATAATCAAGTCTTTGAAATATCATAAGTATTAACGAAAATAAAAATGAAAGAGTTCTTGATCCAAACAGTCTATGCGTCTGTTGTTTCAAATTCATTATTGCAGAAATAAGTCCTATATTGATACAATTTAAAAAATACCTATGGCAAGCATCACCCTTGGAATTAGTATAATGAATACAGCCCAAATCAATTTTTCTAACACGATGTTGTTTCAACCATTTTATTGTCTGACTAATCTCGCCCTCCTTCAACTGCCAATAATGTGCAAAGTCATTCATCAGTCCATTCGGTATAAGCCCAAGACTTATAAGGCTACGCACTTCCGGATCTACAGCCATAAGACAATTAGCAGCATCATTCAATGCAGAATCACCGCCAACGATAATAATCGTCCTGTATCCGTTATTTATAAACATATTTACAAGTCTGGAAACACTGTTTTGATTCTCACTTTGAACAAAATCATAGTCAATGCCATTTTCCTTTAGACAATTTTCTATCTTAATCCATCTTTTTTTTGATGCAACAACACCATGTTTAGGACAATATAATATTCCCCAACGATTCTCTACACCAGCCATATCTTAATATTATTATAAGTTTTCTTATCAGCAATTAATTGTTGCAAATATTCTTGATATATCGTATTTTCTCCTCCATCGAAAGAGAATAATCTATCCAATTTATTTTAAAGCCCCGTCTTTCCATTCCACGAAACCAAGTCATCTGTCTTTTGGCAAACTGATGAATAGCGATTTCAAGCGAATGATACATTTCATCATAAGATATTTCACCAATTAAAAATTTCGTAACAAACTTATACTCCAAGCCATAGTAAATCAGATCATCTGGACATATCCCTCTATCCAACAACATTCTGACCTCGTCAACCATACCAGACTTAAGCCTCTGTGCAAGACGGTCACTTATACGCTGCCTACGTTCATCCCTGTCAATGTTGATACCAAAAATCATTGAATCTATTTTAGAGAAATCCCGTTCTTTAACATTTGAATTGTGCTTATAATAAGTTTCTATCTCAATTGCACGTATCGCTCTTTTCTTATTGTCAATATCTGTTGAATTGTGCATATTGGATCCATTTTCTTTTTTAAGATGCACAAGCATCTCAGACAGCTCACCCAGTGTTTTTAATTCAAGCTGTTCACGAAGACTTTTATTCTCCGGCACAGGCATAAGTCTGTATCCATTTAATACAGCTTCAATATAAAGGCCCGTACCGCCACATAATACGGGTGTAAGTCCCCTATTTCTAATATCGTTATATGCCTCAAAAAAATCATGTTGATATTGAAACAGATTATATTTAGTTCCAGGTTCCACAATATCAATTAGATGATATTTTACATGTGTCCCTGAAACATTATAATCACTCAGATCCTTACCTGTACCAATATCCATACACCGATAAACCTGCCGACTGTCTGCACTTATTATTTCTGCATTAATATCTGCAGCCAATGCAGCAGCCAGTGCTGTTTTTCCGGATGCTGTAGGTCCTAAAATGGTTATCATCTTTTGCACAGTAAAATATTTTAAAATATCGTATACAGTACAAAAATAATAAAAAAAAACCGTCCGACAACATCGAACGGTTTTTTTTTATAAATTTATGGTGTTATATCAATTAACCATTGTGTTTCTTCATGATCTTAATCAGATCAACTACTTTGTGAGAGTAACCAATCTCATTGTCATACCAAGAAACAACCTTAACAAATTTATCTGTAAGATAAACACCTGCATCAGCATCGAAAATTGATGTCAGAGGGCAACCCAGGAAGTCAGAAGAAACAACTTTATCTTCTGTGTAACCCAGAATACCTTTCAGTTCACCTTCAGAAGCCTCTTTCATTGCTTTGCAGATATCCTCTTTTGTTGCAGGGTTCTTCAAGTTAACTGTCAAGTCAACAACAGAAACATCAAGAGTAGGAACACGCATTGATATACCTGTCAGTTTACCATTCAGTTCAGGAATAACCTTACCAACTGCCTTAGCAGCACCTGTTGAAGACGGGATGATGTTACCAGAAGCAGCACGACCACCACGCCAATCCTTCATAGAAGGACCATCAACTGTACGCTGTGTAGCTGTTGTTGAGTGAACAGTTGTCATAAGACCAGTCTCAATACCGAACTTATCATTCAGAACTTTTGCTATAGGAGCAAGACAGTTTGTTGTGCAAGATGCATTTGATACAATCTGCTGGCCAGCATATTTATCTGTATTAACGCCGCAAACGAACATATCAGCCTGACGTCCATCATCGCCTTTCTTAGAAGGAGCAGAAAGTACAACATATTTTGCACCAGCCTGCAGATGCTTCTCAGCGCGATCCATTGTCAAATAGAAACCTGTTGACTCAACGATATACTCAGCACCGATTTCATCCCATTTCAGATCAGCAGCGTCTTTTTCAGCTGTAACACGGATATGGTTACCATTAACAATCAGTTCGTTCTTCTCCTTGTCAACTTCAATTGTACCATCAAACTGACCATGCATTGTATCATACTTCAGCATGTATGCCATGTAATCAACAGGAAGAAGGTCATTGATACCTACTACAACTACATCGTTCTTGTTAGCCTCTTCAAGAGTTGAACGGAAAACGAAACGACCAATACGGCCAAATCCGTTAATACCAATTTTAATCATCTTTTTTTATTTTAAAGGGTTAAAATAATTTCCTTAAATAATTATACCTAATTTTTGTTAAAAGCGCTGGTAGATCGCCTCGAATAACACTAAAGACATGCGCTCTATTTTATTTCTTTCTCTTTTCGCCCGCAAAGTTACATTATTTTTTTTAAATGTGTTATTTCCTATTATTAAATTATATAAAAAAATGAACATAATAAGGCAAAAACAAGTATTATAAAACCTGTTCTTGCCCATTTTGATATGTAGAATTACTAAATCAAGGCAACTGTGAGTCCTGCCATAACGATACTGACCATTGACATCAACTTTATTAATATGTTGAGCGACGGGCCTGATGTATCTTTAAATGGATCACCCACAGTATCTCCAACAACTGCCGCTTTATGACATGCAGACCCTTTTCCGCCATAACTGCCCTCCTCAATCATTTTTTTTGCATTATCCCATGCACCACCGGCATTTGCCATAAATATTGCCAATGTAAATCCAGTGGACATTCCTCCGATGAGAAGCCCCAAAACTCCAGAAACGCCCAAAATCACACCGACAAGAACTGGTATTGCTATAGCCAACAATGACGGCAATATCATCTCATGTAACGCCGATTTGGTTGAAATCTGGATACAACGTTCATAATCAGGAACTGCATTACCTTCAAGGATTCCCTTAATTTCTCTAAACTGTCTTCTAACTTCATCAACCATAGCTCCAGCGGCACGCCCAACAGCTCCCATTGTTATGCCACTGAAAATAAAAGCAGACATGGCACCTATGAAGATTCCAATCAAGACTTTCGGATTCATTAAATTCACCTGGAAGAAGTCTATCATATCTAACAATTCCGCATTTTTAGGATTAAACACGTTACCTATATTATCAAGATAAACAACACCTTCATTAACGGCTCTTACCATATTAATTTTTATTTCCTCTATATATGAAGCCAATAAAGCTAACGCTGTAAGTGCGGCACTGCCTATGGCAAAGCCTTTACCTGTTGCTGCCGTAGTGTTTCCAAGGGCATCAAGTGCATCTGTACGTTTTCTTATGTCTTCTCCCAACTCACTCATTTCAGCATTACCTCCAGCATTGTCTGCTATCGGACCATAAGCATCGGTGGCAAGTGTTATACCAAGAGTTGACAACATACCGACAGCAGCAATACCTATACCATACAAGCCTCTTGAAATACTTGAAGACGTCATCGATAAATCAAAGCCATTGGCACATAAATAACTTACAACAACAGCAATAGAAATTGTAATAACGGGAATCATTGTTGAAATCATACCAGTGCTTATACCTTTAATAATAACAGTTGCCGACCCTGTTTGTGACGATTTAGCAATACTTTTTGTCGGCCCATAACTCTGGCTTGTATAAAATTCTGTAGCTATACCAATAATAACACCCGCAATTAATCCACTAATTACAGAAAACGATATACCTATCCAATTTTCCATTTTCAGCAAATACAATATCGCAAACGACGCTATTGCTATTAAAACTGCAGAAACATTAGTTCCAAGATTAAGCGAATGAAGCAAATCTCTCATTGTGGCATCATCTTTTGTCCGCACTATAAAAATGCCGACTAATGACAAAAATATGCCAACTGCCGCAATTAGCATAGGAGCAATAACGGCCTTTAACTGCATTTCGGCACAATAGCCAAACGCCATCGCACCCAAAGCTGCTGCACTAAGAATGCTTCCACAATAACTTTCATAAAGATCTGCACCCATACCGGCAACATCCCCTACATTATCACCAACATTATCAGCTATTGTTGCAGGGTTACGCGGATCATCCTCAGGGATGTCTTTCTCAACCTTTCCTACCAAATCGGCACCAACATCAGCCGCTTTCGTGTATATGCCACCGCCGACACGTGCAAACAAAGCTTGCGTTGACGCTCCCATACCAAATGTCAGCATTGTTGTCGTTACTGTAACAAGAGCCGCATTATCACCTTTATAGAAAATATTCAGAACGACAAACCATACAGCAATATCCAGCAAGCCAAGTCCAACTACAACTAGTCCCATTACAGCACCACTTCGGAATGCGATCTTTAATCCGCGGTTTAAACCTTGCCCTACAGCATTTGCCGTACGAGCAGACGCATATGTGGCCGTTTTCATGCCGAAAAATCCACATAAGCCAGAAAATATACCTCCTGTCAAGAAAGCAAAAGGCACCCATGGATTCTGTACATTGAGCACATATGACATAAATGCAAATATTATGCATATAATTATAAAAATTACAGCAACAACCTTATATTGCTGTTTCAAATAAGCCATTGCACCAGTTCTAACAAACCCTGCAATCTCTCTCATACGCGCTGTGCCTTCATCTTCTTTCATCATTGACTTAAAAAAGTACCATGCCATAATCAGCGCACATACGGAGGCAAATGGTACAAGCCAAAAAACAAATGGTATATTCATGGTATTATTATTTTTTAAAACCTGAAAGACAATTGTGTGTCAATCATGCTGTAATTATGTTTTTCTATAGAACGGTCATTGACGAATATGTATTCTGCCGACAATTTAAGATTCTTTACAAATTCATAATCGGCTCCAATTTCATAATTAGTCTTGCTTGTCTTCCATTCCGCACTTGGTCTGTACATGTCATAACGAGCTTTAATATGAAATTTATTCTTTATAACAGGAGCAATGACCAATGCGTAAAATCCGTCAGCCTTATCCCCTTTTGAATAATCAATTTGTGTATCATTCAAATCTTTCTTCTCATTATAAGTCGTTTGAAACCCTAAACCTGTAGAGTGTATATACTCAGATCTGAACGTCCAATCATTTACTGCATATTCACCACTAATAGCATATCGGCGTTTTGAAAGACTTACTATACCATTTTCGTCTTTTCTAGCATAAGAGCCGGTCCAGCCAAATGCACCTATACGCATACCTTTTATAGGCATAACCCAAAGTCCGCCAATAACATCCTTCTGATTGTCAACATCCTTTGTATTAATACCTTGCCCATTAAATATTCCTATTTGATAATGAAACAAAGCTCTGCCGCCTGCAACTCTCAATACATCACCTTGCAGTTGTATACCGATATCACGTCCGTTTGATGAATGCTCACCTACTCTATCACTAAAACCGGCAAGACTTGACACATTTTGAGCATAGCTCATAAATCCCTGATCTATAGGATTCATCGGATTCTCAAACGTGAATGGACGCTTAAACTGGCCAACCTTTACCATAACAAACTTATATTTCTGCCATTCAACATAAGCGTCTACAATTCTAGGACTTTCACCTAATGTTGAAGTATTACCGTTTATCTGTCCTTGAATTTTATATGCGAAATCATTAAAAAGGCGTCCATCCAATGACAACCTGACCATTCTCAAGCTAAACGTATTACTTTCAGCATTATCTTTTCCCGAATACTGATACTGTCCTATTGCATATCCGCTTAACTTTGGTTTGCCAAAAACTTCCGTTTTATTCTGAGCACTTATATTTAATGCAAATGCAATTAAAATAAATAATGTTGTAAATAACTTTTTCAATTTCCTATAATTTTAATTTTTATTTTTTACTTTCAATAAAATTATTATCACCAATAAGTTTTTATATTAAACTATATCTGTTATTTGAAGCTCTTTATCTAAATACTTCAGACAAACAAAAAGCCAAGTTCAAATTCGTTTATTCAACAACACAACATTTTCAACATGTGGTGTATGAGGAAACATATCAACAGGCTGCACAGCAATAACTTCATAAGCACTATCCAACAAAGCCAAATCACGTGCCTGTGTAGCAGGATTACAGCTTACATAAACAATACGGTGCGGAGCTGTCTGAATAATTGTATTAACCACATCCGGATGCATACCGGCTCTTGGAGGATCCGTAATAATAATGTCAGGTTTACCATTCTCCGCAATAAAGGATTCCGTCAAAATATCCTTCATATCACCTGCATAAAATGTGGTATTACTGATATTATTTATTTCAGAATTTACTTTAGCATCCTCTATCGCTTCCGGAACATATTCTATACCGACAACATGCTTTGCATACCGAGACACAAAATTTGCAATTGTTCCCGTTCCTGTATATAAGTCATATACAAGTTCATTTCCTGTAAGCTGTGCAAAATCACGTACAACAGAATATAGGTGAAAGGCCTGCTCTGTATTTGTCTGATAAAAGCTTTTAGCACCGACCTTAAACTTTAAGCCATCCATCTGCTCAAAAATATAATCATTACCTTTAAACACCTCAAGTTCCAAATCATTAAAAGTATCATTACCCTTCTGATTGTCAACATACAGCAATGAGGTTATCTCAGGAAACTCTTCTGATATATGCTTCATTAGTCCCATTGCAGAATTTTTGTCTTCCGGACGTTCATAATGAAACTGTATAAGCACCATCCATTCACCGGTATCGGAGTTTCTTATCATTATATCGCGCAACAGCCCATGCTGTTTTCTAATATCAAAAAACGACATACCTGTAGAATACGCATAATCCCTGATAGAATTTCTTATTTTATTTTGCAAATCATCCATCAGCCAACACTTTTCTATTGGTAATATTTTATCAAATGCTCCAGTGATATGAAAACCGACAGCATTCATCTGTGAGAATTCAGTACCTGAACTAATTTCATCTTGCGTCAGCCATCGTTTGTTTGAACAGCCAAACTCAAGTTTGTTTCTATAACATTGTGTCTTGACAGAACCCAATATCTGATTAAACTCAGGCAGCGTCACTTTTCCTATACGGGAAAGTTGATCAAACACCTGCTTTTGTTTCATTCTAAGTTGTTCATCATAAGGAATATTTTGCCATTTGCATCCTCCACATATACCAAAATGTTTGCAAAAAGGCTTAATCCTCTTATCGCTATATTTTATAAACTTTATTATCTCAGCCTCACAATAACTGTGTTTTTTTCGTCTTACTTGTAAATCGACAACGTCACCAGGCACTGCAAACGGAACAAACACAACAAGGTCGTTAACTCTTGCCAGTGATTTTCCTTCTGCTGCATAATCTGTAATAGTTACATTCTCTAAAACAGGTAGTGCTTTCTTTTTTCTACTCATCTGTGATATTTTATTAAATAATAATGACAAACGACACACATATCGTATAAATTTTAATCTGAAATTAAAATTATACATAGATAAAAAATGCGTGTAAACTTTTCTGTGCAAAGTTAACTGATATTTTTTAAAATGTGGAAATGCTTAAAACAAAAATTAAGAAAATATCATTATTTAAATAACACATTTAAATTATTCTACAACAAAAAGAATAACACCCCATTACTAACCGGGCATATATAAAGACCGCCATATTACATGACAAAATAAAAAAATGAAGGCAAACACTTTATCAGACACGCGCTGAGATGCGCCATAAAATGTTTGCCCTCAAAAAAATGACTAAAGTTATTAAATTTATTATTGCTTTAAAGAACTATCCGCAATAGAAATATGTTTCAACAAGCTTTTGCATAAGTTTATCATCTTTCTCTGCTGACTTACGCAATTTTGTATCATCCATACTCTTTAATGACTTTACTATGCCATCTACCATTTTTGACGAGAACACACCCTTAGCCTCATATAGTTCACGTTGCTTTTCAAGCCATTTTGCAGACGATACACATGAGTCAGGCAACTGCTCAAATTTAGCAAGACCATTTTTGGCTTCATCCATGCCAACATATTTTTCATTAGCTATCTCTAAAGCCTGTTCCTTTTCCATTTCTAATCCGTACCTGCACGCAACACACAAACCAGCCATCAGCTGATATACATCAGCCGATCCGTCCGGTGAACGCATTTCAACAGTCTGCTTTAACGTAGTATCGTTATTTGCTTCAGCTTCAAGAGTGTTAACTTGTACACACATATCACGTCCCGATGTCCATCCAAGCGGAACACGTACAAGAACAGATCTGTTGCAGTCACCCCAACAAACATTTGTCGGTGCTTCCTGATGCGGAACAAGTCTGAAATATGATACAGGTGTCTTATTGCCGAATGCTGTTATAGATGGGGCCAGAATCATCATGCCCGCAATAGCCCGACGAGCTTCTTCAGAAAGTTTTCTGTCCTTTATCATACAGTTCTTTCCGTCTTTCATCATTCTCATATGTATATGCAAACCAGATCCTGCCTTACCAACCGTTATTTTAGGAGCAAAAGTAACATCCAAATCATTTATATGAGCTAAGTTTCTTATAACCCATTTTGCCAACAACAGCTGATCGGCAGCGGTTTCAGCCGGACACGGCAAGAACTCTATTTCATTCTGTTCAAAGACCTTGCCATCCTGTGTAAAATTGCCGACTTCAGAATGTCCATATTTTATCTGTCCTCCTGTTTGCGCAATATAAGCCATGCATTGTTTACGGAATTCATTAAATTTTGCAAAAGGCCCAGACTCATGATAACCGCGCTGATCAACGGCAGGGAACATCTCATCATCATTTGCTATGACATAATATTCCAATTCTCCCATAGCCTCAAAAGTCATTCCTGTTGACTCTTCAAATGCAACAGCCGCTCTATGAAGAGTCTGTTCCGGAGAACACTCAAAAGGCTCACCATTCTTATTAAAGAAAGAGCACAGCATACATAATGTCGGAATTTCAGAAAACGGATTAACAAAAGCCGTTCTGAATCTTGGTATTACATACAAATCGCTATTTTCTGCTTCAATAAATGAGGGGAACAGACTAGAACCGTCAACACGCTCACCATCTGTCAATATGGTTTCAAGATAAGCATAGTCGTTAATCATAAAATTCAGTGTCTTCACACGTCCGTCTTCAGCTGGATACATAAAGTCTATCATACGTATGCCTTTTTCACGTATAAATGTGATTATGTCTGCCTTTGTAAAGCATCTTGAAGGCTTGCGAAGGAACTCCACTAATGGGTTCGCATTCATTTCAATTGTCTTATCCATAACGATAAAGTGTTTAATATAATATATTTAGATTTAAAATTATAACTACATTTTTATAATTATATGCCATCAGCAAGACATCCGAACACCTATTTATATATAAGGTATACTATTGTCTTATTTTTATGCAGTTTATCTATTCCTTCAATAGAAATGCAAGACCACCTAAGCCATACATTAGTTCTGCAACTCATAACGGCATCTTTTATACAAAGATAGATATTTTAATTTGCATAACAAATTTTCAAGAACTATTTTAGCATACATTCAAATATAATCACATTGCTAAGGCTTATGGCCATGTTTTTATAAGTACCGAAAAGTTTCAAAAAGAAACAAATCTTAATTCATTACTAACTTTTTGGATTTGGAATAATATCAAAAACAAGTTGTAAACCATTACTTCATAAAAAATATCGTAAAAATAGGTGCTCTATGGTAAAATCATAAAGTACTGTCACACAACGTTTTATAATACTTATGAATAAAACGATCCAACTATTTTTAATGCATTTCCATGCAAAATCCATGACTTTACCAGTTAAAAGACACTTAATTACCTGGCAAAAAGCATCAGTTTACGCATCCAAAAGCAATGAGTTAACCAACCAAAGCCATTAAATAACGCCAAGAACCAACACAACTTAGCTGTATTTGACATGACAATTAGTAAGCGCGACATCTATTTGCAGCCTTAGCACCGCACTTTAGAATTTACAGAACGCACAAAATACCACCAAACAAGCGACATAATGTCAAACGACCAATCAAAACACCATTATTACATTTTTTAACATTCCAAAATTTCATCTATACAACAAATAAAATAGACATACATCGAATAACGACAATTTTAAAAACGAAAAAAATATCAAACCTTTATTAAACAAATAAATTATACATACCAGACTTAAAAACAGAAAAAAAAATTTGTTGATTAATAAAATTTAAGTATATTTGCACATAACAAAAATCTTGGATAAAATATACATGAAAACCATAAATTAATATGACAGAAAAAAGAGTTTACACCTTTGGTAATGGAAAAGCTGAAGGAAAAGCAGATATGCGTAATCTGCTAGGTGGAAAAGGCGCCAATTTGGCTGAAATGAATCTTATCGGTGTACCAGTTCCTCCTGGGTTCACTATTACAACAGATGTTTGTAACGAATATTTTGAAAAAGGAAAAGAAAGTGTCGTTGCACTTTTAAGCGATGACGTAAAAGCATCTGTACACCATATAGAAACTTTGATGAACAGTAAATTTGGCGATGTTGAAAATCCGTTACTCGTCAGTGTGCGTTCTGGCGCCCGTGCCTCAATGCCTGGTATGATGGATACTATATTAAATCTTGGCCTCAACGATAAGGTAGTTGAAGGTTTGGCAAAAAAGACCGGAAATGAAAGATTCGCTTATGACAGCTATAGACGTTTCGTTCAAATGTATGGTGACGTTGTCTTAGGTATGAAGCCAGTCAATAAAGAAGACATCGATCCATTTGAAGCTATAATTCAAAAAGTAAAATCAGTACGTAAGATAACACTCGACAATGAAATGACTGTCGAGGAGTTAAAACAACTTGTAAAATTATTTAAAGAAGCCATAAAAAAACAAACCGGCAAAGAGTTCCCGGATGATCCTATGGAACAACTTTGGGGTGCCATATGTGCCGTATTTGACAGTTGGATGAACGAACGAGCCATACTATACCGAAAAATGGAAGGAATCCCTGCAGAATGGGGTACAGCCGTAACAGTTATGGCTATGGTATTCGGTAATATGGGACAAACATCTGCAACAGGCGTATGTTTTAGCCGTGACGCAGCTACAGGAGAAAATTGCTTTAATGGCGAATACCTTGTTAATGCACAGGGTGAAGATGTTGTTGCCGGAATACGTACACCTCAACAGATAACAAAGACACGCTCTATTGAATGGGCCAAACAGCAAGGCATTTCAGAAGAGGAACGAATATCTAAATATCCGTCAATGGAAGAGGCCATGCCAGAGATATACGCACAGCTCAATGCTCTTCAGGAAAAACTAGAACACCACTATCATGATATGCAAGATATGGAGTTCACCGTTCAAGAAGGCAAATTGTGGTTTCTCCAGACACGTAACGGAAAACGTACAGGAACTGCAATGGTGAAAATTGCAATGGATTTGTTACGTGAAGGAGAAATAGACGAAAAGACTGCATTAGAACGTTGCGAACCAAATAAGCTAGATGAACTGCTCCACCCTATTTTCGATAAGAGTGCATTGAAAACTGCTAAAGTTTTAACAAGGGGACTTCCTGCTTCACCTGGTGCAGCTTGCGGACAAATCGTATTCTTTGCCGATGATGCAGCCAAATGGCATGATGACGGAAAACGTGTTGTAATGGTCCGCATCGAAACAAGTCCAGAAGACTTAGCCGGAATGGCGGCGGCCGAAGGAATAGTTACAGCCAGAGGCGGTATGACATCACATGCAGCAGTTGTTGCCAGAGGTATGGGAAAATGCTGTGTATCTGGAGCAGGTGCCTTGAACATTGACTATAAGGCACGTACTGTTGAAATTGACGGTGTTACATTAAAGGAAGGCGACTATCTTTCTATAAATGGTTCAACCGGTGAGATATATCTAGGTGAAGTTAAGACAAAGCCTGCCGAAGTTACAGGTGACTTTGCTGCCCTTATGGACTTGTGTAACAAATACACAAAACTTGTAGTACGCACTAATGCTGATACTCCACACGATGCCGCTGTTGCGCGTAACTTCGGTGCTGTTGGTATTGGACTCTGCCGTACAGAACACATGTTCTTTGAAAATGAAAAAATCAAAGCCATGCGTGAAATGATTTTGTCTGATACCGTTGAAGGACGCAAAAAAGCTTTGGCAAAACTTCTGCCTTATCAAAAACAAGATTTCTATGGAATTCTTAAAGCCATGGACGGCTATCCCGTTAATATCCGTTTACTTGATCCGCCTTTGCATGAATTTGTTCCTCATGACCTCGAAGGACAAGAAATCATGGCAAAAGAAATGGGTATAACTGTTCAGGAAATCCAACAGAGAGTTAATTGCCTGAGCGAACACAATCCTATGCTTGGTCATCGTGGATGCCGACTAGGCAACACATATCCCGAAATAACAGCCATGCAGACAAGAGCAATCTTAGGCGCTGCTGTACAATTGAAGAAAGAAGGATTTGATCCTAAACCAGAAATCATGGTGCCCCTTATCGGTATTGTTAACGAGTTCGACATGCAAGAGAAAGTAATACGTGAAACTGCAAAAGAAATATTTGCAGAAGAAGGCATCGAAATACCTTTCCGCGTTGGTACCATGATAGAAATACCTCGTGCTGCACTTACAGCAGACCATATTGCAGAAAAAGCCGAATATTTCAGCTTTGGAACAAATGACTTGACACAGATGACATTTGGATATAGCCGAGATGATATTGCAAGTTTCTTACCTGTATATCTTGACAAGAAAATACTTAATGTTGACCCATTCCAAGTACTCGACCAAAATGGTGTAGGACAACTTGTAAAAATGGCTGTTGAAAAAGGTCGCGCTACTCGTCCAGAACTCGTTTGTGGTATTTGTGGTGAACATGGAGGAGAACCATCATCAGTCAAATTCTGCCATAAGGTTGGCTTAAATTATGTCAGCTGCTCTCCGTTCCGCGTGCCTATAGCCAGACTTGCTGCTGCACAGGCCGCTGTTGAAGATTAACAATCTAATCATATAAGTTTACCAAATACTCAGGATGCTCTCTAAAGTTAGTTAAATTATACTTTAGAGAGCATCTTATTTTGTATATGTATTCAATTTATACATTAAAATGATTTAGACAAATTGTTTTCAGAAAAACAATGTACCAATTTCACAAAAGCCATTGAAATACTACCCACAATTTACATTTATCCAGTATCCGTCTAACTCAAATAAAATAAAAAGGCTTGAAGCTTATATAATGCTCCAAGCCTTACTTTACCTATAATAACAGCAAATTAATTACACTAAATGTTGCTTATATTTCAACGTCTTTATACAAATATCTTTTAATACTCTTCTTTGGAGTTTTTTCAAACTCCTCATCTTGAAGTTTTATTTTTGAAATTTTACAATAAGATGGCATAATCTGATTAAGTTCAATCATATTTTGCTCCATAATATGTTGCAAATCCTCTTTTGAAAATCCCATATTTCGTGCTTCTTCATAATCAGGATAAACTAATGCCGCAAGTTTATCACCTTGCTGCACAACAAGACTTTCCACAACCATAGCCATACTATTCAATTTATCTTCAATCTCCTCAGGGTAAATATTCTGTCCGTTCGCTCCCAAAAGCATGTTCTTGCTTCTTCCCTTAATAAATACATTTCCTTCAGAATCTATTAAGCCTAAATCTCCTGTATGATACCATCCGTCAGCATCAAGAACCTGACGTGTAGCCTCTTCATTTTTATAATATCCCAACATAACATTTGTTCCCCTGGCAAGGATTTCTCCTGGAATATTATAAGGATCCGCACTATCAATTTTTACTTCCATATGAATAACAGCCTTACCACACGATGTCGGAACAAATTCATGATAATCCGAATACGTTATTATTGGCGCACACTCTGTTGCACCATATCCAACTGTCACTGGAAATTCTATACTTTTGAGAAATGATTCTACCTCCTGATTAAAAGCCGCACCACCAATAATTATCTCATATAAATTACCACCAAATGCATTGTAAACTTCTTCACAAATTTTTTGCTTTACTTTTTTACTTATTACAGGCATATTAAGAAGCAAACGCATCTTATTATTCTGTATTTTTGGAAATACTTTTTTCCTTATAATCTTCTCAACAACTAAAGGAACTGCAATTATAATAGCAGGCCTAATATCCTGAAAAGCTTGAGCTATGATAGCCGGGCTTGGTACACGAGTAAGAAAATAGATATGGCAGCCATGACAAAACTCAAATAAAAATTCAAAAGCCATTCCATACATATGAGCCATCGGCAGTATGCTTACGGTATTAGAACCTTTTGAAATATTTTTACCCAAAGCATCCATTGCAAAATCCAAATTACCCCACAATGCACGATATGGCAACATTACACCTTTTGAAAATCCTGTCGTACCGCTTGTATAATTTATCAATGCTAATTCATTTGGACTCTGTTCAATATAATAGTGTACATGATTTGCCCTAAATGCCTTCGGATATTTTTTTCCAAAAAGTTCATTTAAATGTTCTCTTGCATATGTAAGTTTATCTGTCCGTGAAACAACCAATGAATAATCAGGTATATATATTATACCTTCCAAATTTGGCATTTTAGTAGCATCAATAGTAGTCGCAACAACATCACCGACAAATAACAATTTTGCCTCACTATGATTTACTATATTATATACCTGTTCAGGCGTAAACTCATGTAATACAGGAACAGCAACAGCCCCATAAGTAAGAGATGCCAGAAAAGCTACAGCCCAATTTGCACTATTACGGCCACAAATAGCAATTTTGTCACCTTTTACGACACCGCTATTTTCAAACATTATATGTAACTTTTCTATCTTCCTTGCAACATCCTTATATTGCAGCGTTACACCTTTATAATCAGTAAGGGCATCTAAATCCCAATTACTTATAACGCTTTTCTCTATAAATGAGTTAAAACTTGGTATTTGTTCCATTGCACAAAAATAATAAATTTGTGCAAAGGTAAGTCATTATCTGCACATTTCAAAATTATTTGTGCAATTTTTCACCTATTCTGTAACAGCTTGTTCTTAATACACCTAAACAAATATTAATATATTAAATTTAAGCACAACATCCATCAATTATATTTAAATTTGCCTTCATCTAAATCAGTTTAACAATATGTTTCATAACTTTTCGTTTTTATAAATAAGCAGAACAAAACATATTGAAAAAAAACATGTATATTTGCAAAGTGGAAATTGAAAAGATAATTATATCCGTAATACTTGTCGTTTTCTGCTTTAGTTCTCATAAAATAAAAGCTGAAAGCTTATCAGACTCGTTAATACTTCAACGGGTTCTGACATATAAACAGAGCATCTCTGAAGAAGTGAATGGCATCCATACAAATGTTTATTTAAGATATTATTTCAAAACAGACAAAAGAAATATTACATTAATGGCAATACCGTCAATGTATGCCATATCTAGAGGACGACGCGAATATGCCGGCGAGGCTTACAGTAATATTTATATTAAAAACAACACAATATCGGAAGCCACACGCCAGATTAACATCGGAACTATCCCCCATCACAAAAATGCAATGACAATCTTGCTTAAATATCTTATGCCCAACGTTTATAATGTAACAATATTAGACAATCAAATATTATCGCCATTTAACACCTATAATAGAAAGCTGTACAAATATGACATAACAAATTTGACAGACAACCGATCTGAAATAGTTTTCCGTCCCAAACTATATAACACACAAATGATAAGCGGATCGGCCATCATTGAAAGATCAACAGGCAGGATAATCAGGATGAAATTTAACGGTGAATATGACATGGTAAAATTCCATATTGATGTACGTATGGGAAAACGTGGTATATACTCATTATTACCAAAGACATGTGACATTGATGCAAAATTTCATTTCTTTGGAAATAAGATTAAAGCATCATATCATTCTGTTTACGATAATCCAATAACATTATCTGATACAATAATAAATTCACATGACATAAATTTAATGAATGAAATACGCCCGGACACCCTGCCAAAAACATTTAAGAATGCATATTTCAACTATGTTTCAATTAAAAATCCGGCAGATACTATTGCTAGAATAAAAGAGGACAAACGATGGGATAAAGTATTATGGGATGTTTTCGGAGACCATATTATAAACAGAACTAAAGGTAACTTCGGTACCAATAATCAGGGAGCATTCAGGATTTCTCCTATATTGAATCCACTAGAATTAAGCTATAGTGGCCGTAAAGGTATTACATATAAACTAAAAATTAACGGAAGCTACAACTTTACGTTAAACAGAGACATTTCACTATCATTCAATTCAGGATATTCATTTAAACAACATCAATTATATTTTAGAGCGCCAATAAGGTTCACCTATAATAAAAAGAGAAATGGTTATATTGAATTGGAAATAGGAAACGGAAATAGAATAACAAACTCAAATATTGTAGAACAAATAAAACACGAAACTCTAGATTCAATTAATTGGGATAATATGAATTTGGATTACTTTAAAGACTTCTATTTTAAATTAGGAGCCAATTATGATTTATCAGATAAATGGAGTATACAGCCAGGCATAATATACCACAAACGTTCTGCTGTTGATAAAACAGGATTTGAACAGGCTAATAGACCTACAAAATATTACTCATTTGCACCATCATTACAAATACAATATCGACCTTACGGCTGGAACGGTCCAATATTCACCACAGACTATGAAAGAGGCATTAAAAATGTATTTCATTCAGAAATGGAATATGAACGTTTTGAATTTGATGCATCATGGAAAAAGCAATTTCACTCACTGAGAGCCATATCATTGAGAGTAGGCAGCGGATTTTATACATCAAAAAGTAAGAACTCTTATTTTTTAGACTATACAAACTTTAGAGAAGAGAATATTCCTGGAGGATGGAATGACGATTGGACTGGAGAATTTCAGTTATTAAACAGCAACTGGTATAATGCTTCTGAATATTATATAAGAACAAACGCCACGTATGAATCGCCATTAATGCTATTATCCCGCATTCCATATATTGGTAAATTTATGGAAATAGAAAGAATATATATAAACACACTATTTGTAGACCACTTGCATCCATATGTAGAATATGGCTACGGATTCACAAACAGATTCTTTTCCATGGGCATATTTTTAGCCACAAAAAATACTGAATTTGATGGATTTGGATGCAGATTTGGATTTGAACTATTTAGAGACTGGTAACAATTAAAATTTTTAAAATGAAACAATTAACAGTATACAAAGCTAGCGCAGGAAGCGGAAAGACATTTACCCTTGCTGTCGAATATATAAAACTCCTGATAAAAAATCCCATGAGTTTTAAAAATATTCTTGCCGTCACATTTACCAACAAGGCTACAGAAGAAATGAAGATGCGTATATTAAGCCAATTGTATGGAATATGGAAAAAGCTTCCTGATTCGCGTTTATATATGAAAGAAATAACAGAAAAGCTTAATATTAGCGAAGAACAGGCCAGCAAACAAGCAGGAATAGCTTTAAATCGTCTAGTTCATAATTACAACTATTTTAAAGTTGAAACTATTGATTCTTTCTTTCAGTCTGTACTACGTAATCTTGCGCGTGAATTAGACTTAACCGCAAACCTAAAAATAGGCTTAAATGATTCACAAGTTGAAGAAGAAGCCATTGATGAATTGATAGAATCATTGACTGCAACAAGCATCTTATTGCAATGGTTAATAAACTATATTTTCACCAACATTGAAGAAAATAGAGGATGGAATGTTATTGGACAAATAAAATCGTTTGGCAAAAATATATTCCAAGATTATTATAAATCAATAAGCAATGATCTGAATAAAGCTATATCAAAGGAATTCTTTTTTGACAAATATATTAAACAAATTAAAGACATTCGTAACAATGCTGAAAAACGTATGATATCATACGCTGATACATTCGTTAGTGAAACAGTCAATGCCGGACTTGACCCGTATACATCATTTGCATCAAAAGGTAAAGGCATATGCAGTTATTTTAAAAAGCTGAAAACAAATGACTTCAGCGATGATAAATGCATTAATAACACTTTGAAAAAGTGTCTTGATAATGCAGAAAACTGGACGACAAAGAATAGTCCGGAAAGAAACACTATAATAGCATTGGTTAATAAAAGTCTAATGAAATTATTACATGATGCCGAAAAGGAACGTTCTGAACAATGGAAACTTTATTCAACTGCTGAAGTAACATTAAAGCATCTCAGTAAACTACGATTACTAAACACTATAGAATTTAAGGTAAGAGAACTTAACGAAAATGCCAATAGATTTTTGTTAAGCGACACCCAATATCTTCTACATTCACTCATCAAAGAAAACGACTCACCTTTTATCTTTGAAAAGGCTGGATGTCAACTTGAACATATAATGATTGACGAATTTCAAGACACAAGTTCTGTACAATGGCAAAATTTTAAAGTTTTGCTTAAAGAGTGTATGAGTCACAGTTCTGCAGATGACAATACCGTTCATAATCTTATTGTAGGAGATGTAAAGCAAAGCATATATAGATGGCGTGCAGGAGATTGGCGTTTACTCAATAACATTAAAGATCAATTTCCGTTTTCAAAAGAGCAAGTGGAAATATGTTCTCTACAGACAAACTACAGATCTGAAAAAAATATAATTGATTTCAACAATGCCTTTTTTACTTTAGCAGCAAAATACGAATATGAAAACGGACAAGACATTGGACTTGACAATAACGCAAATGAAATTATTGCTGCATATAGAGATGTCTGCCAAAAAGCACGCCAAGAAAAGAAACAAACAGGATATGTAAAATTGGTACTCCTACCAAACGAAGAATATAATGATGCTATGCTTAAAAACATAGAAGACTGTATTGATGAAATACGCCTATCAGGCATGCCATTAAACAAGACAGCAATATTATTCAGATACAACAAATTAATACCTGTTGTTGCAGATTACTTTATGGAAAAACGGTCTGATTTGACATTCGTAAGCGATGAAGCTTTTAGACTTGACGCTTCGAGTGCTGTCAATACCATTATACTTGCCTTGCAGCTACTCTTGCATCCTGATGACACTATGTCAAAAGCAAATTTAGCCGTTATTTATCAAAACACTGTGCTAAAGAAAAACTTAAATATAAGCGACATTCTGACAAACTTTAATACAGACACCAGTACCGCCGACTCGTTTCTACCACAGAATTTTATTGATAATATTAAAACTCTGACAAGAAAACCATTATTTGACATAATTGAGTTCATTTATACATCTTTTGGTTTAGAAAGAATAGACGAGCAAGGTGCATATATATGTGCATTCTACGATCAAGTATCTGATTTCATAAATAATAATTCCGGCAATATAGATAAATTCATTAACGAATGGAACGAAAATATACATTCAAAAACTATTCAATGCGACGAAATTGATGGTATAAGACTTATAAGCATCCACAAAAGTAAAGGACTTGAATATGACAATGTTATTATTCCATTCTGTGATTGGACTTTAGAAAACAGAAATACTACACTATGGTGCAATCCAAAAGAAAATCCGTTTAATCAACTACCTATTGTTCCTGTTGACTACAACAAGAAATTACTTAATACCATATATGCAGAAGACTATAAAAATGAATATCTACAAAACACTGTAGATAATCTTAACTTGCTATATGTAGCATTTACTAGAGCCTGCAAGAATCTGTTTATTATTGGGAAAAAGAATAATTCTTCTAAAGGCGTAAGAAACAGATCTGAAATATTAAATAATACAATTGAAGATTTAGCTGAGATATTGCCCAAATCTACTCTTTCTGGCATAGATGAAGACAATTCTCCTACTATTTTTGAGTATGGATGTTTCTATTGCGATGAAGCAACCAAATCAACACAGACTCAAAATGTATTCGTGCAGCCAGCATCACCGTTCAAGGTAAATATGGGAGTATCTAATTACGTTGCCGAATTCAGACAAAGCAACAAAAGCAACGATTTTATAAAATCAGAAGATGAAGAGGATGAACGTAGCCAATATATAAAAATTGGTAACGTATTACACAAACTTTTTTCGATGATTCGCACAACAGACGATATTGACAATGTATTAAAACAATTTGAATTTGACGGAGTACTTTATGATGATAACATAACAGCAGAAAAAATGAGAAACATGTTATCTCAACGTCTGGCTGACAAACAAGTTTCCGATTGGTTCGATCACCGTTGGATAATTTTCAATGAATGTAGTATTCTTGAATATGACAAGACTTTAAACAAAGTAGTAGAAAGACGGCCAGACAGAGTTATAACCGACGGGAAAATAATAAAGGTCATTGATTTCAAATTCGGAAAGCCTTGTAATAAGTATAAAAATCAAGTGAAACAATATATGTCACTTCTTAAGTCTATGGGATATCAGAATATTGAAGGATATTTATGGTTTGTTTATTCAAATAAAATTGATAAAGTTGAATAAACACATTAATTAACATCTAAAATTAATTATATATAAAATGAAGAAATTTCTAGAATACGTAGCTGAAGATATTATCCATAAATATGGTACTAACTTATCTAAAATAGCTGTTGTGTTTCCAAATAAGCGCGCATCAATATTCTTAAATGAACAACTTGCCATAAAAGCAGGCCGTCCATTATGGTCACCAGCTTATATAACTATAAGTGATTTTTTCCGTCAACATTCATCTATGTTAATTGGCGACCCGATAAAGCTGATATGCGAAATACATAAAAGTTTTATTGAATGTACAAATATAGAAGAATCATTAGACCATTTCTATGGATGGGGACAATTGCTTTTATCTGATTTCGATGACATAGATAAAAATATGGCAGATGCTTCTAACGTTTTTAAGAATATCAAAGATATTCATGAACTAGATGACATTTCATATCTTACAGATGAGCAGAAAGAAATTTTACATAAGTTTTTCAATAACTTCACAGCCGACAATGAATCTGAATTAAAGAAACGCTTTTTACAATTATGGTGTCATTTTGAGGAAATATATAATAATTATAAAGAAAGACTTCGGAAACAAAATATAGCATACGAAGGTATGCTGTATAGAGATGTTGCGCAACAAGACATTAAATGTAAATATGATAAATACTTATTTGTTGGATTTAATATGGTACAAAAAGTTGAGCAAAAAATATTTACGACCTTACAGAAAGAACATAAAGCCGGATTTTATTGGGATTTTGACTTCTTTTACATGAAGCCAAACGCAAATGAAGCAGGCCACTATATATCAAAATACATTAAATATTTTCCAAATGAGCTTGATTTGTCTGACAAAAATATTTACAATAACTTTTCATCTGGAAAAAAAATAACTTATGCAAATGCATCTACAGAAAACATACAGGCTAGATATGTAAGTAATTGGTTGAAAGAAAATGACAGATATAAACATGGCAAAAACACTGCAATTGTGTTATGTGATGAATCTCTTTTGCCAACAATAATACATTGCATACCCAAAGAAGTTGAATGTGTAAATATTACATCAGGTTATCCTCTGTTTCAGACACCCATCGCATCATTTGTTCTTCAATTGCTCGATTTAAAACTTAAAGGCTATTCACATAATAAGGACAGGTATCAGCAATATTATGTCACGCAGATTTTATCGCATCCTTATGCACAATACATTTCTGAAAAATGCTCAGAACTATTAGCTGAATTAAAAGAAAATAATATTTATTATCCCACATTACAGACACTTAATAAAGATATATACACAAAGTTTTTATTTGAATTAAAAAATGATAATATTTCCTTGATGCAATGGCTTGTGGATATATTAAAACTTGTGGCAACAAATATCGGAGACGAAGACAGAGATCCTTTGTTCCAAGAATCTATCTTCAGAATGTATACTTTATGCAATAGATTAAATGACCTCGTAAAATCAGGTGATCTTGATGTTGATGTAATAACACTACAAAAACTTATCATACAACTAATCAATTCAACATCAATTCCTTTTCATGGCGAACCGGCTGAAGGTGTTCAAATCATGGGAATACTTGAAACTAGAAATCTTGATTTTGACCACATTCTTATTCTTTCATGCAATGAAGGAAATATGCCTAAGGGCATAACAGATTCATCTTTTATACCCTACTCTATCAGAAAAGCTTACGAATTGACAACTGTTGACAACAAGGTCGCAATTTATGCATATTATTTTTACAATCTCATACAAAGAGCTTCAGACATAACAATAGTATATAATAGTTCAACCGAAGACGGAAATACCGGTGAAATGAGCCGATTTATGCTTCAACTAATGACAGACGGAAATTTTAACATACAGCGCTTATCATTAAAAACAGATCAGCAACTTATGTATTCCAAGCCTAAAGTAATAGCCAAAGATAAAGCTATCAGCAATATATTGAATATGATGAAATTTATTTCACCCACATCAATCAACAAATATATGAGATGCCCGTTACAATTTTATTATTATAATATTGCCCAACTCAAAGAACTTGACAATACAGATGAAATGGACAACAGAATGTTCGGCAACATATTTCATAGTGCTGCAGAAATATTATACCGCAAATACCTCAACTGTAACAATCATATTATAACCAAAGAAACGATAAGTAACATATTAAAAAACAAGTCATTAATCGAAAGAATAGTAGACGAAGCATTCTCAGAAATATATTTTAAACAAAAATATACTACTAAAGACAATAAGACATATTACAATGGCCTACAATTAATCAATAGAGAGGTAATTATCAGATATTTAAAACGCCTGATTGAAATAGACTCACTACTGGCACCGTTCAGTATTGTCGGAATAGAAAACGATGTATACGAAAACATTACTTTTACAGTTAACGGCAATGAACGAAAAATATGTATTGGAGGACGTATAGACAGAATCGACAAAATTATTGACAAAGAAACAAATACAGAAAAAATCAGAATTGTTGACTATAAAACGGGAAGCAGCAATTTGAAAGATGCAAAATCTTTGGATGATATTTTTATATGTCCATTAAATACAGAAATTCATGCAGACTACTATTTGCAAATAATGCTGTATTCATTAATTGTACGAATAAATAAAAAATATAACGAGCTAAATTTACCTGTAAGCCCGGCTTTATTATTTATTCAGCATTCATCTGAAGAAGGATACAATCCTATAATATCCATCAACAAGAAAAAAATTAATGATATATCAGATTTTATACCAGAATTTACTGAAAACATAAAAAAAATATTGTCTGAAATATTTGATATTGCAACCCCGTTCAAACCGACGACAGAAAGAAAAACCTGTCTAAATTGTCCATATGCCAAATTGTGCGGATGTTAACATCAACATACAGGCAAAATAAGACATATCTATTATAAGTAAACCTGATGTACCAAATACAATCTGAACCATCTGGTTTACTTATAATAGTGTCAATATTCTGTAGACGGATAGTTTAACGCATGGACTCATCAACAAACGACAATGGCAACAAGTCTTTGATGCTGTTAATTACATAAATTTCATCTCTTCCACAAAGTAATATTTTTATATTACGTTTGTATCTTTGTTCCATCTCAAGTATAACTTGTCTGCAAGAACCACATGGTGAAATTGGGGTTTTTACTAAGCCATCAGAATTCTTAGCAGCTATTGCTATAGCATTTATCGCAAGATCAGGATAATTGGACTGAGCGTTAAATATGGCTGAACGTTCAGCACACATAGTAACTGAAAATGCTGCATTTTCTTGGTTGGCACCAATCACAATAGTACCATCTTCAAGTCTCAATGCCGCTCCAACATTAAAGTTTGAATAAGGAGAATAAGAATTATTAGTGGCATCAACAGCATTTTTAACCAATACTTTTGACATATCATCCAATTCTTCATATTTAAACAAGCCTAATTCTGATTTTATAACGATATTTTTCATATTTACATCTATATTTATTCATTATCATTTGACGAGTCTTCAAAAAATTCATAACACCCAATATCAGGAAGTTCATCTCTTTGCCTGCCGTCACGATCTTCCGGTAAAGCCCACTCTGTGCCAGCAGCATTAATCGCTGGAGATTTTTCATTCAGATGAAAATTATACCTCTGTTTATCAATATCAACTAAAATGAAATTATCTTCACCTGATACTGATGCTGTATCATTAACATCTTCATAAGTAACATTTATAAAATTCTCATCATCTTCAACTTTTTCTGTACGCAATAATGAATTTATAAACCTATAATTAAACTCCTTTGCTTCATCGTCCATATGAACACCTGATATCACATCATTTGCATAACCTGTGACAATACTATTCAAGCAGTCCATCTTTAACAATGGCATATAACGTTCACCTGAAAAATTTGAAAAATATAGTGCAGAGCCGCGATTAGAATCAAAAGGATAAAACTGGGCAAGTGTACACTGCTGTATAGTTACATTACCGCCATAAACAGCAACGCAATCATTCAACGTATTAGATATCTGACTGTTACGTATTTCTATTAAACAATTTTCTGATTTAAGTCCATATCCTTGACAATTATGAACCGTACTGTTATATAATTGAAGTTTAGACCTTGAAACGTCTGAAGAATCACAAAGGATACCATTAAAAGTACTATGAATGTCTGTATAATGAATTTTATTATCATAAGAAGAAGCATAAAAATGCACTCCCTGCCATTGACCACTAACATTATCATAAGGAAGATAATCGAACATCTTATCAGTTCTGTCACCACGAAGTATTATATTCTTGTCAGGTAAACCTTCTGATATCATTCGCCCATAGACTTCAATACCCGCATCACCATGAAAATATAATGTTGTTCCAGCAGCAATGTTCAGCGTAGCACAACTATCAACAGTCAATCCTCCATAAATTACTGTTGGTTTAATATTACTCCCGATAGTAGTATCATTCTTAATATACACATTCTTCAGCAAATTGGCATCCCAAGTATAAGCATTTAACGCAACTTTTTGCTCTACTCCACTTTCTAAGACAAAAACAAGTTCGTCTTCAAGCAATTGAGGCTCCAGTTTTCCATTTTCAGGAGATGTCAACTCAATAAAAACTCTTACACTATCATTCTTACGCACCTCAACATCAGAAATCTGATATCCTGCTTCAGGGCTAAGATATTCTCCATCAACATTTACCCTAAATCCGGTCTGATTTCCACGTGCAAGACGAACCTTTGTACAACGAATGCCGTCACCGGCCTTATTATACACCCAAAATGTACGTGTAGAGGTAGGAACTGTAGAAAAGACCGTGTCCATACTTATTGTGTCTGTAGAAAATGTTAAAATGTCAGACTTTGATACAGAAAATGAATCATCGTCTGTACATGAAACCAAAAGACACATAAGACTTATAAATAAATATATACTTTTTGTATTCATATTTAATATAACGATGTTAAACTTATTATATTGTTTTTGTGCAAAGATAAGCTGATAAATTGATTTATAAGCAATTTATAAAATAATAAATGTGTTAAAACTTAAATTAGCAATTATAAAATACATCATACAGCTAATATTATCGCCACTTTGAAATATCAAAAATAGTGTATAAAACATAAGACCACAAAACTCATTGATTCTTTATCCAAAACACACTGAGTTTTAATGTAAAAATGGCCGAGTTGTATATTGCAACTCAGCCATTTATTTTTACCCGCAATCATATATCTCTTCAGACACTATTACATTACGAAATCCATGCATAAAAAATCAACATAGATACAACTGAATTTTCACAAATTCTATCTTATTGTCTTAATTATATGTGAATAGTCTTTATTTTTCAAAAGACTCTCTATCGAAATAGACTTATTTCGATTCATATATTGCTCTATAATAGAAATATAACGTGATTTAAAAAATTTATTCCCTAATGCAATATTACAAACCCACATAATCTTTCCTATATGCAAATCCCTTTCCAATTGTGTCCTCGACTCAAAATCATACATAGGATAAAGACTAAGAAGATAAAAATTAAGACAATCAGGCACGATATTTTCACGTGTCATCGTTTTTATCTGAGCAGGATAATAATACTTTTTGTAAAGAGGGTAATCTTTACCCAAATATTTATCAAGAGAAATACCAATAGTCTGATTACCGACAACAATACTTTGGTCCAACGCCCCTATTTGAGCATAAACTTGCGGAATCGGTATTGCCGGAATGTATATTTTCAAACGGTCAAACGCACTATTCAACTGTTTATTTATATCATCCATATTTGCATATTGCGACTCAGCGTCTGATATAATTGTCTGGAGTGTTGAATCCTGATAAAATGCCAAAAATTTATGATTAATTTGCGGATCATTAACTTCCCCTATCCGCAATACATCTTCAAGCAAAGTTCGTGTTTCCATAGGATAATCGGTATTCATCTGTTGAAGTGCAGAAAAATCACCAGTAGTAAGATACTGACTTTCTAAGCGGTCGTATCGACAAACTTCAATACGATGCTTAACACTTTCCTCTTCAAAAGGCTTTAATTTTAACTCACACGCCTCAAAAAGAATAACCAATAACAATAATAACCAATTGGAAAATTTCACTATCACATTTATCTTTTTCACTGCAAAGATAGCAAAAAACCATTTACTGTCAAACATTTTAGCTAAAAAAATTAAATAAAACATTAAAATACAGCAATTTAACTTTAATTTTATGAAAATCAGTCAATAATATCGAATTTTAATTGCATAAATATAGCTTTAATACCATCAGACTGATAATAGAAAATCAAATGCAATATAAAAACTTGATACAACAAAAAATGTTATTAATAATAATATTATAGTGTATTTTTATTTTTTAAGTGTATATTTGCACAAATAAAAATCTATTATAAATGAACAAAAAAATTTTATCAAGTGCGTTAACTCTACTAATATGTATTCCAGGAATTGCGCAAAAGGATTTTACCATTACAGTTACAAACAACTCAAAAAATCAAAAAATTAACGAACCAATTGTACTTAACCTAAAAGACTACTACAATGGAAAGGTTAAGTCTGCCCTCGTTAAATGTGACGGAAAAGAAATTCCATATCAACTTGACGACATTGATCAAGATGGCATCATGGATGAACTTTGCTTTATCACTGATATAGACAAAAAGACATCAAAGAAAATAAACATATCTCTACACAACGAAGGCAAGCCACAATACTATACGCCAAAAGTATATGTAGAAATGTTATTGAGCAACAAAAAAATAAAAGAAAGCAATAAACAAAATTTATATATTTCCAATCTTACTGTTGACCGAAACGTTAATCCATATTGGTCAATACACCATCATGGAGCTGCCTTCGAAAACGAAATGGTTGCATACAGAATATATTTCGACCACAGACAAACTGTTGACATCTATGGAAAATACAAAAAGGGACTGGAATTAAAACAAACCCAATTTTATCCTGATGACAATCAAAAAAAAGCAGGCTTTGGTGATGATGTCTTGTGGGTTGGATCTACACTCGGACTAGGCACATTACGAGGTTGGGATGGGTCTAAACCAACAATGCTCACTGATGTTGAAAAAAGAAGTCAACGTATAATATCACGCGGGCCATTACGCACAATAGTTGAAGTGAAAGACATTGCATGGATACCTCAACCAGGACAAGAGCCTATCGACATGACAACTCTCTACATTCTTTATGCCGGAAGAAGAGAATGCTACGTAAAAGCAAAATTTAACAAACCAATAGCCAACTACAAGTTTTCGACGGGCATCATCAATGTAAAAAATTCAAAAGAATATACTGACAACAAAGGCTTACGCGGATGTTGGGGAACAGACTGGCCTGTTTCAGAAAAAGACAGTGCAGGCCACAAAAAAGAAACTGTAGGTCTAGGCATTTATATTCCAAATGAATATATTGTTAGTGAGGAACCGGCAAATAAAGATAATTACGCATTTGTTATAAGCTCTAAGACAAATGAAATTTGCTATAAAATTCTTTTCTGTAGCAACAATGAAGATTTTGGCTTTCATGATGCATCGCAATGGTTCGACTTTTTAAAAGAATGGAAAAAAGAACAACAAACACCCGTCATCATCAAATAGATAACACTAAAAACAAATTATAGTATATAAAAATAATAGACAATATCTGCAAAATAATAAAATACGCACAGAAATTTAATTTTACATTTCCGTGCGTATTTCTATTCTAAAATTCATCATTCATAGAAACACATATGAAAAATAAAATATATCCTTAAATGGCATATACTTCCCTTTGAACATACAATAAATCCACAATAAAAATATATTTTTATTATTGATTATAACATATCATTTTAATCTTTTATAATTCACTAACCACAATACTATATATAGAACTCAATTATCTGTTTTTGTTTTTTATATACCATTGATGTGTAAACGTAACATACATAACCAATGCCACACATAACATTATTAAAGCAGTAAGATATATATTGCAAATATCTTTATAGAAAAAATAATATCCTAAGAACAAACCTAAAGAAATACCAAACTCCCATGCCAGAAAAAAGGTGCTTTGTGAAGTTCCACGCTGACAATGGCGACTTAGCTTTAAAAAGAACAATAGAAAACGCGTCCCTATTATTCCTATACCACAACCAAACAAAACTGGCGAGATAAATATTATGGCATGTTTATTACTCGTATAAATAAGCATACACGATGCCAACATTAATATTATTCCTGTGATAATCTCACTCTTCAGCTCTGCATTTACAAAGACAAAGCGCTGCGACAACATGGCCAAAATAAATCCAGCTAATAACATCAAATAAAATATCAAGGTATGTTCAGCAGATAAGAACAAACCTACGACAACAGTTATCAGTGAAAGATTCAGAAAAAGCCATTTGCCTTGCGGCAAAAAGAAACGATCCAATGAAACTTTACAAATGACATCCGCTGGAGCCCTAAATGGGAACTTTACAGAAAATATTAATAACACTGACAATAAGCACAATACAGCTGATACCAATGTAATAGTGCTCATATTGACCAATGGTGCAAGGAACATGAATATTAATGGTCCTAGTGATAATGCCAAACGCGAAAACCATGCTGAAGAATGATTGGCTTCAGTGCGCTGAAATGACTCACACGTGTCAATTATTAACGTACTTGACAAAACCATTTGAGCAAGTCCGAATGCCGCTCCCTGAACAAATCTTATTACTGGTATCAGAATATAACCCTCAATCTGAAAGACATGTCCACGTTGCATATAATATAAAGCAACATAACAGACAATCAGAACCAATATCGCTTTTATACAAACTAAATTTCTACGATATTTCTGCACAAGATAAGAGCAGAAACAACCAAGGGAAAAAACTCCTACGCCGAAAATTCCTAATGAGACAGCTACCGTTGTCGGAGAAAATCCCGCATCATTAATCATCCAAACAGGCAACAAAGGAATTTGGATGTAGACAGAAACCGTAAGTAATAGATTGGCCACTGCCATCAACCAAAAATCCTTGTGCCACAACTTTACATGTACTGGAGTATTTTGTGTGTACATTAATATGATTCATTTTCATTTGGGAAAGAACTATCTTTCACATCAGTTATATATTGACCTATAGCATCTGTCATTATACTATTAAGATCAGCATATCTGCGTAAAAAACGAGGATTAAACCCTTTCGTCTTACCCAACATATCGTCTACTACTAAAATTTGTCCGTCAGTTCCATTACCTGCACCTATGCCTATTGTAGGTATTTCTATTTCTTTCGATACTTCGGTAGCCAAGGCAGACGGCACCTTTTCAAGGACCAAGGCAAAACAGCCGGCATCACCTAGCAATTTAGCATCAGAAATAAGTTTGTTGGCTTCCGCTTCATCTTTAGCACGAACAGCATAAGTGCCAAACTTGTTTATACTTTGTGGTGTTAAGCCTAAATGTCCCATCACAGGAATACCGGCATCAAGTATGCCTTTAATCGTATCAATTATCTCAACCCCACCTTCAAGTTTAAGTGCATCACAGCCACTTTCTTTCATTATGCGAATCGCATTTTTCACACCTTCCTTACGGTCTACCTGATAACTTCCGAAAGGCATATCACATACGACCAACGCACGATTCACGCCACGTACTACTGACTTTGCATGATAAATCATCTGATCTATTGTTATCGGAAGCGTTGTGCCATTACCAGCCATAACATTTGAAGCTGAATCACCTATCAAGATACCATCGATACCGGCAGCATCAACAATACTCGCCGTCGTGAAATCATAAGATGTAAGCATGGAAATCTTTTCACCACGCTCTTTCATTTCAATAAAGCGGTGTGTTGTCACCTTACGGGTATCATTAACCAAATATCCTGTCATACTTATACTTTATTTGATATGTTTTGAGCAAAAACTCCTTATAATTAATAAATTGGCTGCAAAATTAATGCTTTTAAATCACTTTAGACAATATTTTGCATAAATTTTGATAATTCATTCCAACAAAATCTGAAATTACATAATTTGAATACGGAGAAATAGAGTCTTTTGAGTTTGTTGTTGCCAACCCTACAACTTGCATACCTGCAGCCTGTCCAGACTTAAGACCATTAAAGCTATCTTCAAATACAATGCAATCATCACAAGGTAAATTAAAAGCCTCTGCCCCTTTCAAATAACAATCGGGATCAGGCTTACTCTTTTCAAAATCTTCAGACGTAAGAATTATATCAAAGAATGATTTAAACTCAGGCCTTGCAGAATAGACCGCATCCATTTTCATTTTATTAGAACTAGTTACAACCGCAGTTTTAACACCATTAACTTTCAAGTCTGACACAAAATCAACAAAACCTTTAACATATTCGAACTTCATACAACGTTCAAACTGATCAAGACGTTCAACAATCTTTTTCTGTTCGTCTTTCATACCAGCAAAGTATTTATCAAAAATCTGAACAAGAGTCTGACCTTTTATAATATACTCCAAACCCGGTTTGTCAGGATGATACAACCTGCACTGACTTCCCCAAAAAACAGTATATTGATCTTCTGTATTAAATACAACGCCGTCTAAATCGAAAAGTGCGGCACGAAATTGTTTACCTATCATATTAAATAAATTTTTCCCGCTGCAAAATTAATCAATTTATAAAATAAAACAGAAATTATTTGTGGTTTTCCTTTGTTTCACTTACTTTTGCAAGTAAATTTCAATAAAATGAGAAGATTAATAATTTCCGCATGTATCGTTTTTTCCGTATTGTCAATAATTTGCTCATGCGGAGGAGCATCAGAATCAGAAAGGAAAAGTGCAGATAGCATAAAATTTGACAGCATAAAAGTTGATTCGGCCTTATTCTTAACTGAAGACACGGCTGGACCGAGATGTCATGTAAGTCTGTGCATAACTTATGCAATTGGCAAAAACGCAGAGCACATAAACGATTCGATTATACGCTCAGGCATATTATGCCCTGATTATTTTTCAATAACATCAGAAAAAATTTCAGTAAAAGAAGCAGCAGACTCTTTTGTAACTAGATATCTAAACGACTATAAGAATGATTACGGAGAATTGTATAAAGCCGACAAGACTCATGCAAATTCTTATAATTGTGAATATATAGTAAAAACCTATATAAGCCAGGAGTCTGAACAATATTACACCTATATTGCAAACATCTATAGTTATGGCGGTGGTGCACACGGAAACTCTATTGTCATAACAAAAAATATTGATGCCAATAATGGAAAAATTGTTTCTTTGAAAGATATTTTTGTACCAGGCTATGAATCAGAGCTAAATGAGTTAATCGTGAATAACCTTTGCAAGATTTATAAAGTCAAAGACCTCAAAGGACTTAACGAAAAGACTATTTTTATGGGAATAGATGTATATCCTTCTGACAATTTCATTATAGACGACAATGGTATTACCTTTATATATTCTCCTGACGAAATTGCCTATCACGCAGCAGGTGAAATCAGAGTTACAATAAGTAATTCAGAACTTGAAGACCTTTTTAAGAAAAAATAGAAATAATTACATGGAAATAATATTAAAATATTTTAAACAGCTGTCGGATACGCAAAGGCGACAATTCGAAGCATTATATGATTTATATCACGATTGGAACAGTAAAATCAATGTCATTTCACGCAAAGACATTGACTCAATCTATGAACACCATATATTGCATTCTCTTGCTATTGCCAACGCTATAAAATTTAGACCAGGTACTAAGATTTTAGATTTTGGTACAGGTGGCGGCTTTCCAGGAATACCACTCGCAATAATGTTTCCTGAAGCCCACTTTAAACTTATTGACGGCACAGGCAAAAAAATTTTAGTTGTAAAAGAAATATCAAATGCCATTGGATTAAAGAATTGTATTGCTGAACAGATTAGAGGTGAAAATGAACATGACAAATATGATTTTGTCGTCAGTAGAGCTGTCATGCAATTACCTGATCTTATACGACTAATTAAGAAAAATATAAGTAAAACCCAACAAAATTCCATGCCAAATGGCATTTTCTGCCTAAAAGGAGGTGATGTTACGGCAGAAATAAGTCCTTTCAGACATATTGCTGAAGTAACGGACATCAGTAAAATGTTCCAAGAAGAATGGTTTAAGAACAAATATCTTATTTACGTTCCGCTTTAATAAACATATCAGACATGCTAAATATACAAAGATTCGTATGCAACATGTTTCAAGAGAATTGTTATGTTGTAAACGATGAAACAAAAGAATGCGTTATTATTGATTGCGGCGCATTTTATGAAGAGGAAAAACAAGCCATTGTAAATTATATAATAAATAACGAGCTTAATCCAAAGCATTTAATATGTACACACGCACATATTGACCACAATTTTGGCAATTATACAATCTATAAAGCATTTGGACTTAGCCCCGAAGTCTGTAATGATGATAAAATTTTAATGGGCAAATTAAGAGAACAGGCCTATAATTTTATCGGAATGAATTATAATGAGACAATACCAGAAGTAGGAAAATACTTCAATGAGAAAGATACGATTCAATTTGGTTCACACAAATTGAATATTCTAAAAACGCCAGGACACACTCCAGGCTCTGTATTGTTTTACAATACAAATGAATCTGTTGCTTTTTCAGGGGACACCTTGTTTAAAATGAGTATTGGAAGAACGGATTTTGAGTTTGGCAGCTATGACGAAATCATCAAAAGTCTGAAAAAAATTTCTTTACAGATTCCTGCAGGAACAACAATTCTGCCTGGACATGGTGAAAGAACGACTCTTCAAGACGAAATAACATATAATCCGTATTTTAAATAAATTTTCAGATCAATGATAACCAAGCCAGAAAAAATAATCTTAGGTATAGATCCCGGAACAAATATTATGGGATATGGCTTACTTAAAATTCAAGGCAACAAAGCGTCTATGATGGCAATGGGTGTTATTGATATGAGAAAAATTCATGACCCATATATTAGGTTAGGACGCATATTTGACCGCATTTCATGTATCATAAAAGAGTTTCTACCAGATGAAATGGCCATAGAGGCACCTTTTTTTGGCAAGAATATACAATCAATGCTAAAATTAGGAAGAGCACAAGGTGTAGCAATCGCAGCTGCAATCCACCAAGATATCCCAATACATGAATATGCTCCTCTAAAAATCAAAATGGCCATAACCGGACAAGGATTAGCCTCTAAAGAACAAGTGGCAGATATGCTAAAACGTCTGTTGAACATAAAAGATGACGAAATGACTCCTTTTATGGACGCGACAGATGCTCTTGCGGCTGCATATTGTCACTTTTTACAATCAAACGCCCCTTGTACTCGTAACACATATAAAAGCTGGAAAGATTTTATAAATAAAAACAGAGAAAGAACTCATGCATGAAGTTATAAGAATAGAAAATGGCATTACAAGAAGACCTGAGTGGCAAATGGCCGAACCTGTAAACTTCACATTAAACAATAATGAGCATATAGCAATCTTTGGTAATAATGCCTGTGGCAAATCAATGTTTATTGACATCATAACAGGACGCCACCCACTTATACAAAAAAAAACTAAATATAAATCAGGGGCAAACAACAAATATTTTATTTCTGATAATATAAAATATATCACATTTAAAGATTCTTACGGAGACAGTGATGGAACTTATTATCTACAACAACGCTGGAATCAACATGATATCGATGAAAACACGCCAACAGTACATCAGTTCTTAGAAGAAGCATATTATAAATCAGGTAACGATACAACAGAACATAGAACTTTTCAAAAACACATTTATAAGCTGTTAGATATCGAACATTTACTTGACAAATACATTATTACTATTTCTAGTGGCGAATTACGTAAAATTCAAATAATACGAACACTATTATCTAAACCCCGCATATTGATTATAGACAATCCATTTATCGGATTAGATAACAATACAAGATTACAACTTAAGAAAATATTAAAGTTACTGATTAATGAATTTACATTGCAAATTATCATAGTCGTATCAAAAAGTAGCGACATACCTGATTTTATTACTCATGTAATAGAAATTAAAAATATGAAAGTATGTCCCAAGAAATCGCTATATGAATATATTACGACACCAATAAAGATACCAGAACATATATTGAGCAAAGAAAAAGAAACTGCCATTCTGAATCTTAAATATAAATCAATATCATATAAAACAGATGAAATTGTTAATATGACTGATGTCTGTATCAAATATGGCAACAAGACCATATTAAACAATTTTAACTGGACTATAAAGAATGGGGAAAAATGGGCCTTATATGGACAAAATGGTACAGGCAAATCAACTATATTAAGCTTAATTTGTGCAGACAATCCACAAAGCTATGCCTGCAACATATCGCTTTTTGGATGCAAACGAGGCAGTGGCGAAAGTATATGGGATATAAAAAAGCATATAGGATATATATCACCCGAAATGCATAGAGCATACAAACAAAATATTCCAGCAATAAAAGTTGTTGCAAGCGGCCTAAAAGATTCAGTAGGACTCTATATACGTCCCACAGAAGAGGATTATATAATTTGCAGGTGGTGGATGAATATTTTTGGAATAGACAATCTCTGTAATCGTCCTTTTTTAAGTTTATCAAGCGGAGAACAGAGATTAGTTCTTCTAACCAGAGCATTTGTAAAAGATCCAGAGCTGCTAATTCTTGATGAACCATTTCACGGACTTGATGACATGAACAGAATAATGGTTACAGACATAATTAACACATTTTGCAAACGTAAAAATAAAACATTGATAATAGTAAGTCACTATTTAAATGAAATCCCTGAATGCGTTACAAAATCAAAAACAATAAGCAGAATTTAATCTGACTAAACATGCCGATTTATTTTGTCTAATTCTCATCATTTCTATTTTAACATAATATGCAGTTAATTTTAGTAATAACAATTCTTTTTTGCTCTGTAATCTATATCGGATTCAGAACATATAAAGTATTTAAGAAAAAAGGCGGAGCCTGCTCTGGTTGTCCGCTATCAGAAACATGCAAGAAAAATAAAAATAAGCACTAAGCATATCATTGATGATATATAATTACAAAATTAAAGTAGAGACCACATTTTTAATAATAATGAAAGTCTCTACTTTAATTTTCAAATAAATCAGAATAATATTCAATAACTATAAATGATACCGAATATTATTTATCATTTTCTATAACCTTGTCCGCTGTTCTCTTTGCTGTAGCTTTTTTGGCTGCTGACTTAGCCTTTTCAACTTTCTCTTTTAATTTCTCTTCAGCCACCTGCATTTTTTCCACTTTTGCCTTTAAACGAATAATCTCTTTATCCTTCATTTCTATTTCATCACCCTGATTCTTTATTGTAGTCAATAAAGAATTAAGTTCCTCATTATCTATATCCTCAGGATAAAGAGTATTTACGCGATTCATAAAGTCACCTAAAATATTCATATAATTTGTAAAAGCATCAAATGGTGAACTATAGATACCTCTATCAAGTCCTACATTAGATGGTTTTGTCGTCATAAAACGAAAATTATTACTTGCCTGCAGATAGTCCCAATCCTGATTTATACGAGGATCATTTGCAATACGCACACGGTCAGCGACACTATAAAGTTTGTTAAATGCTTCTCTCTGCATTGGATTACCAAGCCAGCAACTGACATCACGTTCTTCATCAACCCATGACAATGTATCAGGAACATCCAAATCGCCTACACTATTCATCTTTAAGCAAATTTCTGTCGGCGTCGAAAAATTAATTCCTCTTGCCTTAGCACATGCCGGTAAGGCTTTAATAAACTCAAGAATGTTTGAAGACAACGGTTGAGCAATGCCTAAAGCAGACAACTCCATGAATATATTTATAATCTGTTCGTTCTCAGGTAAAGCTGTAATTCTATCCATGTAATTATCAGCAAAAAGAGGATAGCCTTCCCAATCACTATTATTGAAACGCAGACTAATGTCATCGCTCAAACCGATATCGCGCAACAATAGCTTTAAATTTGGAGCCATTGAACAATTATAAACATAATGCGGAGACTTCCACCCAAGCACATGCTTTGCTCCTTCAGTAAGCATGCCTTTAAATCCCATTGCGGCAGCCTGTGCTCCTATTGAATCCGTATAAATCAAGGAAGAATTACGTAAAACAGTAGGTTTTTTTCCAAAATATTCCTGCATTTTTGCCGCCTGTTTCTTCACATCCTCTTCAAATGTCTTTTCATTTACCAAAGATGAAAGTCCATGAGAATAAGGTTCTGCCAAAAACTCAACGCAACCAGTTTCATTAAGCTCCTGAAGTTTTGTTATAACTTGAGGCGCATGTATCTCAAGCTGCTCCAAACCAACACCCGAAATAGAAAATGCAACTTTAAAAAATTTTCCATTATCACGGATCATTTCTTGAAAGGCATTTAAAGCTGGCATATATGAACGCTCAGCAATATCACTGATACTACGTTCATTCTCGTAATCATCATAATAATAATGGTCGGTACCAATATCAAAGAAACGATAACGCTTTAGATGAATTATCTGATGTATTTCAAAATATAAGCATATTGTTTTCATAGTAAGCGTCTTTTTATTTTATATTTTGTATTTTATTTTATATTTAAAATTTATTGTTTATCAGTTATCTGCGACCTAAAGTCCGTTCGTAAAGTTCACGTATCCACAAGCCTACTTTTTCCCATGTTATTTCATCAACTTCACGTTTTCCTTCATTTTGCAAATACTTAAACAAGCTTTCATTGTGACATATAGAATATATAGAATCTGCCAATGCATGTATGTCCCAATAATCCACTTTCATACAATTGGTCAAAATCTCAGCACAGCCGCTCTGTTTAGATATAATTGTCGGTGTGCCGCACTGCATTGCCTCCAATGGTGAAATACCAAAAGGCTCACTTACAGACGGCATGACATATACATCAGAATCTTTTAAACATTCATAAACCTGTTTGCCACGCATAAACCCAGGAAAATGAAAACGGTCTGCAATACCACGTTCTGCAGCAAGATAAATCATGGCATCCATCATATCACCACTTCCTGCCATACAAAAACGTACATTATGGGTACGATGAAGCACCATATTGGCAGCCTCAACAAAATATTCAGGTCCCTTCTGCATAGTTATTCGTCCAAGAAACGTTACCACTTTTTCTTTGTTAGTATGATCCGGACGTGGAATATCCTGCAATTCCTGACGTAAAGGATATACAGCATTATGTACGGTAAAACATTTACGAGGATCCTGATGATATTGATTAATAACAGTCTGGCGTGTCAATTCACTAACACACATTATACAGTCTGCATTATCCATACCATCCTTCTCTATTGAATAAACGGTAGGATTAACCTTACCGCGGCTTCTGTCAAAGTCTGTAGCATGAACATGTATACAAAGAGGTTTGCCACTAACCTTCTTTGCGTGTATTCCAGCCGGGTATGTCAACCAGTCATGTGCATGAATTATATCGAAATCCTGCTGACGGGCAACGACTCCGGCTACAATAGAATAATTATTTATCTCACTATGAAGATTGTCTAGATATTTACCTGAAAATTCTATACATCCCAAATCATTGACCAACATATAATTGAAATCGGCATATATATGGTCACGTAGCTTATAATATAAGTCGGGATCCATGACATTCCCTACACGTTCCTTAACATAATCGTAATTTACATCACGATAAACAATAGGAACAGCATTCATTGCAATAATATTAAGGAAACTGCGGTCTTCATCACCCCATGGCTTAGGCAAACAGAATGTAATTTCGACATCACCTTGTGCTGCCAATCCCTTAGTTATTCCATAACTGGCAGTTCCAAGACCTCCCAATATATGAGGAGGATATTCCCAACCAAACATTAATACTTTCATATAATCCCTCCTCTATTATTTAACATATGAATATTTCTCCAACAGATTTAAAGTTCTCAATATTTCTGCAACGTTCATGGCAAAAGAAATTGCACCACGCGCCTTGAATGGAGGATTTCCATCAAACAATTCCGGTATAGTACCAAGACAGTTGATTGTCATCTCATCTTCATATCCAACCATTTGTCTTTCAATAAAGCTAAGCCTTGTACGCTTATACATTTTCAGACATGCTTCCATATAAAAGCCTCCCAGCCACGGCCACGCCGTACCCTGATGATAAGAATAATCACGCTGTGCGCCTGCATACACAGGACTGTATCCTCCACTCTTTGGAGACAAAGAGCGAAGCCCTTTCGGAGTAAGTAATTCACGTGTACAGATGTCAAGCACACTCTTTTTCTGCTCTAAAGACAAAGGCGAATAATCAAAAGCCACAGTGAAAATCATATTAGGACGCACACTCCAGTCCATCATGTTGCCGTCGACATAATCAAACAAATATCCATAATCGTTTAAGAATATCTTAACAAACGACTGCTTACAAAGTTCTGCTAAGTTTTCCCATTTGTCAGCCTTTGCCTCATTATTATTCATGCTTGCCAATTTGGCACCAAACTTAAGTGCATTATACCAAAGAGCATTAAATTCTACGATATAACCAGAACGTGGAACGACAGGACGGCCATTTACAATGGAGTTCATCCATGTTATAGGCTTATCATGTCCATCTGAATAAAGAAGGCCGTTTGAATCAAGACGCAGATTGGGATGTTTGCCATCAATGATATAGCCAAGTATGTCACCTATAAGTTTGCCATACATGCTTATACATTTATCTTCTCCTGCAGACTTAGCATATTGCTGCATTGCCCAAATAGCCCATAACATGACATCCGGCTGGTCGATCTCACTAATCTTTACTGTCAACGTCTTATTTTGCATAAACTCCCTCAAGCCTTTTTCTGCAGTTTTCATGACAAGCTCAAAATAATCCTGCTCATCTATGGATAATGTAAGTCCAGGCAAAGATATAAATGTATCACGTGCACGGCACTTAAACCAAGGATAGCCTGCCAGCAGATAACGCTCAGCTCTGTTGGCGCTATTATGAAACTGATGGGCAGCATTTACAAGACAATGAAAGAAGTTATCACGAGGCGACCTGTCCTCAACTTCTTTATCAAAAAGATGTTTCAGCGTGTTTGTCTTAATTTCAGACGTAGATCCGGCAAACACTATACTCTCACCTTTCTTGATATTCATCTCAAAATACCCAGGAACGTATAAGTCTTCAGTATATGAATATCCACGCTCCTGCTCCTTTGGATACTCTATGCCCCTATACCAATCAGGAACAAAGACAAACTCATTTGACTTACTAAATTGCATGTACAAATCCGGATATCCTGCATACATACAGGTCTTTACGCCATTGTCTACGACATGATAATCGCGACTTGCAGTATTATTCTCATTAGTACACTGATTTACACTACGGAATGCCAAGAATGGACGGAACCTTAAAGTTGTCTCGCTATGCGCATCAAGCAATGTATAACGTATCAAAATACGATTTTCATAATGCTGAAACACAACTTCTTTTTTCAACAACACTCCACCTACCCGATAAATTGTTGTCGGAACTTTATCGCAATAAAATTCACGGATATACTTGTGTCCTTTAGGACTAAAGTTATTACCTTGATATTTATGCAGTCCCAAATTAAATTCAGCACCATGCTGCACGACTGTCACATCTAATGATGAAAGCAAAACATGATTATCATCATCCAACTCTGGAACCGGAACGACAAGTAAACCATGATACTTACGAGTGTTACAATCAACAATTGTAGAACATGAATAAGCTCCTGAACGGTTTGTACGTAGCAACTCTCTTGAAAGAGATTCTTCAAGATTTGTCATAAGAGCCTTTTCGAATCGAAGATAACTCATAGTTGTATTTATATAAGATTTAAAGTTTTCATATCTTTATCATTTTGAGATAACATTTATTATCGATAGTCTCAAAAGACAGTTCAAAAGTACTAAAATTATTCTTTAAAACAAAAACAAATCATATTTTTTTTCATAATATGTAGCTTCTTAATAACAATTTATCATCAAGTACCCTATTTTTAGTTCGTAACATCACTTTTCTTAAAAAAAATTGCATACTATAACGACCAAATAATTTATTATATATACCAAAACATATAACACCAACACTGTCTCTGAATACAATCGTAACAGGATACATCCAAATAGTAAGCAAAATTGACATTTTCATATCTTATTGACTTTTATTAATGCCATACAAATCGGACTCAATTTCAGAATTGCACTTTTACCTTATAATTTTAACTAAGAAATGTGCAATTATAAAGCATTTAAAATCAGCAAGAAACAAAAGTTTTCATATATCTGTGCATATCTTACTAATACAAAAAGGCGCAAAAGCCTATAGAAAAGCAGTCAAAAGCCAATGAAATACAAGACAAAACACGCTTATTCAGCATAAAAAAACAGTCTTTTAGGCAGCAATAACATATATTTTACAAGATGCCAATCAAATAATATATAAAAATACTCGTAATAAAAAAAAAGAGAATTCTATTTTTAATAAAATGGCATACTTTTTTAAATATCATTGTGTATACCTATAACACGTTTATGCTATACAAACGTACAATACGAAAAATGTAACGAACTTAAGCATTGCCATTTACCATCTTTGGTAGTGTTCCAAAAAGTGTGTCTGGAAAGAATCCACTCAAGTCTGTAAATTTCA
>ENA-UONW01000438-UONW01000438.1-human-gut-metagenome-genome-assembly--contig:-CS52-NODE-438-length-61224-cov-29.589629_pt1 | contig 61224 bp, 73 predicted proteins | sample MGYA00242463_ERZ724010 | MGnify/ENA metagenome assembly ERZ724010 | reverse complement strand
CTTATTATATCACTTTTTTCTTCTTTTTCATAGGGGTTTTTAGAGGTTACCATAATATAAAAGAAAAAGCAAGGACCATTTTAATTGGGGCAATATTTTGCCTACTTTTTTATTGTAATGACTTTGCCAGCGAATTCTGATATACTAAGCTCAAGTTCCAATCAGGTGCTGAAAGTTCAAAAGGAGGTATTCATTATGAATACATTAAAATTTCCAAAACCGATTGATGCTTTATGTGATTCTATCCAAACAGAAGATCTATCCAATGCCCTGGCAGAGCTTATGCCATTTTCCGTATCAAGCAGTAAATTTTATGTCTGGGCTCCTGAAACTGACAGGGACGATGGCATGGTAAAGGCACAGGAACTGTACAGCAATATGCTTGATGACAAGCAGAACAACTGACAACAAAGAAAGGATGATCGTTAATGAACAAGCAGAACTCCACGATACTATTCATGCCCTCGGATGACAGTCTTCGGTCCGAGGAATTTCACAGGTACTTTCGGAAAAATATCCAGTATTTCTCCGCCGGGAACAGGCTGTATGTCTGGATAAACGACAAACGCTGCTTTGAGTACATGACAAAGGCGCAGGCGATGATACTTATGGATTCGCTTATTGACCCGGCATACGAAGGCAGGGTACGAAGCTCCGCTCTGGAGGAGACCTACAAGAAGCTGATACGTGACAGCACTCACATCAGAAGTCCAGATGCCCTGCTGAATGAGGGACAGTATTACCTTAACCTGCGAAACGGCGTACTGGACCTCCGCACCCTGAAACTGCTTACAGGAAAGGAGGCGGAGGAAAAGGCTGAGACGCTCTGTTTCACCTATCAACTGGAGTTCAGCTACGTTGATACAGCCACTTTAAAAGACGCTCCGGCGTTCTGCGGTTTTCTCGATACGTCGCTGGACGGCGCTTCAATGGAGAATCCGAAAGCCGTCCTGCTGCTGGAAATAATCGGCACAAGCCTGTCGTCGCTGAAAATGATACGGAAGATGTTCTTCCTTGTCGGAGCTACCAAAAGCGGAAAGTCGGTCACTGTGGATTTTCTGCAGGAGATGATATGGCCTGGAACAGCAGTCACCGTATTCGGAATTAACGAGCTAAGCGGGCGGTTCAATATGCAGCACCTTGAAAGCTCCAGACTGAATATCTGCCGTGAGCTCACCGCAGCGAAAATCACCGGTACGGACACCATCAAGAAGATAGTATCCGAGGAACCGCTGTTCGTTGAGGGCAAAGGAAAGGAGGGCTATGTGGCTGATATCCACACAAAGCTTGTGACCTGTGCAAATCAGATGCCGGTATTCGGTGAAATGGATTCAGCCGGAAACAAGTCAGTCACCGACCGCATGGTCGTGCTGCGGTTCAATCACACTATCCCAGAGGAACAGATGGACAGGGAACTTCCGGACAAGCTGCTGAACGAGCGTGATACGATATGCTCTCTCGCAATGAAGGCGCTTAACGGGCTTATAAGCCGGGGATATATCTTCACTCTCCCCGATGACAGCAAGAAGCTGATAGATTCGTACATACAGGAAAATGTCAGCTTACAGCTTTTCCTTGAGGACTGGTGTATCGAGGATTCAGACGGGAAGGTCCACAAGCACGACCTCATAATGAGATATCACGAATATTGTCAGGATAACGCTCTGAAGCCCTACACCGACAAGCAGGTGAGCGCATTCATCGAGGGCAGATATCCTGATGTAACACGTGTCAAGTTCCGCATGAACGGAAAGTATCTGTGGGGCTGGTCAGGAATAAGTCTGAAGTCTGTGGGAACGGAATTCGGCACATTAGAGGAGGAAAACGATAATGAATAACACGACAGTCAAAAAGAATGATGGAATAATAAATAATTGCAAGATTCAAGAAAATATTATTCCGATGGATAATACGACAGCGCCTGCTGTCACGAAGTCTAAAAAGGTACAGGCGACTTCGCTGTCGCTGAAACCTGATGTCAGACAAAGGCTGATTGACCTGTCCGCTGCCTGCAACATGAGCAAGACGGAATTTGCTTCGCGCCTTATTATGGACAGCGACAGCCGGATAGTCTCATTTCCGGAGGGAAAGGAAATACTGACCGATATAGCCCGGTGTTATCAGATATTATCGGATATTACTGATAATATGGACGACAATAATATACTGCATGATAAGCTGGACAACATTATCAAAGCTCTTGACAATGCGGCGTTCCGTATGTCCTGCGTATGCAATAAGATGGACACCCTACTTCCCGGCGAGGAGGTAACAGACGATGATAATTAAATCAATATACTGCTCAGACGACAGACCGTATGCGACGCTCGACGCCCAGAGATATATCTTCAACGAAGCAAAGGTTCCCATCGGAGGGACCTTTGCCTACGGGTGCGCTCCCGAACGCTGGAGTTCATCAAACATTTCAACCAAGATAATATGGAGGAAAAAGGGGCGTGGCAAGTACTATCATATCGTTATAGGCTTTGACCCGGCAGATAATGTTCCCGGAGAAAAGGCGGTCAGGATTGGAAAGAAAATATCCCGTTTTTTCAAGGACAGGTATGTGGCGGGCGCAGTTCACACCAATACCGATAATATCCACATTCATATCCTTATCAGCTATACCACCATATACGGCGAACAAAAAGGGATGACGAAAAACTGGCTCAACGACTTCAAGAGCTTTGTTTCCGGTATCGCAAAGAAAGAGCACTGCCTCCCTGTCAGAATGCACAGCAACGACTGGAAGCCTATAAGTGGGATACATTCACTGGACGGAGAGGACGACCCGGAGATGGAGATAGACGCAGGTGAGTACCTTGGCAAACCAGAGGAGGTTTTGTTTGAGAACATTCCAGATGAATCCACGTCCGGAACGACAGCCGGCTTTGCACCGGGTTACGAACGACAGCAGCGTACATATATCAATTATAACTTCACCGTCAACAATAATTATTACTCTCCCGGGTACACTCCGGGCAAATCTAAGGGAGCCAACAATTACAATGCCCGCAGGGACTGGAACTCAAGACGGTCTTTGCCTGCGCCTGTGACATCGGCAGAAGAACCGGTATATACATTTACGACTGAGGAAGTGAGTGCTCCGGTTACGGTTATTGAGTATTGTCTATGTATCAATGGTATTGCCACGGACATATACAATAAGCCACTGTACAAATTTCCGGATTACAATAGTGCCTTTCAATACGGTATGTATTGTAAAAGAATGGGATACCTTGTAAGCATATTTAAAATCAATAACGGTTTTATTGATCCATTTTGTACAAATCTCTAACATGTCAAAATTTATGGACCGGTTGTACAATTGGACAGTTTAAAATTTATTTTCAGTATGGTTATATATTATAACTATGATAACGCATTCGAGCTGTCCCACAGCAGCTCAGTATCATTATAAAGGAGATTTTACTATGAATGAAAACACAAATGTCCAGATCATCACACTCTTCCCTCTTGCGGACAGCATGCCGCCACAGCTGATAAACAATGTCTCTGTGACTGCAAAGATATGCCGCGAGCGGCACATCGGTCTGAACGAAAACACACTGCGCTTTCTCTGCAAAACAGGTCAGATACCCTGCATAAAGGTCGGAAACAAGACCCTCATCAACTGGAATGTCCTGATGGATTACCTGGCTAAAGGCGGAGTCAGAACTGAACAGTCGGAATCCGAAGCGCCTGTTCCCACGTCAACAGCAGGAGGTATCCGGAAGATACCCACCAGGTTGAAGCGGTGATCTGCTGACCCGCCTGTCCGGACAGGCGGGTCATACTTTGGAAAGGAGATAAAATATGGGAAATGTGCAGATACGCAGAAACAGCGTCCGCATAAGGGTGTCGGACGGATTTGATTCCAAGACCAACACACGCCGCTACAAGACGCTTACGATACATCTTGACCCTGATCTTACTGAGCGGCAGCGACAGGAAGAGATAAACCGCCAGAAAGTACTCTTTGAGGAAAAGTGCCGCCGAGAGAGCTACATAGATGATTCAATGACGCTGAACAGCTTCATTGAGCAGTGGCGGCAGGACTACGAACAGTCCCACCTGAAAAACACCACACAGAAACATTATGACGATCTGCTCGAACGAATAAAGCCTGCCCTCGGGCATCTCAAGCTGTCGGAAATCACGCCGCTTCACATCAATGCGTTTTACAAGAATCTCGCTGAAGAAGGTATACGCATTGACTACAAATACAAATGCCGTATAGATTTCAGAAAGTTTCTGAAAGACAACGACATTTCGCGCTACAAGATCATCGACGCTGCCGGAATATCCATGACCACTCTGGAAAGCATCGTGGCAGGAAAGAACGTCAGCAAGGAGACGGCGCTCGGAATCAGTAACGCTCTGGAAATCGAGCCGGAAGAGCTGTTTGATGTTATAGGCACCGATAAAACTCTTTCGCCGAAAACGCTGCTTCATTACCACAGGTGCCTTTCGGCTATCCTGTCAAAGGCAGTCAAGTGGGGATTGTTATTTTCAAACCCGTGTGAACGTGTCGATCCTCCAAAGCTACGCAGACGAGAAGCCAAGTGTCTCAACGAGGAACAGACGCTCAAGCTCATAGCTGTGCTTGACGAAAAGGGGCAGTATCAGTATTCCGTGATGGTAAAGCTGATGATTTTTAGCGGAGCAAGACGGGCAGAGATATGCGGTCTGGAATGGGACGACGTTGACTGGGACAAGAGCTGCATTCATATCTGCCGGAACTCCCTGTATCTCCCGAATGTGGGTATGTACGAGGATACCACCAAGACTGAAAGCTCGGAACGATATGTCAAACTGCCGCAGTCGGTAATGACAATGCTATCTGAGTTCAGGGATTATCAGAACGGAATAAAGAAACAGATGGGAGAATGCTGGCAGGAGAGCGGCAAGATTTTTACTCAGTATAACGGTCTGCCGATACACCCATCAAGCGTAACATCATGGCTAAGGAAGTTCACCGAAAGAAACGGGCTTCCACATGTAACTCCGCATATGCTACGGCATACCTCGGCTACAATGCTGCTTATGCAGGGAGTCCCTCTCAAGGCTGTGTCCAGACGTCTCGGCCATACGCTTGCCTCAACCACAAGCGACATCTACGGTCATTCCCTGCGCTCGGTGGAGGATATTGCTGCGGATAAGCTGGAGGCTATGCTGTCACCAAGCTCCCAGCTCAAAAAGGAGGATGAATAAAATAACCGGAGAGGTACGCAGCCTCTCCGGAATTTTTATTTTTTAGGGTGATCACCGCCGTACCTTACAAGTTCAAGCAACTCTCAACCCCAGTGTGACCAAAAGTGTGACCATTTCAACTGTGACCAACGAAATCCGGATATAAGAAAAACCGCTCAACCTAACGGTTAAGCGGTTTTCTGTTGGCACGCCAGGAGGGATTCGAACCCCCGACCCTCTGGTTCGTAGCCAGATACTCTATCCAGCTGAGCTACTGGCGCTTACGCTCTCTTGAGCACTCATATATTATAACACCTTTATTCTAATTTGTCAAGTGTTTTTCTGAATTTTTCAATTATTTTTTCAAAAATGTGAAAACTACCTCGCAAGTTCTCCGGAACCACAAAATCAGAACTTCAGCAGAATCGCGCTCAAATCGTCCTCCGAACCACATTCCAGCGCCCGGGAGATCATTCTTCGAAGCACGTCGGGATCACTGCCCGCATTAGAAATAATGCTCTCTAGATCATCGGTCGTTACGTGGTCGTGAACTCCATCGGAGGTCATCAGAACCGCACCTGTCAACGGAATCTCAAAAATCACCGGAGCATAGAACGATTCCCGACCGCCGCCGAAACACGCCGTGATCTCGCTGCTGTTACAATGCTCCGCTTCCTCGGAGCGCCCGAGAGACGCCAGATAATTTCGTGTGGTCATATCCACTGTTAACTGCTTGAGATACCCTCCTTGAACCGCGCATATACGCGTGTTCCCGATATGGAACAGCTTCCCGCCTGGAAATATCCCCGAGAAGGTCGACGCCATGTTCTCCATTCCCGGAATTGCCCCGGCGTACTCCAGAAGTTCAGAATTTACACGGAGAGCTTCCTGCGGTGTGAACACGCTCAGAGACGAAAGCCCCCTGCACACGAATTCGGCAGCAACATCCCCGCCGGCATTCCCGCCTACGCCGTCCGCTATTCCGACTGCGCAGGGCTTATCGAACTCCCCGAAGAACTCCTCGTCGCAGAGCACATGCCCGCCTATCAGCACCCGGTCCTGGCTTGCTTCGCTTCCTATGCCCCGCCGTGTTATCATGCTTACCTTCATCTCGTTCACTCCTTCCGCCGTTAGTTTTATAGTCAGCTCCTGCGGCACTCAAGGCACGGCGGCGCTGCCTGAGCGTCTATTTCGGTTATCTCAAGCCGCGCGTCAGAAAAAATGCCGTTATCGAAAAGAAACCTCGACAGCGGATCGATCAAAAGCGCGCCTACAATGTTTCCTATTCCTCTGCCGCCGTTTTCCAGATTCCCAAGCGCATGCTCCAGTAGAACGGAATAAGCCCGCTCCGATATCGTTATCTCAATTCGCCGCTCCGCTGACAGGTCGCGGAATATCCTGTCGACCTGCGAACGCAGTATCTTCCGAGCCGCCTCAGGGCGTATGAAATCGAACACAACGATGTTCTCGCCGATGCGGTTCAGTATCTCGGGTCTGCCAAGCTCCAGCTTGAAATGCTCCTCTATCGCGCTGCGGACGCGCTTCTGAACCACCGGGTACGGCATATCGGGGGTTACGTTCTGCTGCCTTCCGCCGTCCGCAGCGCGCGTGTATATTCCCAGATTGCTGGTGAAAATTATTACGCACTCTGAGAAATACACTGTGTTCCCCTGACCGTCGGTCATTCTGCCATCCTCAAGAATTTGCAGGAATTTATCCATGACCGACGGGTGAGCCTTCTCTATCTCGTCGAAAAGCAGTATCGAAAACGGCGCGTTCCTTACTGCGTTCGTGAGCTGACCTCCCGCCTCGTAGCCCACGTATCCAGGAGGCGCTCCAAGCAGCTTCTGGTCGCTGTGAGACTGGCTGTACTCGCTCATATCGAACCGGATACAGCAGCTATCGTCGCCGAAAAGCTGCGCCGCAAGCGTCTTTGCGGTCTCGGTTTTACCCGTGCCGGTCGGTCCTGCAAAGAAAAGCACTCCCTTTGGCCGGGTGTGGGAGCTTCCCTGGAGTCCGGAAAGTCCGGTCACTGCGCGCTTTACCACGTCAAGCGTGCGTACTATCGCCGCGTCCTGACCCTTCACGCGGCTGTGGAAGTACTCCTCGGCGCCGCGCAGCTTCTCTATGTCAAGGCTGCGCCACGGATTCTCACGAACGCCGTATTTGTAGAGGTCGATAACTCCGCACATATCCTTCATCGCAAAGCCCTCGTTCTTACAGAGCTTCCGCAGACCGTTCAGCTCCGTGAAGCTGAAACCCTCGGTCAGCGCCGCAAATCGCTCCTGAACCGCGCGAAGCTCATCGCCCCTGGAACCGTACCATTCCATGCCCCGGCGGTAGTTTTCCGATGTAAAGAACGCCGGGAAATTCCCGCCGCTGACGAACTCAAGCCGCTCATCGCGGGTGGGAGTGCCGATGGTTATCGTCTTTTCGTTCGGGTTATCAAGGTAGAACCACGCCGGGATATCGTTCGACTTATTGACCGCAAGAATCAGCAGATTCCGCAGCTTGCCGCCGTCCGTCCGCACCTCTGCGGAATCCATCACCGCCTGCAGAAGCGCGGTGAAACTGTCGACCTCCGGCTGCTGAAGCCGCTCCGGCGAGGCTATGCACCTGGACGCGAAGTTCATCACAACCACGCAGGGCGTTCTGTTCTGCGAGAGGGCGCGCTGTATCAGCCGGGCAGCCTCACCGGTGCGGAATCCCGCTTCAACAAAACCGCCGCTGACCTCCGCGCCTGTCAGCTCGGAAAATCCCTCGACATAGCCGCTCTCGCAGGAATTATAGAACCCACGGCGGCTGTCATAGAACACAATGCTCCCGTAGCCCATGTCCTTATAAAAATAATGGAGATAGTCGCTGAGCCGCAGTATACTTCCCTTCGGAACGCTTCCCTCGTACGGAAACTGGTAGCTGTCCAGGATATTCCCCTCCAGCATTATAAGGGGCTTTATGCGGCTGAATATCTCAAGCTCGCGGTGCCATTTCGGGGTATTCGACATGTGCCGCCTCCTTTACTCTGCGGGAAACTCTGACAGGTGTCTGCACGGAACGCCGTTATCAAGGCAGTAGCGCTGCGCCTCGCTGTCCGGCAGACAGTACACGGTGAGATTCTGCACCATCGGCTTGCCGCCGAAAAGCGCCCCGGAAATGGTCAGCCCGCAGATATCCACCAGTTTTGTGTTCATGCCTATCACCGCTATGGAGCGCCGCTCCCCTCCGGTGAAGCTGCTGAACGGGCTTTCGACCGTCAGCGTGTTTTCAGGAACTATCAGCCGCGTAAGCGCACGGCACTCCGCAAACGCATTGTTCTCAATGGAAAGCAGTCCTTCCGGAAGCGCCAGTTTCTGAAGTCCGCTGCACCAGCCGAAGCACTTCTCGGGGATAACAGCGAGGCTGGTATTTTCAAGGTGCAGCGAGTGGAATCCGCAGCTTGCGAAAGCTCCCGCGCCTACCGACATCAGCGAATCCGGAAAAGCCGCTGCGGAAAGCTGTCCGCAGCCGCTGAAAGCGTCCTTCCCTATGGTGCGCAGCCCCTCCGGAAATTTCACCTTCTGAACATGGCACCCGCGGAACGCTCCGTCGCCTATTTTTGTGACCGGGATGCCGTTTATCGCCGACGGTATCTCCAGCACGGACGGCTGTATCGCCTCGCCGCCGAAATCCCGCCGCAGCACAAGACCTGTTATCGTGATCCCGCCGCCCTCGTTGCGGTAAGTAAACAGCTTCGGATCCTGCGCCGATGTGCTGCTCTGCCAGTTATCGACCGCATTCGCTATGCGGCTGTCGACGGTATGCAGGCTCTTTTCCTTTGAAAGCTGCACCGTCCTGGAGATATGTGCGTCAAGCTCCGCCTTGCGAAGCCCCGCCTGTTCTACGCTCTGCCGCTGGAGCTGCGGAGCTATCTTTTCGCCGTCTGACACGGAATTGAGGAATTCCGCAGCCTTCAGGAGCCGCACCTGACTGTTTATATAGCTCCCCAGCCGGTCGGAGGTCTGTATCTCGGTCAGAGTGGCAAGCGTGTCGGTCAGTATTGAAATCTGCTTTTCCGCCGCTGACAGTCTCCCGCGGAGTTCCTCTATCTCCAGGCGCTGTTTCAGTTCGTCAAGCTCCGTCATTTCCGTTCTCCTCTGTATCGCATTTTATTATGGACTTCTCCGCGAGCCGCCGCTCAAACTCCTGCGGGTAATCCGGGCGGTGTATCCCGACCGAAACCACTCCGTCCGCCGCCGGGAAATCCTGTATCCCGCTGCCGCCGCTGATGTACTCCTCGTACCGCGCCCGCAGGCTGTCGTCAAGGTATATTATCCGCTGATTATCCGACCCGCGCAGCGGAAGCCCGGTGTTCCTCCGCTGAATGTACTCGCCGTCGATCAGTACGGAGGTGTTCCTCAGAACGCTCTCCACCGCCGGGGAGTCCATCGCGCGGAGCTGCTCCAGCGTATAACCCGTGTAGACAAGTATGTCGCCGCTGATTTTCCGCAGTTCCGGAAGCAGCAGCGCAAGCTCCTCGGACTGTTCGAGCGGGTCGCCGCCAGTAATCGTGAAGCCGTCGACTTCCGCGCCCTGTGCGATCGAACCTACCAGTTGAAGCAGCCGCTCCCGGGTGATACGGAACTGCTCTCCGCAGCTCCACAGTTCGGGATTGCTGCACCCCGGGCAGCCGTGTGAGCAGCCGCAGAGCCATATTCCTACCCGGTCGCCGGGTCCCAGCGTTTTAACTGGATATAGGATCCTCGCTGCGTACATCATCGGCATATGCGCACGGTAAAGTACGCCGCGCCGAGCTGTGTCTCATCGTCCGGAGAACTGCCGCCCAGCCCGACAACGTCTCCGTCAAGAAGCTCCCGCGGTTTCCCTGTCACAAGCTCGCCGTTGACGTAGGTGTGATTCGTCGCGCCCATGTCCTCGATGAACACTCTGCCGCCGGATATGCTCAGCTTTGCGTGGACGCGGCTCACGAACGGCTTCGTGGCGAAATGCTCCGCAAGCTCCCGCTCCCTGCCGAGAATGATCTCCGTGGAAGTCAGCGCGAGCGCCCAGCTTCCATCGCAGGCGGCAAGCGCGCAGCGTATTTCCCCGGGGGCTGTCGGGATTATATCCGAGATATCCTCCCCGCAGGAAGCGCATACCCGCGCCGCAGCAGGATTCTCAGCCCCGCAGGCGCATATTCTCACCGGGCGCGGCTTCGCGGGCGGCTCAGGCTGCACAGCGGCGCTATGCGCGGTATTTTCTTGGGCTTCGCCGTCAGTCAGCGGGACTGCGGTGAGATCAGCCTCGCACTCTTCGCATTCTATTCTTCCCGGCGGATTGCGCCTGCCGCAGTCCGGACATATCTTGAATTTACTCATCTGCGCTCATTTCCTTTGGTGCGGCGGCGGTGAAGTCACGGGCTGATTCCCCGGTCATTTCGTAGCCGCTGATATCTATTACCTGCGCGTACTCCGGCTCCGGAGGGAGCAGCGACAAATGCTCCGCTTCGACGCCCTTTTCGAGCAGCCGCCGCCCGAATTCTTTGAAGCTTCCGCAGAAGCTGCGCATATCCTCGGTCAGGCGCTTTGCTTCGTCCTCGCCGGGGAGCCTGCTGCGGACGTCCGCTGCACCAAGCTCCATTGTAATGCTGCCGCCGCTGGAATAGGTCACGTTTACCGCCGTGCCCTCGCTGAAGCTGTAAAGTTCGCTGCGCAGCCTCGTGCCGCTGCGCTTAACTACGCTGCGGTTTCCGATAAGGCGGTAGCCCATCTCCTCCATAACCTCGTCAATGCAGCGGTTTATGTACGCCTGCTCCTCGGCGTGCTGAATTTCAGCTTCAAGCTCAGCGCTCAGCGTTTCCAGCCGCTGGACTGCTCCCCGCTCCAGCGTGACAGCCTCCGGATTTCTGCCGAGTTCGCCGCAGAGCGCGTGATACCGCGCCGTGAGCCGGTCGAACTCTACGCCGTGCTCTCTGCGGAGCTGCTCGTATTCCCGGCAGCGCTTCTCCAGCGGCGCGACTGTCAGCGCGCTGAAATTCGACAGCTCGTCGGCGCTGTTCAGCTTTGCCAGGCGCTCCCGAACCTCCATGACGTCCAGCTTCAGCGGCTCGGAAAGCTCCGGCGAGGAAAACCGCTCCACCCTGGCAAATATCGCCTCCCGGAGTTCCGCTGAGCGGCGCTCCTCCTCGGAGCCAAGCCCGGATAAGTCCGCGCTGAACGCCTTGTCGATTCTGCCGTTAACGTCCCGGCGGAGCTTCGCGGCGATCTCGCAGGATATTCCGTCCAGTTCCCCGCGCAGGTTGAGCAGCCTTTCGTACTCCTGCTTTGCCTGCTCCAGAGTTCTTTCAAGGAGCGCCGGATCATTGCTGCCCTTTACCTCGTCTATTTTCTCAATAGCCTCCTGCACGCGCTGGCAGAGTTCGTCACGCTTTTCAGAGTATACATGCTCGCCGGTGCGCTGCATGAGTATTTCCGCACGTTCAAGTTCATCTGCGGGAAATTGTTTCAGTCTGCAAAGTTTCGTGCGTATACTCGCAAGAAACGCCGAAGCCTCGCCGCACCTGCGCTGACGCTCCCTCTGGGCGATGAGCATTCGGCGCTGCGCCGGGGTAAGTTTGTATCTTGATGTTTTGGGACCGCTCATGTCACACCTCCTGCGATGATTTCCACTTTTCCACCTCATCACGCCTGCCAAGCGCGATAAGCCACGCCTCGAACTGCGGATCCAGCGTACCGTCCACGCCTGTCAGTCTGGTTATCAGCCGCTCGAACATCAGCACGTCTGTTCTGAGCAGCGAATTCAGCAGAGACGTAATCTCCCCAGTGCCTGAGAATTCAAGGTCGTCAACATGGAGCTTCCGCTCTTTTGCAAGCGCAAATCCCGCCGTGAATCTTGCACACAGTTCCCCACGGAGGTCCCCGGCGCTGAGCCTTGCGTTGTCCTCCACCGACCGAGCCGCTTCAAACAGCCGCTCGTCTGCGGTGGTCAGCCTTACGTACTCTGAAATGAGCCGCCGCGAGAGCACCTCCCCGGTGAACTCCCCGGAAACGCCGTTTTCCCGGGCGTCGTTCAGAATGAACCCGCCAAGCGCCGCCAGTCCGGAAAACCGCCTGTCCTTCCAGCAAAACGCCTTCAGCTGTGGGTCGAGGCGGTACAGAAGCCGGAAGAACGAAACGTCCGTATCACCGCCCCGGGAAACTTCCTCCTCCGCGTCAAGCGCGTACCCCGCAAGCTGCGGGTCGTATGGCTTCAGGAACGCCGACAGCAGCCCGCGGAAAACCTGCTTCTTGCCCTGCTCCCAGTTCTCCGCGAACGCGTTAACAAGGCTGTGCAGGTCGCTGTAGGTGATATTCAGGAAGTTGTACGCCGGGAAGCCGCGCCCCTGCGAAACTCCCTCCCCGGGAATCGGCTGCGGAACTCCCCTCAGCCAGTTGTCGACCTCGGTATAGGTCCAGCGGCGGTCAGGGCTGGAGCGCCTGCGGCGGTTCGTAAGGTCGCAGTAGGTCAGCGCGGTTATCAGACCTTTCAGCTCCTGCGGCATGCCTCCGGGCAGCGGAATACGCTGTATCGCGGTGTACTGCGCGATCTCCTCCGCGGTCATATCCGCATAGGGAGTATGCCCGCAGAACAGCTCGTAGAGCGTTATCCCAAAGGAATAGTAGTCGGATTCCTCAAGGAACAGCCTGCGGAAGGTCTCCGGCGCGGAGTACTCCGGGGTCATGCCGGTGCTAGTGACTATTACGGTGCTACCGTCCGACTGAACCGAGCTTATCCCGAAGTCGATTATCGCTATGTCGCCGCTGTCGGTGAGCATTATGTTCGACGGCTTGAGATCCTTATGGATTATCCCCGCGTCATGGAGCGCCCCCAGCGCCTCGTTTATCTCCGGGATAATGCGGCTTTTCAGTTCGTCTATCCCAAATCGCCTGCCCCGCAGAGATCCGCGGCGGTAGTACGGCAGCACCTCGAAGTGCCTGCCGGAATAGCTCCCGGAATAGTACATCGGCGCGATGTAGGGGCAGTCAACTCCCTCCAGCGCCGCCAGGACCTCGCCTTTTACCGCTATCTGACGGCGGTAGAGCTTCGCGGCATAGTCCTGACCGTCCTTCCTGCAAAGGAAAATATCCGCTTCCCCCGCCGGGACGTCAAGCCTGCCGACGACCTCGTAGCCGCCCGGGAGCAGCGTACCGGCGGGAAGCTCCGCAGCAATGCCCAGCGCCGGATTTATTACGGTCTCTCCGCCGCTGCGTATGTTCTGCACAGCCGGATTCAGCCTTGTTTCGCCGCCCATCTGCTCACCTCCTGCGGTCTGGTGTTTTATATGATTATACCATAAATCGGCAATAATTACAAGGCATTTTATGTTAAGATCACAGTTTTTTTCCTCCAAGTTTGAGGAATAGCCTGGTTTTGAATCCAAGCCTTGAGTACCAGTCGTACACCGCCGTGTAGTGGATAAAAATATCATCGCAGCCGCGCTGCAACAGCAGCTTAGCCGCCTCAGCGACCATTTCAAGACCTATTCCGCGCCGCCTGAAATCCGGAACTGTTCCTACGCAGCCTATGCTGCCCATGCGCTTTGCGCCGTCGTTAAGTATCGTGGCGTCGTTGTATCCGAGAATGCAGAATGACGCGATCTCGCCGCCAACTGTCGCGCAGAACACGTCTCCGACGCCGATAAACTGCGCCCAGTCCGGGTCGACCTTCGCAACGGCTTCATAAAGCTTTTGGCTGTCCCCGGTATAAATCTCGAAATCCGCGCCGGAAAGCGGCTTATCTGGCAGGTTCAGTTCACCGATGGACATTTCCGCAACGCGGTCGTCCAGGGTACAGCCCATCTTCTCGAAGAACCCGCAGGTATCCTCCGGAGCGCCTATCAGCAGCCCGGAGCCTGCCCCGCCTATTTCCATTCGCTCGTAACCCCGGCTGCGGATATAATCCTCTGCGAAGCGGAAAAGGCGCGTTCCCGCACCGTTACCGCGCTTTTGCGGAAGCACGCACAGCAGCCGGAGCTCGTTTTCCTTCACCAGTGCGAAGCCTTCCGGAAGCTCAAACGCGCGGCAGAGTTTTTCCTCGGCGAGCTTATCGTAGTGTTCCTCAGTCAGTTTCAGCTCCGGGAAGCACTCCCGGAATACTTCGTAATGCGTCATCTTTTAACTCCTCTCTGTTAAAAATCACACAAAAGGGAGCCAGAAACGGCTCCCTTTGTTATGGTAACCTCTAAAAACCGGGACACGAGTAGATTTCGTACATGACTTATATCAGATGCTAGGCGTCAAACCGCAGTAATACTGTATGTATTTCAAGGTTTGACAACGAAGCAGATGATATAAGTCATAGAAATCTGCCGTGAAGGAGGTTTTTAGAGGTTACCTTATATCGTCCCGAACGTCACTTCAGGAATCCCTCAATGATCTTCTCCTCGGCTTCCTCCCGGGTCAGACCCAGCGAGCAGAGCTTCATTATCTGGTCGCCGGCGATCTTTCCGATTGCCGCTTCATGGATAAGCGCAGCGTCTACGTTTGCGGCGTTCAGAGCCGGCTGAGCGTCCACCCTGCCGTTATCGGCGAGAATCGCGTCGCAGGCGGAATGCCCCGTGCAGCGCGCGTTTCCTTCGATAACTGAATAAAATGCCTGGTGGGAGTTCCCACGCGCTACGGAGCGCGACACAACGTCCGCGCCGCAGTCCTCGCCGTTGAGCTCCACCTTGAATTTCGTTACTGCGTCCTCGTCGCCGTCGGTCATGATACGCTCGCGTACGACTATCTTCGCACCCTTTTCAAGCACCGCGGAGGTGCTCCTGGTCGTGCGGTCGACTCCGCGGAGCTGCACCGTGTCCATCTCAAGATAGGAATCCTCCTTGAGATACGCGTCAGTTACCGGGTCGATCCTGCGAAGCCCCGTGCCCTTGCCGGTGCCGATGTGCTTTTCCTTATACAGCACCTTCGCTCCCTTCTCCAGGAAAAAGCGGTGTATGCCGTTGTGGCGCGCGGTCTCGGAGCCGTCGCTGTGAACTCCGCAGCCTGCGACTATCGTAACGTCGGCGCCCTCGCCGATGAAGAAATCGTTGTAAACCAGGTCGTCAACATTGGAATGGGTAACGCATGCGGGAATGTATACCGTTTCCCCCTTAGTGCCGGGCTTGACCCTGATGTTGATTCCGGGCTTGTCCGTTTTGGACTCTATCGTGATGTTTTCAGAGTTCTTCCTGCCGGCGCACATGCTGTCCTGGCGGATATTGTACGCGCCCTGGAAACCGGTCACGCTGTCGTAATCAGAAATGACCTTCAGCATTTCCGCGGTAACTTCGTTGAAGCTGTCATTCATCTCAGCCATTGCACTCACCAGCCTTTCCATGAACGTCAAACGCCGCAGGGCAGCGTGCTGTAAACTCGCCCTTCAGCAGCCGCGGGAGTATCTCCTCGCGCGGTCCGGCGGTGCGTACCTTTCCGTCAGCTACGACTACTATTTCGTCAGCGATGGAGAGTATGCGCTCCTGATGGGAAATTATCACCAGCGAACCGGAAGTGTTGCTGCGGATATCCTCGAAGGTCTCCACAAGGCGTGCGAAACTCCACAGGTCGATGCCCGCCTCCGGTTCGTCGAACACGGAGAGCTTCGCGCCGCGTGCAAGCACTGTAGCTATCTCGATACGCTTAGCCTCGCCGCCGGAGAGCGCCGCGCTCATCTCGCGGCCGATGTACTCCTCGGCGCACAGACCTACCTTCGCCAGCAGACCGCACTGCTCGTCCACAGTGAGCTTCTTGCCTGCCGCAAGCTCCAGCAGGTCGCGGACGGTCAGCCCCTTGAACCTTACCGGCTGCTGGAACGCATATGCAACTCCCAGCCTTGCGCGCCCGGTGATGTCAAGGTCGGTGATGTCCTCGCCGTCGAGCAGTATTCTGCCGCTTGTGGGCTTCTCCACTCCGGCGATCAGCTTTGCAAGCGAGGTCTTTCCTCCGCCGTTCGGACCCGTGATAACGGTCAGGCGGCTGCCAAGTTTACAGCTTATTCCATTTATAATTGATCCTCCGTCTGGCAGTTCCCAGACGAGGTTTTGCAATTCAAGCATCAAAATGCCCCTTTCCTTGCGCCATATCACTGATACGGCATGAATTCTCTACCCTATTATTGTATCATAATGACCTGATTATGTCAATATACCGCGAAAAAATCACCTGACCTGATTTGTAAACAAAGCCGCTGTCGAAATAACAGCGGCTAAATGTTTATTCTTCGATAGGCATGGGAGTCCTCCGTTTTTTAACGGCGCTTACAGCGAGGAACACGATAGTTCCGATGAACAATGCAATGCTGATAAGCTGCGATGTAGAAAGCCCGAAAAGGAACCCGCGGTATTCGTCGCCGCGCCAGAATTCCAGCAGGAACCTTCCCACCGGGTAGACCAGCAGATACACGGCAAGCAGTTTTCCACGGAGTTTCCCACTGACAAGCAGCAGCGTCAGCGCGAGAAACAGCGCAAGCTCCAGACCGGCTTCGTAAAGCTGAACCGGGACTCTCGGCACTCCGTTGGCGCTCTCAATGAGGGAATTCGTGAAGGTCACGCCATGCTCCCACTCCACGCCGTAGCAGCAGCCGCCGAGGAAGCACCCGATACGTCCGAACATGTGAAACAGCGCAATGGAAGGTGCCGCGCAGTCCGAAACAACCGCCGTGTCGAGTTTCTGATAGCGTATCGAAAGGAATCCCACGGCAAGCCCTCCGATGAGGCCGCCATAGAACACCGCGCCTCCGAAGATAAGCTGTGCGGCTTCGAGCCAGTCCCCGAAGCTTGCCGCCGAGAAAAGGCTCCCCCACTGCCGGATATTCGTTATGCCGTAGAGCAGGTGCATTCCGAACATGCAGCCTATCCCGCCGAACAGGAATACAAATATCATGCTGATGTCGTTTCCACCGCGTTTTTTATAGTGATATATCGCCAGAGGACACGCGGTGAAAATACCCGCGAGAGATGTCAGGACGTAGCTGCTTATATATTTATCGAATAAGTAAAAACCAGGGAACATGTTACCTCCAAAATAACGAGCGATACGAAAGAGAAAAGCCCCGCCCAGAGCGGGCAGGGCTTCAAAGCTCTGTTAACTGAGATCAGCTGTTTGCAGCGGCAGCGATGAGGGAAGCTGCTGCACATATAGCGCAGATAGCGCAAGCGAACATAAGAACAGAAACAGCGGTAGAAACGATACCGAGTACGAGACCTGCGGTTGCAAGACCCTTCTCGTTACCCTCGCAGTTGCCTGCCTTGATATTCTTGAGAGCGAGCGCGCCGAATACAATACCAGCTATAGCGCACAGCGGAGCTACATAGGATACGTAAGGAATAAAGGATCCTACGATACCTACGATACCGCAAACCAGAGATACGATAGCCATATTCTTAGTTGTCATGACCAAACCTCCTGAATAATGTTGTTATTTCATGACCTTATCAGATCATTGTCACTATTATATCACATTTCTCTGCATAAGTCAACTATTTTTATTCAAAAACCAACCTGTTTTACGAAGATATCTATGGGAATTTTGCACATATAATTCTCAGTAGTGCACGTACATTCGCATTTTTAAAACCGCGAACTACAAATAGGAAGATTTTCAATACAATCAGGAAGGTTTCATTGACATGTTACATTCCATGCGGTATACTTGAGTCATGAAATGATTTATCCCTATTATAGGTTTGGTTTTATATATTTCTGATGCCCGGTAAAAGCGGTTGAGGAGGCGTTGATGTACAGAGATTTCCAATTTTATGACAGCAGGATCGTTGATTACACCCGAATCGGTGAAACCTTAACGCTGTTCTGCGTCTATGGGATCCACGAAAAATGGCGCACATGCTTTTACCGGGTAAAGGATCTGGTGGGAGAGGATTTCCTCGTCGGAAGCGTTATTTCATTTTTCGGGTACGAACACCCCGGCAGCGGATACACGCTGTTCTTCCGCAACTCCAGCAGAACTGCAAGCGTTGTCACCCCCGAACACTGGCGAAGGATCCAGGGCTGGGAAGGCTGACATGCTGTTAATTATATAGTATTCTTACGGCGTGCTGAAAAGTACGCCTTTTTTATTTCATATTGCGCTATTACTTGACAAACTGCGCTCCGGAGTGTATAATTTCATGGAGGTCAAAAAAAATTTTCAATACCCTCTTGAAAACCTACTAAACCTATGGTATAATTATGATATAGTTCCGGGATAACTATCCCTGGAGTGTTTCATGGCTTGAAAGGGGCATAAAATTGAAAATATCTACCAAAGGGCGCTATGCGCTGAGAATGATGCTTGACCTCGCCGTTCACCGTTCAGACGGTTTCATCGCGCTGAAGGACATCGCAGACCGCCAGAACATTTCTAAAAAGTACTTAGAGCAGATCGTTCCGCTGTTGAACAAAGCGGATCTGCTACGCACCAACCGCGGCTATCAGGGGGGCTACGCGCTGTCGAAGAACCCTGACCAGTACACCGTCGGCGAGATACTCCGCGTCACCGAGGGCAGCCTCTGCCCCGTGAGCTGCCTCCAGTATCCCGTAAACGAGTGTCCGCGCGCCTCCGAGTGTATCACCCTGCCCGTGTGGGAGGGGCTATACAAGGCGATAAACAACTACCTCGACAGCGTTACCCTGCAGGATATCATTGATAATTCCACCGGCGGGGACTACTCTATTTAAGATCATTGGACTGCGGCGCTCCGGTGCGCCGCTTTCCGGGAGGAGAAACTTATGTTGAACGATATCCAGAAAAGGATAATGGAGCTGAAAAAGGAAAAGGACGTCTGTATTTTAGCGCACTGCTACCAGACCCACGACATTCTCGAAGTGGCTGATTTCGTCGGCGATTCCTTCGGACTTGCACAGAAAGCAGCGAAGGCTCCCAACGCTGCCGTCATGATGTGCGGCGTACGCTTCATGGCTGAGACCGTGAAGATACTCTCGCCGGAGAAGCGCGTGCTTATCCCCCGCGAGGAAGCCGGCTGCCCGATGGCGGAGCAGCTCGACGTTGAAATGCTCACTCAGCTCAGGCAGATGTACCCCGACCACAAGGTCGTCGCCTACATCAACACCACTGCGGCGCTCAAGACCCTCTCCGACGTCTGCGTGACCTCCTCCTCGGCAGTTAAGATAATCAAGAAGCTCGACGCTGACAAAATACTGTTCATTCCGGACTGCAACCTCGGCGATTTCGTGAAGAAGCAGGTCCCCGAGAAGGAGATCCAGCTTATCCACGGCGGCTGCCCTACCCACGCGAAGCTCACCGCCGCCGATGTCCGCGCGGCTAAGAAGCTCCACCCGAACGCGCTGCTGCTAGTTCACCCCGAGTGCCGTCCCGAGATAGTAGAGCTTGCCGACTTCACCGGAAGCACCACTGAGATCATGGCGTACGCCGCAAAGAGCGACGCCAGGGAATTCATCATCGGAACCGAAAACAGCATCGTTCAGCACCTCGGCATCGACCACCCGGAGAAGCTGTTCTTCCCGCTTTCCAAGGACTGCGTATGCCACAACATGAAGGTCACAACCATCGCGGACGTGCTGCACACCCTTGAGGGCCGCGACGGCTTCGAGATCAATATCGAGGAGCAGGAGCGCCTCGCGGCAAAGCACTGCATAGATGAAATGCTGAGGCTCGGAGAATGACGGAAAAGCCCACCGCGCTCATCGCAATGAGCGGAGGAGTTGACAGCTCGGTCGCGGCGGCGCTCATGGTTCAGCGGGGCTACGACTGCATAGGCGTCACAATGAAGCTGCGCAGCAGCTCTGACTGCGCCTGCACCGATAAATCCTGCTGCACCGCCGACGACGCCGAGGACGCGCGAAATGCCGCCTATTCGATGGGCATGAAGTTCTACGTTTTCAACTTCGTGGACGAGTTCGAGCGGGACGTTATCGGGCGGTTCATCAGCGCCTACGAGAACGGCCAGACCCCGAATCCCTGCATCGACTGCAACCGCTACATGAAGTTCGAGCTGCTGTATCAGCGCGGACGCGCCCTCGGCTGCGAATACATCGTGACCGGTCACTACGCCCGCACGGAGTTCCTTCCGGAATACGGCAGATGGGTGCTGAAAAAGGCAAGGAACCTCGCCAAGGATCAGAGCTACGTTCTCTACTCCATGACGCAGGAGCAGCTTTCGCACACGATATACCCGCTCGGGGAGTTCGAGAGCAAGGATGAAGTCCGCGCGCTGGCGGAAAAACTTGGACTTATGAACGCGCACAAGCACGACAGCCAGGACATCTGCTTCGTTCCCGACGGTGACTACGCGGAGTTCATACGAATGCGCACCGGAAAGACCTACCCGCACGGGGCGTTCCTTGACACAGACGGCAACGTCATAGGGGAGCATTCCGGAATCATCAGGTACACGATAGGTCAGCGCAAGGGGCTGGGAGTTGGCTTCGGGGAGCGCATGTACGTCTGCTCGAAAGATATGCAGAACAACACCGTGACCCTTTCCCGGGAGGATGGACTGTATTCCAGCAGGCTCACCGCCGGAGATTTCAACTGGATCCTCTGGGAGAATGCTCCGTCCGAGCCGGTGGAGGTCTCCGCGCGCACGCGCTACAACGGCAGAGAGGCGGAAGCAACGGTCTGGGCTGACCCTGACGGCACCGTACACGTTGAGTTCAGAAAGCCGCAGAGGGCGGTCACTGCGGGTCAGGCGGTCGTGCTGTATCTCGGCGATATCGTCGTAGGCGGCGGCACGATCCTTTCCGCTGAATAAAATCTGAATACTGAGGAGCTGTCCGGATATATCCGGGCGGCTCTTTTTGTTTTTAGAGATAATGCACAAAAGCGCATTGTTAACTTGAGCTAAAGTGACATATATGTTAAATAAGCATGGTGTTATATCACTTTGGCAATACCAAATTGACGTATTGTGTGGTAAAATTATAGTAATGCTCAACAAAAGTTTTTTACTGCTGTTAAAAGAATCCGTCATATCAACGGGGCAATAACAGTACATAGCAGAGATACCGTATATTTCCGCACATCAGCGAAGGAGGTACATTTATGCAAAGCACCATTCAGCTCGACGAGGTCGACAAGATCATCGACGGCATCGGCTGCGAGGAAAAGAACATCATCTCGATCCTTCAGGGAGTTCAGGAGCACTACCGCTACCTGCCGAAAGAGGTGTTCCCGCACATCGCAAAGCGGCTCGGGGTCGGAGAGGCACGGCTGTTCAGCGTTGCCACGTTCTACGAGAATTTCTCGCTAGAGCCAAAGGGGAAGTTCGTTATCAAGGTATGCGACGGAACCGCCTGTCATGTCAGACAGTCGCCGCCTATCCTGGCAAGGCTCCGGCAGGAGCTCGGACTTTCCGAGACCAAAAAAACCACCGACGACCTGATGTTCACCGTGGAAACAGTCTCCTGCCTCGGCGCATGCGGACTTGCCCCGGTCATCACCGTCAACGACCACGTTCACGCGGAAATGACCCCGGATAAGGCTTCCGCTATCCTGAAAAAACTGAAGGAGGACGGCGAATGTTAAAGGACAGACAGGAACTCAGGGCGTTCCGTGAGGAATGCGTCAGAGCTTACAATGCATACAAGAGAAAGATACTCGTCTGCGCGGGCACCGGCTGCGTTTCCAGCGGCTCGCTGAACATCTACGCAAGGCTCCGCGAGCTTATCGAGGCGAATGGTATCCACTGCGCGGTGGAGCTTGAGCACGAGCCGGAATCCGAAGGCGTAGCACTCAAGAAGAGCGGCTGCCACGGCTTCTGCGAAAGAGGCCCGCTGGTGCGCATCGAGCCGGAGGGCTGGCTCTACACGAAGGTAAAAGTCGAGGACTGCGAGGAGATCGTAGAAAAGACCATCGTGAACGGCGAACATATCGAACGGCTCGCATTCCAGAAAAACGGCGAGATCTACAAGACCCAGGAGGAGATCCCGTTCTACAAGAAGCAGACCAGAGTCGTTCTGGAGCACTGCGGTCATATTGATTCCCTCTCAGTCAAGGAGTACCTCTCACAAGGCGGCTATTCTGCGTTTGAAAAGGCTCTGTTCGACATGACTCCGGACGAGGTCATCGAGGAAGTGAGCGACTCCGGACTGCGCGGACGCGGCGGCGGCGGCTTCCCTGCCGGCAGAAAATGGGCGCAGGTAAAGCGCCAGAACGCCGTGCAGAAGTACGTTGTCTGCAACGGCGACGAGGGCGACCCAGGAGCCTTCATGGACAGAAGCATTATGGAAGGCGACCCGCACCGAATGCTCGAAGGAATGATGATAGCAGGCGCAGCATGCGGCGCCACCGAGGGCTACATATATGTCCGCGCCGAGTACCCGCTGGCAGTTGAGCGCTTAAAGACCGCCATCGCCCAGGCAAAGGAGATAGGTCTGCTCGGAAAGAATATACTCGGCAGCGGCTTTGATTTCGAGCTTCACATCAACCGCGGCGCAGGCGCGTTCGTCTGCGGCGAGGGCAGCGCGCTGACCGCATCCATCGAGGGCAAGCGCGGAATGCCGCGGGTCAAGCCCCCGCGCACCGTTGAGCACGGTCTGTTCGACAGCCCGACGGTGCTCAACAACGTTGAGACCTACGCCAACGTACCCTCCATCTTGCTTCGCGGAGCCGACTGGTTCAAGGGGATCGGCGTTGAGAAAAGCCCGGGAACCAAGGCGTTCGCCATCACCGGCGACATTGAAAATACCGGTCTTATCGAAGTCCCGATGGGAACCACCCTGCGCGAAGTCATCTACGACGTAGGCGGCGGCATACGCGGCGGCGGAAAGTTCAAGGCGGTCCAGATCGGCGGTCCCTCCGGCGGCACGCTGACCGAAAAGGATCTCGACCTTCCGCTCGACTTTGATTCCGTCAAGAAGGCGGGAGCAATGATAGGCTCCGGCGGTCTGGTAGTCATGAACGACAAGACCTGCATGGTAGAGGTCGCAAGATTCTTCATGAACTTCACGCAGAACGAATCCTGCGGCAAGTGCGTTCCCTGCCGTGAAGGCACAAAGCGCATGCTTGAGATACTCGAGCGCATTGTTGCAGGCAACGGCGAACCCGGCGACATCGACCTGCTCCTTGAGCTTGCAGAGACCATCTCCGCGACTGCGCTTTGCGGTCTTGGCAAGTCCGCGGCTTCCCCTGTTGTCAGCACGATAAAGAACTTCCGCGAGGAATACGAGGCGCATATCAACGAAAAGCGCTGCCCGGCGGGAGTCTGTCAGAAGCTCAAACGCATCGAGATTCAGCCCGACAAGTGCAAGGGCTGCTCCAAGTGCTCCCGCGGCTGTCCTGTCGGGGCGATCAGCGGCGTGATCAAGTCACCGTTCGTTATCGACCAGAGCAAGTGTATCAAGTGCGGGGCGTGCGTTACCAACTGCCCGTTCCATGCGATAGAGGTGAAGTGAAATGGACAATAACAGATATTTGACTATCGACGGTATACCCGTTGAAATAAACGGCGAAAAGAACCTGCTGGCGCTTATCCAGAAGGTCGGCATTAAAATGCCCACGTTCTGCTATCATTCGGAGCTTTCAACATACGGCGCATGCCGCATGTGCATGGTTGAGGATCAGTGGGGGACCCTTCACGCTTCCTGCTCTACCCCGCCAAAACCCGGCATGGAGATACGCACCAACACCGAGCGCCTGAGAAAGTACCGCAAGGTTATACTCGAGCTGCTGCTTGCTAACCACTGCCGCGACTGCACCACCTGCGACAACAACGAAAAGTGCAAGCTCCAGGACATAGCAAGGCGGTTCCACATTGAGGGAGTGCGGTTTCCGAATGCGGCTTCCAAGCCCGACGTTGACGACAGCTCCCCCTGCATAACCATCGACCACCACAAGTGCATTCTCTGCGGCGACTGCGTGCGCACCTGCAATGAGATACAGAACGTCGGCGTTATCGACTTCATGAACCGCGGCTCCAGAATGGTAGTCGGAACTGCGTTCCACAAGCCCATCGGCGAGACCGACTGCGTTGGCTGCGGTCAGTGCTCGGCGGTATGTCCCACCGGCGCGATCGTTGTAAAGAACAACATCTCCGAAGTGTGGAAGGCGCTCTCCGACAAGGATACTATGGTAACTATACAGATCGCTCCGGCGGTGCGCGTTGCTATCGGCCGCGAACTGGGGCTCCAGGACGGTCAGAACACGATGGGACTTATCGTTGCAGCGCTCCGCAGAATGGGGTTTGACGAGATCTACGACACCTCCACCGCCGCAGATCTCACCGTTATGGAGGAGTCCGCCGAGCTTCTGGAGCATGTCACTGCCGGAAACGAACTCCCGCTGTTCAGCTCCTGCTGCCCTGCCTGGGTACGCTACGTTGAAACCAGGCACCCCGAGCTTATGGAACACGTTTCAAGCTGCAAATCGCCCATGCAGATGTTCGCGGCGGTTATCCGCGAGCAGTTCAGGGAAGAACCGAAGAAGCACGTCCATATTGCGCTGATGCCCTGCACCGCCAAGAAGCGCGAGGCTCTCCGGGAGGAGTTCCGCGCCGCTGACGGCACTCATATGGTAGACTATGTTCTGACCACCCAGGAGTTCGTGCAGATGGTGAAGGAATCCGGAATCCAGCTCACGAGTATCCGCCCGGAGGCTATAGACATGCCGTTCGGCACTATGGCAGGCGCAGGCGTTATTTTCGGAACAACCGGAGGCGTTACCGAAGCAGTGCTCCGCCGTATCTCCGACAACAAGCGCGGCGACGGAATTATGTACCAGCCGCTCCGTGGTCTTGAGGGCGTGAAGGAAGTCAATATTCCCTACGGCGACACAACGCTGCATATAGGCGTTGTGAGCGGTCTCGGAAACGCCGAAAAACTCATTCAGCGCATAAAGGGCGGCGAGCATTTCGATTTCGTCGAGGTGATGGCATGTCCCGGCGGCTGTATCAACGGAGCCGGTCAGCCGTTCGTGCACAAGGCGGAAAAGCAGGCTCGCTCCAATGGGCTTTACGACGCAGACAGAATGTGCAGCATAAAGTCCAGCGAGGAGAACCCGCTTATCGAATCCCTCTACAACGGTATTCTCAAGGGCAGGGAGCACGAACTCCTGCACGTCGAGTATAACAAGTAAAATTTTAAAGACTAGAGGCTTTGGGCTGCACGATTAAATAAAAAAGTCTCCGGGGCGCATAACCTCGGAGATTTCTTTGTTGTCTGCTGTTGTCTTTTGTGCTCAAATCATTGACAAAACGGCTCATTCGATTGATATTAAACGTCAATTGGTTAACATTTGCAAATCAAAGAAAATGGCTTAACAGTGCGGATTCGCGCCGTTAAGCCAACTTTTCTATGGCGGAGAGGAAGGGAATGAAATTACGGTTTCAAGCACATCAAAATTGTAATTCCGCAAGCCACACAAATCGCATTGTTAAGCCAAATCAGAGCGCTGTGTATAAATCCTTGTTCAAGTGAAAAAATCTGTTTTTCGAATTATTTGGGGATTTTTCGGGGATTTTTGCAAACAGAGAAATCCCCGGAACCAGCGCCCCGGGGATAAAAATAACCGCCCCAGCCTTGGCGAGCAGGAGCGGCGCAATCCGAATATTTCTATCCGAACCTCAACAAAGATATTATAGCAGATTTACGGCTGCTTGTCAACCTTTACGGAGCACCCAAGCCCCCGGAGCTTCGCGGAAACCTCGTCCGCCTTGCTCCGCCCGACGGAGATCTCGGCGGTGATCCTGACCTGCTTCTCCGGCGCGACTATTGCACGGAACCAGTCCATGTTCTTCCCGAACCTGGCGAGCCAGTGCTCCGGGTCGCCGTGGTTGGAAGCGTAACCTCGGGCGCAAGCTTCCTTGTGGCTGATGATGTTTCCCGGCTTGATTGTCGGGTAGTTCTTCATGAGCCGCTGGCAGAGGTCAGCGGCAAGCCCGAAGGTCTCCTCGAAGTAGGCGCGGTCGTTCAGCGCGTCCTCCGCTATCTCTATCTGAATGTACGCCGGGCTGTAATTGTAGCTTCCCTTTGAGCCCGAGCCGCAGCCCCAGCAGCAGACGTTCCATGGGAGCAGCTTAGCCGCTTTCACTTCGCCGTTCTTGCCCTTGCCTATGACTGCGTGCGGACACACATCGGAATCCGCACGGTCGAAGTAGTTCCTGTAGGGATTCTCACCGCAGATCTCCGGCGCGTTGACATAGCGCTTGAGGTTCGGATTGTTCGCCCCGGTTGAGTGGATTATGATGCCTGCCGGACTACCATGCGGCATGGGACGGGCGGCTTTGAACGCTCCGTTATTGCGGGCGTAGGCTTCAAAGGTTATCGCCATCGTCGCTGCCCTCCTTGTGGGAACTATCCGCGAGCCCCTCGCCGATGACATACCCCACGACCGCCGCGCCGCTGAGTATGCAGCCGGAAACGGTTTCCGCTGTCTCGGAGCTACCCCCGAACGCTACGATAAGTCCAGCGATGAAGCCTGCGAGTGCTACCCAGAGCTTACGGCTTGTGAGCTTTCTCTTCCAGTCAATTTTCATGGTTGTTGCCCTCCAGTCTGTCTATTCTGTGATGTGCCTGCTTTGCGCTGGATTCCACCGCCGTAAGCCGCGTTACAAGGTCAAGATACTGCTGTTCCTGCTTGTCCAGCTTGCGCTTGATGTCGTCCATGCTTGCTTTTATGTACCCGATATCGCTGCGGTATGAGCCGTCCTCGCGATTATCGTCCCGCTTGTTCCGTGCGAACGCCGCCGCGCCAAAAATGATACCGGATATCGCGGCGATTACGCTGATAATTGTGATGATGTTCTCTACAGTCATGTTTCCTCCATTTCCGCAAGCTCCGCGCGGAGCTGCGCTGCTTCTTCCTCAAGCGCCTTGAGCCGGGATTTATCCTCATCTGTTCCGACGCCCGCAACTATTGCAGCAAGTGGGCGTATTCTTTCCCGGTCTATCTCAACGAATCTCCGGGATATCTCGGCGGTGCGCAGCCGATTTTCCCTGGCGGCGCGCTGCTCGTCTGTTTCGCGCGGCTCGATGATGTCGTTACAGTTCTGCGACATATGCGTATCCTCCTGTTACCTGTTTGATGTCCGTTATGGTTCTCATGCTGGGGCGAATGTCCAGCGGGTCGATGTCGTTTGTGGTTCTGACCTGGTAGAATCTCTGGCACTTTGCAAGCTCCGCAGCGTAGTCGGGCGGCACGAACGGCGTCGCCAGTGAACCGCCCTCCAGCTTCGCCCATGCGAGCTTCAGGGAGTTCCCGGCTTCGTTGCCCTTGTTGAACCCGATGGATACCGCTGATATGTACTCGCTGTCAGAAAGATCTACCGTCACACTGTTTATGCCAGCCTGAAGCCTGGGAGTATAGTAGCTGTCAACGTAGTCCCCGGCTGCGGTCACAGTGCGGATACGCGCGGCCCATACTCCGGTGACGTCCGCTGCCTTGAGAGATAGCGTGTACTTTCCGGGAGCCAGCGGGAATTCAATGTTTTGCCAGAACGCATGGGTATTTGAAGTCAGCGTTGCTGTAGCAGTCAGGCGGATTCCGTTGGTTTCCGGAGCAGCTTTGCACTTATCAGTGGAGATATACCACCTGTCCACGGTGTAGCCGGTGGAATACTCGTTCTGTCCTCGCTGATTTACCCGGAAATCCGGATTGTCAAGCTCGTTCTTGCCGCTCAGCGTATTCCAGTATGCCTTCTCAGTGGCGGTAACGTGGATATCCGCGTCAGCCGCGTGCGCTTCTATGGCGGCTCTGGCTACGCTGTCAGCACCCGAGCCGCCCTGTGCTGACGTCTTAAAAGGGCTCGTGCTGTAATCGCTCCCGATGAGCTGCACCGAGCCGGTGCCCATAAGGTACACCGTACCGTTCACGCCGTAAACGCCAACGGACTGCCCCGCAGGTATGCTGACTACTCCGTCAGCGCCTACCGTAACGCCCGGAGCAGTGGACGCGTACACCGTTGCAGTGCTGTCGTTCCTGAGCCAGGCGTTCGTCCCGCCGCTGTAATCTGCCCTGATTTCCTCGCCGGTGAAGACGATTGTTTTTGATGTCATGATTTATCCCTCCAAAAGTACCTTTTTGCCGTTGAAATACAAACCATCTGACTTTGCTTCAAGCTTTCTGCCTGTATCATCGGTCGTGCTGTATATAGCCCATCCTTCGTTTGTTGCTTCAAATCTATACGTAATGTTTTTGCTGTTAACGAAAGAAAGTCCGGATGGTCTAAGATAAAACTTGCCCCCTTGGTAGACCCACAGTCGTGTAGTATTATCCACCTCAATCGTTATGCCTTTTTCATCGTGGTTATTGAGAATAATCATGTTGCTGCCGGAACTAAGCTCTACAAGCTGCTTGGGGTAGTCTGATGAAATAGTCAGATGCGACGCGTTAGTCCCGCTCAGCATAAAGCCATTACTAGCGCGCTGAAGAAACGCCCACCATTCGCCGTTCTGAAACATACACAACCCTTGTCCGTCCTGCACCGCGGCATACGAGGTTTGGGTCGGGGACACAAGCTTTTCAGCAGTTCCTCCTGACTGGCTGAGCTGCTTCCTCAGCTCGTCTATCTGCTTTTCTGTCTGGGATTTGGGCTGCGTACGCTGCCTTGATTCTGTAGAAGTCTCCGCAGAGTAGGCCACTGCCACGGATTCCTCCACCGCTGACAGGGACGAGGGCATGCTGCATTTTATTGTGTGCTGCCCCCGGTACCTCCAGATCTGAGAGGTGATCATGCCCGTTGCATATCCCCGGTCGGTGTCTATAGCGCCGCCCCGCAGCCGGACATAATCCCCGATCTCAAGAGCAGGGTCGCCGGTGAAACTCGAATCAAAAACGCGGTTCAGGCATTTGTACATCTGCAAAAGCTCATTGTTGAGCACCGCCGCGACAACGTCGTCGGAAAGCTCCGCAAGCAGCGGATTTTCGTTCAGCTCCATGACCGCAAGCTTCTCGCTGCCGCCCGCTGATATCTCCCTTGTAGAGTACACCGCAGCGCCGTTTCGCCTGGTGAACAGCTTCGCAATGCAGGTCGTATCGTCCGAGAAATCCGTATTGAAGCGGATATTCCCGGCTATTTCACGCACCGGGACTATTACGCCGCCGTCGTTTCTCTCACATGTGAGCGGCACGAATTCCAGCTCGTTACTGCGGCTGATCCTCGCAAACGAAGCAGTCATCATGCCGACATACATCAGCAGGTCGCGCTCGGTCTGGATTCGCGCCGTATTTATCTTCACTGCCTGCGCCGCGTTCGGGAGCGCTTCGAACTCCGCCTGCGTCATTCCGAACGAGACCCCCGCCGCGGTACACGCTCCGCATACAAGCTCGTACAGCGTGCCTTCCCGCTCGGTCGCCTCCACATCGAACAGCGCCATTCCGTCGAACGCGGAAAGCGTTACCGTGTCGTTCCGGCGCTTGATCGAGGAGCCGTCCACATAGAAGCGCCCGAGCGGCACCGTCTCGGACTTCGCCGCCTGCATATCGCTGTCGTGGTACAGAATGAACGCGAGCCGTATCGCCGCGCCGTCAAGATCGCTGGTCTTACCCGCGAAGCCTTTCAGGGAGCAGGAAAGCTCCCCGGAGTACACCCCGCCGGGGCGGAAGTCCCCGCGGCCGTTCATTTTCTGCGTTATAGAAAGGGAACCGGCGGCAATATTGTCGTCGGTCAGGTGAATTATAGTGCCGTCCCGGAGCCTTGCCGCGCCGCTTATCCCGGTGTACCGGACCGGCGCTTTTATAAGCTCCTTGTAGGTATCTGAAACATTGTACATATCAATACTCCGTGAATGACGTGGTGAAGCTCCACCAGCTCTTTTCCGGGTCGGAAGGCTCCCAGCGGAGCACCTCCGGTTCTCGGCTCGGGTCGGCGTAGCACTCCATCGTGCTGAACTGAACGTCGGCGGGCTGGTTGATGTCGAAGAACCTGACCTGTATCTTCGGGGGCTTTATAGCCTCGCGAATCTTCCGCAGGTCAGGGGTCTGCACTATCCAGGTGAACGACATCTTCCGGACGTCCGACCTGATTATGTCGCGTGTCGCATACATTGATTCCGACCGCCCGGAATTTTTGCTGTCGTAGTCCTTATAGAGCGGCTTGAAGCTGCTCGGCGTGGGCATTTCTACGCCGTCTATCTTTATGATCGAGGCGGTTTTCTCGGACATTGTTCCTCCTTTCCGGATCAAACGGATCATATTGCAGTTTATCCCAAACGTCAATAGCCGTTTGAACGGGTCTGCTCATTGTTCTGATACTGCGTTGTGTTTTCCGCTATAATTTGCCCGTCCAGGTCAATATAGTTGTGGAACTCTATTATCTGCGGTGCCGCCGAACTGTCGGGGAGCTGAACAGGACCCGTCATTGCTCCGCCGCTGTATACTGCACCTGGAATGCTACTCTGCTGTGTGGAATAATCAGCGTAATCGTAGCCGCGCACCTGCCCTGTTTCCTCAAGGGACTGCTGCAAGCCGTAAGCGTAGGCGATACTCAGCATATCACCGTATCCGTTATCGTCGAAGAACTTCCGCTTTGCGCTGTCGGTAAGGTAATCATTTTTGACGGAGTTCAACGCGTCTGCCGCATTCATTCCCCGCTTTAAGCGTTCCAGGAGCGCGGAGTTCATGTCGTCGTACAGCGTTTCAAGCTCGCCGGACATCTGGTCTATCTTCATTACGTCGACAAGGTCGTCAATAGTGATCTGACCCGTGATGTATTTAAAGAAAAAATCGCCCGTGCTTGTTGCTCCGACAGACATCAGCTTATCCTGAAAGCTGTACAGAGCGCTCCCCAGGCTCATGAATATTCCGTCCCAGACCTTGAAAGCCGCCTGCTGTATCGGTGAGGCGAACGATTCTACCGAGTTCTGGATACCGGTCAGGAAATCCTCCACATCACGAAGCGCCTGCTTGTGCTCTTCCGTGTTCTGGTCTGTTCCGAACGCCTGATAGAGCGTACTGCCGATATCGTTCCAGAACCTGGTCCAGTCCTCGCCCCAGAGCTTTTTGATGCTTTCGTTCCACGCAAGGAGACTGTCATACTGTTCCTGCCCGGAGCCGAACACAGCCGACCACATCGTACTGAACCCCGTCCCGATATCCCCGAAGGTAGTCGAGAACGTATCCGCCAGCCCGTCCAGGCTGAAATTATTCAGCTCGTCCATGCTGTTGTTTACGCCTGCGAGATCGTCGGTCAGCCCCGCGATGGAATCCTGCGCGGATTCTGCGCCGTCAACTATCGCGCTGAAATCCACGCCGCCGGTGCTGCTGCCGGAATCGAATATGTTCAGCGTGTCGATGTCCGCGAGCTTTTTCTTGGCAGTATCCGCACTCTTGCCCAGCCCCGCCATGCTGTCAGAAAGGCTGTCCGTGCTTTCGGCTGCCTTGTCGGCTCCGGCGGCGGTATCCTCCATCGCAGCGCCTTCGGATTCGTTCATCTCCCGGGCGGTCGCTCCAACCGAAGCCACGATAGACAACAGTCCCGCCAAAATAACGAGCCACCCCGCAGCAGCCTTCATTATATTCGCGCGCTTTGCTTCCTTCGGAATGAGGATATTGAGCAGGCTGTTCCATTTCTCATTTGCGGCAGTCCACAGGGCATGCGCCTTAGTCGCCGCCGGGATCGCTACAGCGGCGCCCACAGCTATCCCGAGCAGGGTCTTTGCGCTCGGCGACAGACCTATGAGGTATTGCGCCACGCTGTTCAGCCCGTTGCCCAGCGACACGACGAGCGGCGTTATCAGCTCCAGACCGTCCCGCGCCATAGTCAGAAGCGAAGTCGCGGTCGGCAGGAGCTGCGTTCCGAGGTCGGCGGTCATGTTCTCAAGCTGCGCCTTTGCGGTCGTCAGCGAGCCGGAGAACGTATCGTTTTCCCGGGCGTAGTTCCCGGCGGCGTACTCCGTCTTGTCAAGGAACATCTGCATTGCTGCGCTGACCTTCTGCTGCGTGGTTTCGAGCTTGCCGAGCCCCTTTTCCTGCGCGTACGCCTGGAGGGTCGTGTCGTTCATGGCAACGCCGAGATTGTCCATCATCGTAAAATTGCCCTTTGCCGCGCCGGTGACCGCTTCCATCGCGTCCTTGACGTCAACGCCCATGATGGAAGCCACATCGGAAGCCCTCTGCATGACCTGCTGCGACATCGCTGAAGCGTATCCGGTATCGAAGCCGGAGCCTTTCAGCAGAGCGCCCATCTTGTTCGCCTTCGCAAGGTAGTCGGACTCCGACAGCCCCATGTCCTTGTATGCGGTCGCGGCGGCTTTCCGCATAGATTCCGCATGCTCCGAGAACACGACCTCCACGCCCCCGAGCTGCTGCTCAAGCTCGCCGCCGGACATTATGCTGTCGCCGATTATCTTTCCGATACCTAGCGCCGCAAGCTTGTGCCCGAGATTCGTGAAGAAATTCCCGATATCATCGGTGGAACGTCTGGAATGCTCCTCCAGGTCGTCCAGCCTTCCGATTACATCGCCGATAGCTTCGTTGAACTTCCGGTCGTTCGCGGAAATGACTATGTTCAGCTCCTCAACGGTCATGACCCGCCTCCTCTCTGTAATGCTGATTGTGGACGGCCGCTATCCTCGCCATCGCCGCCTGCGAGCGCTTCCATGCCGGAGTATCGTCCTGCATGAGCGCACCGAAATGCCGCTCCGGAGTCTGCGGGAAGCTCCTCGGAGCATTCGTAGCAAGCCCGGTCAGGTACGCCGTATGCCAGGCGAACACCGCGCGGCTCCGGGCTTCATCAGTGCGGCGCTTCACGGCGGAGCTGTTCAGGTCGCAGAGCTCCGCCGGGGTGAGGTCGTAGAACTGCTCCGTGTACGCGCCGCAGTCTACCGCCGTTTTTCTTAGCTGGGCTATCAGTTCCCCTGCGCTGCACGGTCGAGGAGCTGCCCCTGGATTTTTTTTGCGGCTTCTACGGCTGACTTCGCGATGAATCCGCCGTTCTTCAGCGCGGTCATGACGACCTCGGACGCGTCCTCTATGGTGCCGCCGTTGTCGACGAACTCGTCGTACGCGTCGCACGCCTCGCTATGCGAGATATCTGCGCCGCATGCGATGAACCTTGTCAGCACTCCGACCCTCTGGCAGCGGGAAAGTCCCCGCAGCAGGTCGCAGTCAAGCTCGGATTCGAGCTTCTCAGCCCGGCGCGCAGTGAAGCGCAGCTCAAGGCTCTTTTCATCGGATATTTTCAGATATGCTCCTGTCATGTGTTGCCTCCGTTCCACTCAAGCTTGCTTTCAAGCGTAACGCTGAGGGTGTACTTCATAGCCTCGCCGACGTTGCCGCCGTTAACGTAAACGGTGGGCTTGCCCTCCCATGCGTAGGAAGTGTTGTCGGGATAGTTGAGCTTCCACTTTATCTTCTCTCCAGCTTCCTCAAGCTCCTTGAGCTTCGCGAAGTTCTTCTTTATCACCGTTCCGGCGTCAGGGTCTTTCTCCTTGTTGTAGAAAAACCCGAACTTCATATCGCTGACGTCGGGAATGCCTCCGATATAGCGCTCGTTAGCGTCGCGCATGTTCGTCACCTTGACCTTGGGCGGGTCGGCGCCCATATCGGGGTAGCTCTCCAGACCGTACAGCTCAAGCCATGTTGCGCCGTCGTCGGAAGAAAAATCAAGGTGCGTGTCCTTTGTTAAAAGCTCCATATTTACCTCCTGTAAACTAGTCCTGTGTGTTCGTCTATCGCCGCGCTGAACGTCAGCGTACGGCGGTGCAGTCCGTCCTCCCGGATATCCGCGCCCGAGTTCCGGACGAATCCCCGGGATATCAGCCGCGCGGAGATTTTCAGCGCCGTATCAGTGCAGCGCTGCAATTTCGTGTCGTATACGTCCACCTGGAACGACACCGCCGCAAGCCGTTCCTCGCCGGAAATTATCGTGCCGGAACCCATGTCCAGCGGCGTGAGTATCGCCAGCGGGAACTCCGGAACTATCTCCGGGTATTGCGGCTCCAGCCGGACGATATCTTCCACCAGCGGCGGAATAATGATGTTGATATCAAGCATTGTCTATTGCCTTTCTCAGTTCCTCCGCAACAATGGCGTATATCTTCTTTTCCTCGTTCTTCCCGACCGCCGCCCGGAGGAACGACTGCGCCCTGTGCCCGTGCGAGGTGTGCCAGTTGCCCTGTTCGTCCTGCCAGCGCCAGAGCAGCTTTGCGGTGTGCGGCACTCCCGGGTCGCCCTGCGTGCCGGTGCCGTACTCCACGAATATCGCGTATTCCTTGTTGGTGCCGACCGTGACTACGCCCGGCGCGATCCGCTGTACCCGGATACTGTTCCGGAGTTCGCCGGTGTCCACCGGGCAGAGCAGGACGGCGTTTCCGCGTATCTTCTCGCCGCCCCTGAGCAGGGCGCGGTCGAGGACCTTCCCGCTGTCCGCGCGGACGGACTGCATTTTCTTGATAAGCTCCTGTATCGTCATACCAGCTCGCACACCGCCTTCCTGACGTTGCCGTAGGTATTCACCCCTCTGACCTCGTAAGTGCCGCCGGGGAGCTTCACACGGTCGCGCTCGCGGATATCCGTTCCGATATCGCAGAAAAGCTCCACCGAGCGGCTGAACTTCACGCCGTACTGTTCGGCGGTGGCGTTATCGGAGAGCGGCTGGACTTCCGCGCGGATAGTTCCGGCAGGCTCCCAGCGCGTTTCGGTGCCGATGTAGGCGCTTTTCACGGCCACAGGACGGGTCAGCGGGAGCGTTTCAAGTCTGTTCTGTATCAGCCGTATAAAGCACCCCTGCCTTTCTGGGATAGTTTTTCAGCCGCGCAAGAAGCTCCGGCGGAAGTCCGTCGAAGCTCTGGGAAATTCCGCCCTCGCTGCGGGAGGATTCGCCCTCAGCGCCGCGCTTGTTGTACGCTATCACTGCAAGCTGAACCTGCACGGATATCAGCCGCGCCGGGACTTCCTCCCGCCCGATATAGTCGCGGACGGAATCCTCCGCGTCCGACAGCAGGGCGGTTATTAACCCGTCCTGCGAATCGTCCGTTATCCCGGCGAGGAGCTTGAAGCGCTCAAGCGGGGTCATGCGCCGACCGCCGCGTCTAATACGGCGGAAGCCGCTACGACCTTATCGTCCACAACGGAAACTACAGCGACCTTGTTTCCGGCAGTCGCGGAGATGATGCCGTCCGCAGGGACCTCGGTGAATCCAGTCGCCGCCGCGCCGAACTTCGGGACGGTGACGGAGCTGTCTGCCTTGTACATCAGCTTTCCGGCGGCGTTGCGCGCGATCCTGAGCCTGCCCCTGCCGGAACCGGCGGCGGTCATGGACGCTCTTATCTCGCCCATAGCGCCGAAGTGAACGCCGACGGAGCACTTCTTGTTCTCGGTGACGAACGCGTCGTAGTACACCAGACCCTCGACAAGATGACCCGCGATACCGGGAGGATTGTCGTGGATCTTGTATTCTGCGAGCTTCTCCGGGGAGCACACAGATTCGCCGTAAGCGATGATGAACGAAGCGCCGGCGGGCATTCTGCTCTTGGGAACAGCGACTATCTTAACACCGTCAACGTCGCCGACCTGCCCGGTGATGAGCATGTTCTGCGCAAGCTCGGAAGCCTTGGTGTAGCCGTCGCACTGCTTTATCGCATTGAGGAACGCGTTGGAAACGTACGCCACTCTGCCGACCGCAGGCACCTCGTCGTCGCTGATGGCGCTGTTTATCGCGAGAAAATCACTGTATGCGGTGGAGTTGCTGGTGGTGCTGACCGCAATATGCTCAGCCTTGTTTGCGGCGGTTCTGAAGCGGTATGTATCCACCTCTGGGATAACGACCTGGTCGAGCTGTCTGCGGAGCGCCTTTGCCGCGTCGCGGATACCCGCCGGGGAATCCACCGCGTTGGTGGCGTCGATGGTGAACGTGAACGAACGCTTCTGAGTGAGGGTCAGCTCCTCGGTGGTGTCCTCCAGCTCCTCGGGGTTGCCGTAGCGGTTGGAGCCTGTCGCCTTGTAGTCGTTCATTTCAGCGGTTCCCATGCTGTAGACCTTGACGGTCTGCGCACCGGTGAATTCGTACTTCCCGCCCGCCATCGAAGTGGTGAGCGCTCCGAGCCTGAATACTTCGTCGACCTTGTCAGAATACTTTGTTGCGAGATTTACTGCCATTAAAATTACCTCCTGTTAAACTCCCAGTCCGTCGAGGAATGGGTCCTTTGCGCCGGGGTCGCCCTTTTTCGGGGGAGCACCGGCTAGCTTCTTTGCTACCTCCGCGCTGACTGCGTCCGTGAAAGCCTTTGCGACTGCCACCGCGCTTGCTTCGATACCGTCGGGGTCGGAGATGTCCACAGCCCCTACCAGAGCGACGGGGACGTTCTTCTCCGCGAGGTACTCCTTTGCAAGGGCGGTGCGCTCCCGCTTTGTCAGAGCCGCCTCGCGGTCTGCGAGAGCCTTTTCCTGCTTCTCGCGCTCATGCTTCGACTTTTCGTCTGCTGTCATAGCGGCTACGCGCTCAGCCTCAGCCTTTTCGTCCGCAGCTTTCTTCTCCCAGCGCTTCTGGCGCTCCGCGATGATCTTGTTGAGCTCTGCCTGGGTGAACGTCTTTTCAGTGGGCTTTTCCGGTTTGTTTTCCGCCTCCGGCTCGGGTGTAGATGTGGTAGGATCACCTCCGGCGGTCTGAGCGCCGCCCTGCTCCTGTGTGGTCTGGGTTGTCTGTTCGTCTGCCATAGTTACCTCCGTTTAACGTCCGTATGACTGTATTCCGCGCGGGCTTTTAGTGTCGTCAGCGTGTTTCGGACAATAAAAAAGCGCCGTGCATTGCTGCATAGCGCTTAATTATTATGTTACTGTTTTAAAACAAGCACCTGTCGATAATCTCTTTACCTCTGAGCATATCTATCCATTCACCGGGTATACCGTCCGTACCATATACGATTCCGGCAAGTCCTCCGGTAACAGCTCCGACAGTATCGGTATCGTCACCGAGGTTCACAGCTTTTAGTACCGCGTCCTTGTAATTATCGGTCGTTGCAAGGCTCCACAGCGCAGCTCTGAAAGTATCGACTACATATCCGCTTGACTTTATTTCAAATTCGGTGAGTTCAGCCAGTGCGGCTGTTTCCTTGCCAAGGTCAGTAAGTACGTCTTTGAACGGCATACCGTTCAGCAAAGCCCTCGCCAGTTCCACATACTTGATACAAATGCTCTTTGACAAGGTATGTGCATGAGTTATCGCAGACACTTCACCGATAAGCTCGTCCTCTGCGTTTGTGAACGCAAGCGGCAGTATTCTCATAAGCGAGCCGTTGCCGTTTGAATACTCGCTGTCTTCGCCTTTGCCGCAGCGCAGCGCCCTGGCGGTTGTATTCCCCACGTCAAATACCACGTTATCAACTGTGTATTCTGCGTTATAGAGCCACTGACGGAATCTGTTCCGGATATCGTCGCAATCGACCCTGCCAAGCACCCTTATTGAATCGCAGGTTGCGAGCGTCATGCTTGTGTCGTCAGACCATGTACCGGCAGGCTGATTATGTGAACCGTATCCGGTCATTCCGGTTACACGAAAAGAGCCGCGCTTCATAAATTCCACCGGAACACCAAGCGCGTCACCGACAACCAGTCCGTAGACGGCTGATTTCAGTTTGTCGTTCATGATAGCCCCTCTATTCTTTGGAGTAATTCGGGCAATTATCACCCTGCCATAACACCTCATTCGGCTTGGCATTAGGGTACTCATATATTTCGCAATTTCCGTATGCAGACCGGTCAAAACTTTCGCCGTTAATAGTGATAGGCCGAAGCCTGAAAATGCAGTCCCTGCACTGGATATTGCCGGAAGGAACCGTGGTACTCCACGGCTCTTTTTCCCATCTAGGGTTTCTGCTTTCAGCCATTCATACCACTCCCTTTCTTACGGCTGATTAACGACCTCAATATCAAAGAAAATATTGCTCCCTTGCTTATCGACCTTCGTAATGCGGAATTCAGTTCCTCGCTGAATTATCGTTTCAAATTCACCGCTGAAACTTGTTTGTCCGCTTAGTCCGTCCCAGTTCTGGCCGTGCCCTTGCCCAAAAGCTGAAAACGGCTCTGCATAAAGCATTTTAGTGCCTTTCGGAGCATAAACATTGAAAATATACCCCGAAAAGCCTGCGCCCTTTGCGCTGCCGCATGACACAAACGCTTCGTCCTTGACTACCTTGCCGACCAGCAGGTTATTCAAATCGCTTTGAGAAGCACCTGTCAGCACCGTTTCCGGAATTTGCAGGAACGAAGCAGCGCCAGATGATGTACCTATACCACGATTGAGCCAGATATCGAAGTTATACTGAGAACGGTCAATCAGGTCAGTGAGATGCTTTATCGCACTTTCGCTACCCTCGTTATCAAGACTGACATTTCCAACACCCTTGTAATTATACCAGTTTCCATCGTATCCGCGAAGGGGACGATTAAAGCTTCCGGAACCTGATGTATACTTCCATGCCGCCTGACGTTCGTCGGAGCTTGCTGCCTGCCACACTGTGCCACTTTTCGGACGAAGCGCAGCGTCTGCTGAAGCCTTTTCGTTGCCCTTAAACCAATACGCCGCATTCTTCCTCGATTGAGAATATGCGTCCGGTGCAAACGAAGCCGAACTGCCGCTCTTTGAAGCGAGTTTCGTGAGCTGTGACTGCGCCTGATTCTTTGTTGCCTGCAAAGCGGCATATTTCTTGCCTTGGGTTTCAAAATCGTCCAGCTCATTCAGCAGCACCTGCCATTTTGCCTTGTCAGCGGGATTTGAAGCAAGCTGCTGATTGAAATAATCCTTCTTGGCTTGAATTGTGCTTTGCTTGGCGCTATAGTCGGCGGCTGTAACAGGATTCTTCCATATATTATTATACTGCTTCTGTGCGATTTTGTCAATATCTTGCTGGGCTCCGTTGATTATATCAAGCAGCTTCTGTTTCTTTTCAGCCTTGGTAACTGTCTTGGTTTTTGGCAGAACTACTTCATCGCTCTCGCCGCACACCTTGCAATTCCGTACTTTCAGCCCTTCTGAAACGGAAGTAGGCTTGGTGACTATCTTGTACTTACCGAATTTATGCCCTGTTGCGGGAATATCATCGGTGTATGTATCACCGCAGCGTGTGCAGCAGTATTCTGTAAAGCCCTTGTCAACGCAGGTCGGCTGAACTGTTTTGACTGCCTCATAATTATGACCGAGCGGCTGAGTTTCGGCGTCCTGATAACTGTCGCCGCATACGCTGCACTTGTGAAGCGTGTAACCTTTTTCGGTGCAGGTCGGCTGAATGATGGTATCGACATATCTGTGCCCGGTGGCAGGAACAGTTTCAACTTCGGTCTTGCCGCAAACAGCGCATACCTTTTCACGTTTCCCATCTTCTGTACAGGTCGGGGGCGTTTCGCTCTTATCAATGAAGTAATGCCCGTTCGCACAAGGATCTTTGCGTTTTCCGATCTCCGGAGCAGGTCCTTTCATGTTTTCAGAGGTGGATTTATTGTCCACAAACTCCCTCCGCCACTCCTCATAGGACATATCCGCAGGCACCTTAACGGTATTCCCGTCCTTATCCTTAGCCCGGCGCTCCAGACCTGCAAGCTCCTCGTCGCCGAAGTCCGCGATGGTGGTCGAGCGGCAGAACGGGTGCATGGGCGGGTAGTTCGTGCCGGGCTTTGCCTTTGCGAGGTCGAACACCTTGCCGTCCAGGGCGGCGCAGCATTCGCAGGTGCGTGAATCAAGCGTAGCAACGAACCTATAGCGGTCGATTCCAGCTTCGGAATATGCGGACTTCTGCGCGGCATTCGCGACATATGCGCTCTCCGTCCGGACTATGCGCCGTGCGCAGAACGCGTTCACCCCGAACTGCTCTTGAAATATCCTGGCGGTCTTTTCGCCGGAACGCCCCGACAGCATACTGACGAGAAGCTCGCTTTTGAGCCTAGCCGTCATGCCGCTTACGTCCTTCCAGATACGCTGTGAGTAATTTCCGCCGCTCCAGTTGGCACGCAGAATCCGGTCAACGTCCTGCCGGGGGAACTTTGAGAAGCTGAACCCCAGTCCCGTGCCTTTCTGAATGCTGAATATTTCGTGGTAGTAGCTGTCCTCCGCGACATTCCGCAGCGCTGACGTGATGTGCCGGTTCTCGGTCTTGTACAGCTCCCGGCACTGGCGGTTGATATCCCTGTTCAGCTCCTCTATCCGGGTAATGCGGTAGCGGTACGCCCCGGCGCTGTTTATCGCATTCAGCAGCGCTTCGCGTTTCTCCGGGTCGCTGACCTGCTGCGCCGCTTTCCGGAGCCTCTGGAGCGCCGTGCCGTCACCGGCGGCGTTCAGTATCTTTTTCGCATCCGCTTCGGAGATACCGAAAGACTGCATTCCGCGCATGACCGCCTTGACTTCCTTTTCGAGATACGCGGAGGTCTGCTTTATCGCCGCGTTCATCTCGGCGGCGGTTTCCTCGGCGGTGCCCATGCGGTCGTACATGTCCTGAGCGGCGCGGCGCTCCCAGTAATCACGGCTGTTCATCGGTCATATCCGGCGGGAGGTTCGGGAAATCGTTCTGCTGCTCCCTGACCTTCTCAGCGGCTCCCTCGGGGTCGTCCACAAAGGGCAGAAGTCCGAGCAGTATCTCCCGCGGAACCATGTCACGCAGCTCTGAAACAAGCTGTGCGACCTCGGTTTCGTTGACCGGCAGCGCCCTGGTGAACTGTATCGAAATATTCCGGCTGCTGATAGCGGCTTTCCCGGTGGTGCTCAGCCAGTTGCAGAGAAGCCGCAGGCGCTCCTTCAAGCCCTCCCGGAAGTAGCGCTCCTTGATTTTCGTTATCTGCTCAAAACCGAGGAGCTTATAGCGCATTGCAACGCCGGAAGCGTTCCCGCCGAAGCTTTCGTCGCTCATGCAGGGGACGTTCGCGAACTTGTGTATATCCTGCTCCAGCGACTTGCGGAGCACCTCCACGCTGTTCTCGTCGAACTGCCGCGTCAGCCATTCGGCGGAGCTGTCTGCGTCGAGCTCCAGCAGGCCGTTCTCCCGGAGCGCCTTGTAGCTTTCGGATTTCTCGTCGTTATCGTCCCCGAGGACTGAACCCTTGATAAGCAGTATCGCCTCGACGAACTGCTCTTTATCGTTCACCCGGTCGCTCTGGAGGACGTTGTACGCGTCGATGAGCGACAGCACCGGCTCGAAATCGCTGCCGCAGGTGGAGTTGTTGTATATCTCGATGAGCGGCACCCCGCCCATTCCGTGAGGTCTGCTCTCAGCCCCGCCCGTGACAGAAAAGCCTGTGTCGGTCGTGAAATGCATGACATTTTCAGTATCGCAGAGATACACGGAATACCCGGTATCCTGGTTCGTAACGCTGTCGTGGAGCTTGTAATAATACACCCCCGCGACCGGCTTCTGCTGAACAGTATCGTCGTAGATAACGAACGCCTGGCGCGGGTCCGGGGAATACAGCCGGGGCTGTCCGTCCTCGTCGGTGTAGATGAACTCGTACGCCGTGCCGAATATGCTCGCTTTCTGCGCAAGGTCTATGTCCTGAGTGTCGCTGTCAGCGGCTCTCAGAAGCTCCAGGAGCGGCTCTATGCCCTCGCCGGAATACTTCACCGGATTGCCCGCAAAGTAGCCTACACAAGTGTCTGAGATGTATTTCGCGTGATTGCAGACGAGCTTGTTGTTCGCAAGGACTGAGCGCTTCTCACGGCTGCATATCGGGTGCAGTCCCTCATAGTAGCGCTCCAGCAGGTCGTATCTGGCGTGCATGTGCAGGGTATGATCCTTGATGAACTTGCAGGCGGCCTCCGGCGTGACCGGAATATCTGCGGATATCGTGAAAGGCTTTATCATCAGTAAATGCCCATCTCCTTTCTGTTGCCGATTCTGGCTTTCCTGCGCCCTATGTCGTTTTCAAGGGCGTATCTCACCGCGTCAATCGAGTGGTTATCCTTGTCCGGGAACTCGTCCCGGAAGCCGCCGTTTCCGTCCGGGATAAGCTCATACCCGCAGAACTCGCGCTTCGCGTTCGGGCAGGTCACCGGGTCGATGACTATTTCCGCGAGGTTCTGGAGCCAGGTTATGCCGTGCTCGACTGACCCTGCGCCTTTCTTCACGGCGGTAATTTTCAGCCCCCTGGCGCGGAGTTCGTCGTTGCTGCGCGGGTCGGCGGATTCGGCGTATATCGCGCCGTTCAGCGGGTTTTCAGCCCTTATCGCTTCCGCGAGCGGGTCGTACTTTATGCCGTAGCGGTAAATCTCACCGAATATGTACAGCCGCCCCTTTTCGAGGGCGCAGACAACGTATGCGGTCGGGTCGGCGGCGTAGCCCCAGTCCAGACCTCGATGGATATGCGCGAATCCGGCGCGTTCCTCCGGGGAAATTTCCCGCACCGTGATGTTCGGGAACACCTCGCCGCCGGTGCCGGTGACCTCTCCGAGATACTCGTGCGCGTAGGCGGTGGGATTGTTCCTGCGGAGGTATTCTGCTTCCGCGATGAACTGCTCCCCGAGCCATTCCGAAGGAACTCCGCGATAATCGGAATGGTGGACGAGCTTATCCGGCGCGGGGACTGTGACCTCCGCGTTTATCCAGTTGCGCTGGGACTTCGGCGGGTTATAGGTGTAGAACACCGTGAATTTACTGCCGCCGCGCAGCAGCGACTGATTTATCGTGCGTATCTCCTCGATCCCCGCGAACTCGTCCGCTTCCTCGTACCAGACGTACTTTATGTACCCCTTGTGCACCTTCGTGGATTTGAGCTTCTTCGGCTTGTCCGCGCCCCGGAACAATATTCGCTGTCCGGTGGGAGTGTACACAAGCTCCAGCGGCGACAGCTTCGCCTGCCAGAGGTGGGAAACGCCGAGCTTGTCTATCGCCCAGAGGAGCTGCTCGTATACGCTGTCCTTGAGGTACAGACCGACTTTGCGAATCACTACGGCGTTCGCCTGCGGATCCTTCATCATGCCGAGGGGTATTTCCGCGCCCACAAACGAGGACTTGGTGGAACCTCTGCCGCCTTTGAGCCAGTAGTGCGTGTGCAGTCCGGCGGCAATGTCGCGATGGAGCGCATAGAACGGAGGAGCTATGATGTCGCGAAGATTAACCATCTGGGATATCGTCCACTATCTGGACTACGCCGGTGCCGGATACGTTCACCTTGTCGGTGAACAGCCCGAACCGCTTGCCGAGAAGCTCGGCGGCTTTCAGGCGCTCGCGCTCGTCCGGGGGCTTCGTGATCGTCCGGGCTTCGGAGCAGCCGTCGCCCACGCTCTCGACAACGACGACGGAAGCCTCGCTCTCCCCGCGCAGCACCGACGTGAGGTACTCCATGACCTCCGCGGCGTCGGCGGTGCGCTCGTTGTGTAGCTGCTCTAGGCGCTCATCAAGGTAGGCTCGAATGCTAACATTTCCTAACAAACGCGCCGAAGCTGCTCCGGCTGCTTTGTCTGATTTCACTGCTGGATATGCGGCTTTATACGCGCGAGTACCGTTCAGATCTATCAGGTATTCGTCGCAGAAGCGCTTCTGTTTTTCGGTCATGGGATTCCTCCTTTCCGGCATAGAAACAGCGCCCTCGCTGAGCTTGGGCGCTTTTCAGTATTTCATGCTACCATTATAGCACAGGTAAGCCGAACAAAACGAACAACTTACAGTTTATCCATAAATCTGCTGTAAATCATGCGCACTCCGTCCGGCGAATTGTTCCCCCCGACCTCATAGGCGACGCGCGTCCAGCCGAACAGGCTCACGCAGCGGTAGTAGACTATCTGCCGGGTCAGGCTGTCGGGAATATCGTAGATGAACGCAACAGCTTCGTCGCGGCGCTGCTGAATCTCCTCGCGCTTGAGCTCTATGCGGCGCTCAAGGTCTACGCGCCTTTCGGCAAGCTCGCCGACCTTGTCCGATGTTCCGGACCCGCTCCCGGCGTTCGGCTGCGGCGACCTCACCAGCGAACGGCAGCGGAGCCGTTCGAGCTCCTGCTCCCACATACGCAGCTCCCGGTGGAGGTAGTATATCTGTTCTAATTCTTCACGGGTCATCGGTATCAGCCCTCCTGTTCCATTTGTCTGCGGCTTCTTCTATGGTATCACCCCATACAATTCTGTGGCACATATGGCAGCGTATAAACCATTTGCCATTTTCGCCTTTTTCGACCTCTGGGCAGTAATACCTGTCCCCGCACGAGCAGCGTTTAAGGTTTTCAACCTCGTTTTCGTCCATCTTAGCGCCGCAGTTGCCGCAGTAATCTGTTGTCTGGGCGTCTTCGCCCTGCTCACGGTCATAGGAGAACCCGCAATTAGAACAGCACGGGTCTTGCGTATGGTAGCCTTTCCAGTACGCATGCACCACCGGCGCGACATCGGCGGCAGGCGTATCTTTCGGAATGACAATGAAATCATTCGCCAGTTCCTCGATGTGAGCATCTGTCCAGACTGGCTCATCATCTTCCGAAACAGAGCTAATGTACCAGTCCTGGAGATAACCCTCGTCTACCGCTTCGTTCTTGTCTATGTATTCACTCATTCCGTGTCCTCCTTTACAGGGCTGTTGAGCCATTTTATAAACGTTGCCACGCAATTCGTTGTTTCACAGCTATACACCTGGCTGCTTATCGGACAAGAACAGCATTCTAAATTCAAATCCACCCATTCCGCAATCTCCTCCGCACTCATGGCGCGTATGCGGTCAAGGTTCGTGCGCGCTTCTGAAGCTGGTTGAGACTGCTGTTCGGGACGCACAAACGATACCGCTGCAAGCGCGTCATTTACGCCTCGCTCATAATAATTCGCACAAGCATTGGCTTGTTCCTGTTCTAAACGGCGCCGTTTGTCGTTCTCTGCGAGCAGGCGCTCTTTAATTTCTTTCAATTTTTCGTTAGTCATTCCCCGCACTCCTTTCCGAGCCATTCCGTCAGCAGCTCCTTATCCCTGCCGCATATCACTGCCACCGAACAATCATCTTCGTCCGTAATCTCCATAAGACTGTCCGAAATGATATCCGCTACATCTTTGTCCTCGTACTCAGAAAATCCGAGTGCAGCTGCGAGATGCTCACGATTAGTCATTCCCGCTCACCTCCACATAGCGCCACGACTGCGGCGGCTTTGATATCTCGCAATCTTCCCATTCACAATAAGCTGGTTCTTCCAAGCTACTTGTGCAATAATACTTACAATTCTCGCAATTGTGCGAGCACGGCTTTTCAAAAAGGCTCAATTCCTTCGGCTTTTCGTAAATTTTCAGATTGGAGATATGCCAGCCCCAAAACGTCTTGCAGAATCCCTCGCCGATGTACGCCTTAACATCATCGAACGTCATGCAGCACGAACGGCAGAAATCACAATCATTGGGATTGTCTGCTTCGTTTGAGGTAAGCACTTTGAAATCTCTGCGATCATCGTCATCGGGGAAATCATCATCGCGAAATATCTGCCGAATATCCTGGTAAACATTATCTTCCTTGCAAAACTCAGCTTCATACTCGGAGATACTGTCGCAGATAAATTCTCCAATGACTTTCTGCTCGCAAGGGTTTGAATACTTCGAACTTGTTTTGATGAATACCGGTTTTCCATGGTAAATCACGCCGTAGTTTTCATCGCCATCTTTCATTACATCCATCAACTGGTCTTTGCTCTTCGATTGGTATATGTAACACTTGAACGGTGTTTCAATCTTTGGTCTGGTCTTGCGTACTTCAATGGTTTTCTTACCGTTTGCGATAAGCCCACACCATTTTGGCTGTATGCTCAGCAGTATTGCTTTTTCTTTCATCACTGTTCACCTCCAGCAGTTCCGGGTTGTCGTAGATCCCACGCATTTATATCCTCCAATCTGACCCGCAAGTGCGGGACTTCTCCGTAAAGCTTGACAACACGAGCGTCACAAACGCACTTATCATCGTCGTAAGCCACGCCGTTCAGCGCGTCGCAGACGAGCTTGCCGATGTTGTCCCAGTCCGGCTTTTTGGTCGGACGAATCTTCCCGCTGAGCATATCAGCCCGACGATACTTCGGAGTGCTTTTCGGAATACCCATCACCGCGATTATTGTGATTCTGATTTCCGAATCCTCAGGGAACTTGTGTCCGCCTGCTCTGCGGTACGCCCACTGGATAAGCTGTTCATGCAGCTTCGTCTCCTTCGGCGTGTATGTAGTGCCGGAGACCCGGCTGTGTCTCGGTCTCTGCTTCCCGAACGGCTCGCCCGGAACCGTGAATTCAATCTGCATTCTATCCCTCCTCCGAATACTGCTTTCTGAGTTCTTCCATGACGTCTGCCGGATCTATGCTGCTGTTCACCTCTGGAACTCCGTCGGCAATCAGCCACTCGGCTATTCTCGCGTAGGAGATTCCGCCGGATATCCCCTTGCGCTGCTGCCAGTTCTGGTATTTCTGCTCATACAAGGCAACAGCCTTCTCTCCGTATTTGCGCACAAGCTGTTCACGAGTGGGGGAAGGGGCAGGCGGCGCAGCCGTCCTGCTTTCCTTTTCTTTTAATTTCATTTCATTTCTTTTCTTTTCATTTAGGGAAGAAATATCGCCGTTTTTTCCGGAGTTTTCGCTGCTTTTTCCGGAAATATCAGCGTTTTTTCCTGAATTGCCTATATCTGAATCATCGAGAGGAATAATTACATACTCTAAGACAGGAAAAATATCCTTACGTTTCAATGACTTTGCCGCTTTCAGATATCTCTTCTGGATTCCGCGAGAAGTCAGTATTCCGTATTTTGTATACATTTCCTTGTCGAACAGCGATTCATGATTTTTGGATTCTCTGAGCGCAGCGGCGACAACCTCACGAACAACATCAACACCCACAAACGCCTCACGGTTTGCAAACCTTGACGCCACCCTGTCGTTCCACTCGCAATAGTATCCGTGTATACCATAAATCTTCTGAAAGAGCTTGATTATAATACCAAGCCCTTTCATACCGAACATATCTTCTATTTCCTCAAGCTTATCATCAAACCGGCAATCCAGAGAGAAGTACGGTATACCCTCTGTCATGCATGCTCTCCTATCAGGACGGGTACGGGTCGCTGCCCGCGCTTGCGAAGTCTGCTGTCGTAGTTGCCGGAGCTTCCGGAGAAGCGTTCTGCTCCGTTTGAGAAGCAGCCGGAGCCGTATCAGCGGTGGGAGTATTCCCGGACTTCTCGCCTGTGAAGCTTACGCGCTCGACGTTTATCTCATACCATGTGGACTGGTTCCCGGACTTATCCGTGTATGGGCGCGTCTGGAGTTCTCCCTCAACGAGGATCATACGACCCTTGTCGAAGTACTTACTGACAAGCTCTCCGGTGGAGCGCCATGCCACCACGTTGAAAAAATCCGTCTTTCGCTCCTCACCCTTCTGCTGGAACCGTCTGTCAACGGCTATCCGGAACGTGCAGACGTTCACGCCATTCGGGGTCGTTTTCAGCTCCGGATCAGAGCAGATACGCCCCATCATTATCACTTTGTTGTACATTATCGTATCTCCTTTGACATTCCGTGTTCTGCCAGCCATTTTTCCGCCTTTGCAACAAGCTCGGGCGGAGCCGATGTGACATTGCAGATACACTTGTTCACCATCGCCCAGAATACGGTTTCATTATCTGGTATCGGCACTCCGTATTTCTGCATATATACCTTTATCTTCGCTTCATCGTACGAAAAAAGGGCTTTATTACGCTCTTTTACAAACTCCTCAAATGAGGTATTACTGAAATCCGCCACAATTACGCCTCCTCAATATCCGCTTATATTTTCCGCCGCGCGGGACTGCAATTTACTGCATTTCTGCGGAGTTTTCCTCGGGTTCGTCCGGAGAATCGCTATTCACGATGATCTCCGAATCATCCGTAGGCTCGCCGAGGAGCTTTCCGGGCGCTGCCTCATCGGACAGCGCATTGCTCATCTCGATGGACATGATCCCGTAGTGCGAGAGCAGATTCCGCAGCACTGTCTTTATAGCCATTTCGTCGAAGTTGTCGCGCCATATCGCGCTCCCTTTCTGGAAAGCCTTGCTGTACTTCTTTACATGCTCGGTCAGCTTTTCGCGGCTCCAGTAGTAGGTCTTGCTGAATCCGTTCAGCGTTTCGATATACGCGAAGTAGCCTATGATCTTATCGGACACACGCTCGCCGGATATATCCACCGCGCCGGTCAACTTGTCCTCGCTTTTCAGCTCGCCTTCGTATACCTTTCCGGCGTTGATGTAACGATACTCGCCGGTCCTCATCGCAAGCTGTATGTATCCCTTGTATCCAAGCTGGAACTGCGGTTTCGGAACGCCGTGGTCCTTGTACGGAATGATGTAAGCGAATCCGAGCTGTTTCTCAACAGGGAGCTTGAGCGCCGCTGCTTTCAGCGCCTCCGCGAGTACCGCTCTGGGCTCGCACTGCTGGAGCAGCGTATCGTTGTTAAACAGATTCATTACGGACGCCGCGAAAGCTCCGGCGTTCTTGTCGAGCGTGCTCTTAAGGGTCTGCTGAATCGCTCCGTTGTTCAGCAGGCTGTTGAGCATCTGTGCCGGAGTAGCCTTTGCTGGGGCTTCCTGCGGCTTTGTCTGAGCCGCGGCGGCGATAACGCCGTTTGTGTTGGTCGTAGTGGTCATGATTCTTTCCTTTCCGATATCTTGAATATCATCGCTTTGGTTTCCTTAAGGTATTCTGAGTAGATGTCCGGGCGCTCTGCCTTGAGGCGCTTGCTGTCTACAGTAGATCGGCTCTGCGGCTTGTATGAGATGTGCCAGTCAACTGTCAGGCCATCTGTATTGCCATCGAGAGCTGTCTGGAGCTTCTGTTTGAGAGCCTTTTCCCGGGTTTCGAGTTCCTTTTTCTGAGCCATCACGGCTGCAAGCTCGGCAGCTTCGTCGTTCTGCTCAAACATAGCGATAGCGTTGTCCTGCCAGTCAGGGTACAGAGCTTTCAGAGTGCGTTCGGCGCTTTCGGAGCCGTCCGGTTCAGGGCGGATATCCGGTTTTATACAGTCGTTCCAGAATGCTATTTCGGATCTCAGCAGCGCCGCGCACTCGCTATCGTTCCGCTCGATGGTGAACCAACGGAACCTTTGCCCGCCGATGAGTACCGCAAGATACATGCGGTCGTACCCCATGACGTTCATGTAATGGCAGCACTGGCAGTAATAGTACAGCGGGATCTCGCCGCTGTCGAAATCAGCTTTGGCGAACGCTGATGTTGTCTTGCACTCCAGTCCGGCATTCTCGCCAATGATCTCACGGTCGACGTTCGCGGTTATGAAGTCGTATTCATCGTGCTGGAATATGTAGTTGCGGCGGCGGACCTTCTTTCCGGCAGCCTCGCAGAACCGTTCTGCAACGTACTGCTCCAGATCGCGCCCGGTGCGCATTGCCTCGTTGTCCTCGGTTTCCGGCATGCGCCCGGTCTTGTCCGCCCAGAGCTCGATCTTCGAGCGGTACGGGGTCAGCCCCATTACGACCGCCGCGTCAGAGCCTCCGAGCCCTGTCCTGCGGTATTCCAGCCATTCCTCGCGGGTGATGTCTGTGGTTTTTACTAGCTTTCTAGGCATTACTGTTCCTCCTCTGGTTCGTCGGCGCTGAGCCACGCTTCCTCGCAGAAGCAGTCATAGCAAAGCTGCTTCCCGTCAAGGAATCTCAGCTCGTCCCGGTCGTATTCTCGCTCGCACTCGTCGCAGTACCACACCGGCACATTCCTGTTCGGGCAGGAACTGCCCATACACGGTGCCCCATCAGGGCAGCCTACGCAATGATCTTCAATTCTTAGCATGTTACTTCTCCTTTATGGTCGATAAAATGCCCTGGAGTATCTTTTCGCGCTCCTCCGGCGATTTCTCGCCTGCGTCTGTGAAATGGGTCATGATTTATCCTTTCAAATCTCCGAATGTAAGCTGCCCGCCTACGTTCTTGCACATTGTTTCTTCCGCATTCTCAACGTTCGCCACCATCTGGCGGTAATAGCTTTCTTTCAGCTCGCAGGCTATCGCACGTCTGCCGAGTGTCCTCGCCACATACGGCACGCTGCCGATACCGCCGAAAGGTTCAAGCACGATATCCCCGGGGTTAGTCCAGAGCTCAATACAGCGGCGGATAACCTCAAGCTGCAAGGGGCATATATGCCGTTCGTCCTTTTCTTCCCGGGCTGAATTCTTCTGGAGCGTATCGGACTGCCGGATATCCATCCACACCGGGCTTGCGTACTGCTGCCAGACATCACAGGGGAAGCTCTCATCTGTGTGGGTCACGCGCTCCGGATTATCGCCAGGCTTCCTCATTGTGAGTATGTAGTCGGGTATTCCCTGGCGGTTCATGGCGCTGTCTTTCTTTATCTGCTTGTGGAGCAGTCCGAGCGCCTTTGTGCGCTGCATTTCCGTGACCGGGTTCTTCCATATCGTCACGCGGCTGTGATAGATGAACCCGCAGTCCTCGAACACCTGACGGAGTATCGCTGGAAAATCTTTCAGCCCGATAACGCCGTCGCGCTCCTTCATCTTCGGGAGATCCATGCAGTGGAACGACAGCAGCCGCCCCGGCATAGTCACGCGGTAGAGCTCCGCCGCAAGATACTTGAAATGCTCGTAGAATTCCTCGTCGTTCTTGCAGTTGCCCATATCCCGGTCGCTGTTGGAGTAGGTGTAAAGGCTTGCGAACGGCGGCGAAAATATCGTGTAATGCACGGAATCGTCCGGCAGTCCCTTGATTATCTCGCAGCTATCTCCGTGATACAGCGCGTATTTCTCGCCGATTGTCTGGTTTATTACATCAGGCATAGTGTTTCATTTCCTCCCATTCAGGAAGCCGCATTGCCTTGTGCGGCTCATATTCAGTGGATATTCTCACCGTTGCTGTAAGTTCGCGGCGGGTAATATCCTTTGTGAGTTCGATAAGATGTTCTTTCATCTGCTCGTTGTCGCGCTGCTTGCGCTCGATATTTTCTTTGACTGCGCCCTCCTGCGCTGAAATGATGATATACACGTCAACATCGGACTTCTGCCCGAATCTCCAGCAGCGGCGCACAGCCTGATAGTAAGCTTCGAAGCTGTCCGAAAGCCCCACGAAAACGACCTTGTGGCAGTTCTGCCAGTTCATGCCGTAGCCTGCGATTTTCGGTTTTGTGACAAGGCATTTCAGCTTTCCGGCGGCGAAGTCCAGCATGGAACTCGTCTTGAATTCCGGAGTGTCTGAGCCCTGTACATTCACGCTGCCGGGTATCAGTCGGTGAAGCTCGTCCGCTTCAGCGTTGAGGTCGCACCAGCACAGCCAGTTGTCATCAGAAGAATTAACCAGGTCAGCGGCGGCCTTGCAGCGTTCCGTGAGAGAATCCCTGCGGGCTTCGCGGCGCTCCGTAAGCGACAGGGCGACGTTTTCAGTCTGCTCGCCGTCAACGACTATCTCGTGCACGCTGAGCTTCGGCAGGTCGTAGCCCTCGCACGTATAGCCGAGCTTCTTCGGGTCGTCCATGACTACGCACCAGCTTGACAGCCAGCGCCAGAAAAGGTCTGCGGCATGCCCTTTGAGCCGCCATTTCGAGGTCTCACCGCCGTCGTGAACGAAATACATCGCGAGCATTTCCGCGCGGGTCATCACTCCGAGAAATTCAGAGTGGTTGCCGAGTTCCATGTAGTCGTTCGGCGCGGGAGTAGCAGTGCAGGCGAGCTTGTAGGGCGTTTTGCTGAACATTCCGATTATCTGGTTGCGTATCTTTCCGGAAAAGCTCTTGATAATGCTGCTTTCGTCCAGAACTATCGCTGTAAACTCAGAAGACACGAACTTGTTCAGCTTTTCGTAATTTGTAATGTTCACAGAATCGGCGGTCACGTCAGTCTGCGAAGCGCAGATGTTCACCCTGATCCCGAACTTTTCGCCCTCGCGCTGGGTCTGCGCAGATACCGCCAGCGGCGCCACTATCAGGACTTTACCGCCTGTCCTGTGGCGTATCTGTTCAGCCCATTCGAGCTGCATTGCGGTCTTTCCGTCGCCGCAGTCCGCGAATATCGCCGCACGGCCCTTCGCCAGCGCCCACTTTACAATGTCGCGCTGAAAGTCGAATAGCATGGGGTTGAGTTCTTCCTCGGGGACGGTTATTCCGGAAGATGTTGCTGTTATCGCTTTGCTGGCGATAAAATTTTCATAGGATACCCGGCTTTTATATTCTTCTTTCATTTAATACCTCCACACATCTCCGGCAAGTTAGCCCGTACCAGCGCCGCGGGGACTGGCGGTGTGACCGCGTTTCCGCACCGGGCTGTCTGCTTTGATTTCGGATATGGTCTGCCGCTGTCGTCATGGTCAATTATGTAATTTTCCGGGAAGCCCTGCGCATTGAACAGCTCACGCGGCTGGAGCATGCGCATTTTTATGTCCGTGATGATGTATTCTTCGCCGTGTATCGTCACCAGGGCAAAGCGGTCTTTTGTGGTGACGGTGTCCAGCGGGCTGTCTACCGGCTTTGGCGTTCCGTTGGAGAAATACTTCACGAGGAACGCCTGTACTTCTGCGTGGTGCGACCCTCCCGCCGTTATCGTTGCCAGCGGTTCGTCTGCCGGCTGACCATCCATGTTGTTCCGCAAGGTCAGAATATGCGCCGTTATAAGGCTGTTGTGGTCGTGCGCGGTAACTGTGTCAAGGGGCTTGCCCGCGCCGCTCCCGGCTCCCTGATAATTCCCGCCGTAGTTCTTCATGATGTGAGCGACTGAAAGCGCGTATCTGGGCGAGGTATCTACTGTCATTAACGGTTCGCTCAGCTCCTGTCCGCGTACTTCATCGCTTGTGGTCTCGCTGTGATACTGTATCAGTGTCGGCGCGACAACGCCATAGCCGTTTTTCGCTGTAACTGTTCCGAGTGGTTCGTCCGCTTTCTGCCCCCGGAAGCCCTCACCGGAATGATTGACCGTCACGATGAACGGATCGGGATTATTTATCACGAACTTTTCAATGCCCCGTGCTATGCGTCGGAGCGTGTTTTCCGCAAGCGGCTTGTCCCGCTCGAAAATGCTCTGTGCGGGAATGCTCCAGTCGATACACTCGGCGGCGGTGTGGTATGGCTTCAAGCCCTTGCCATTCCCGTGTGTAGGCTTCGGGAATACTATGGGATTTCCGTCGCACCGGGCTATAAGATAGAAACGCGTGCGCGTTGTCGGCGCTCCGTAATCGCAGGAGCGGAGTATGCGGTATTCCGCATTGTAGCCCAGTCCCTTTTCAAGCCTTGCCGCTTCGGGGCTGTCCGGGCTTATCTCCAGCGTTGCGCACATCTCCGTGAATGCCGGGTGGTCGTGCGGGATTCCTGTTGTGAGCGCCTTTATGAAGCCGTCAAAAGTTTCTCCGGCGCGCTCCTTTATGGGCTTGTTATCAGCCCCGAGGGGACCCCAGGTGCGTATCTCCGGGACGTTCTCCAGCATGATGACGCGCGGACGGACTTTCAGCGCCCAGCGTATCGTTACCCACGCCAGCCCGCGAATGTTCTTGTCAACGGGCTTCCCGCCCTTTGCTCTGCTGAAATGCGTGCAGTCCGGGGAGAACCACGCCAGCCCTACCGGATTTCCGGCGCAGGCTTCCGACGGGTCTACCTGCCAGACGTCCTCGCAGTAATGCCGCGTGTGCGGGTGGTTTGCGCGGTGCATTGCGATGGCGTCGGGGTCGTGGTTTATTGCGATGTCTACGCTCCGTCCTGTCGCCATTTCTATGCCCGTGGAAGCTCCGCCGCCTCCGGCGAAATTATCTATTATCAGTTCCACTTGACTTTTCCTTTCGCTCATGGTATAATGAGCATGTGAATTATTTTGTTTGCCGCTTCCCGAATTGCCGTTCAGGAGCGGTTTTTCTTTTTCTTTACCCAGTTAGACTTCAACCTGCTAGAAGCCCACAGCGGGTAGCCGCTTTCCTGCGTGCATTCGGTGTATGAGTGCTTCGCAGGGCAGTCGTTCTTGTAGGCGCAGGTGCCGCAGTTGACCGGGTCACTGTCTGCCTTGTCTATCGTTGCTCTGTTGTACGGCATGGCTTGTCCTCCTTTCCGTCGATTTCTTCGGGAGGAATGCTCCCTTGAACGACCACACCATCACTACGCACATCAGAGCTACGAAGATGTCAGCGCCGTTCATGCTGTAATCTGCTCCTGCAAGGTGCGCGGCTGTCCAGCGCAGGTGGAAGCCCACCAGGGCGGCTATCAAATAGGGTATGTACTTCTTCATGCCTCGCCCTCCTCCGCAAATTTGAAAATCACGTCCAGGAGCACCGGCTCGTCAACCCTGCCATCGCGTACGATAACGTACCTCTTTCCGTCCTTGTAGATCGCAGCATAACGGATTTCAGAGCTTCCTGTCTCGACTTCTGTGTCTGCGCCAAACCACCGGAGCAGTTTGAGGGTTTTGCGGAACGCATTCACATAACCGTCAGCCTGGTCAAACCAGTTGTGCATTTTGGCTATGCGGGCGAAATTAACCGAGCTTATAAGCTCTGCATAAAATTCGGCAGCCATGTTTTTGTCAAAGTTTATTTCGTATTTCATGCCTTGTTTCCCTCCTTATCAAGAATCAGCACCATCTCGCCGTAGCTGACGTGCCGCTCTGCTGCGAGTGCTATGACCTGCGAAATAGTGAGCACGCCCTCCGGCTTTGTGCTCGGCTGTCTGCGCTTCGGGCGCTTCTTATAGAGCCGGTCGTACTCGCGGCAGTGGTCGCACTTGGTGAACTTGTTGCTGGCTGAAAGCTGGATTTTGCAGTCAACGCACCTGCGCTCCGCCTTGAGTTTTGCGTAGCGTTCTGCGTAGGTCATGACTATGCCTCCATAGCTTTCAGCTTCTTAAATCTGCGTTCCAGGTCTGTGATGTTAAGCCCCCAGGCTTCGTAGGCTATCTCCGTGTTCACGCGCTGAGCATTCCAGACCGGAGTGTTTCGCTCGGTCATTATCGCCAGAGCCTTGTTTTTCAGGCTCTTGATGGTCGCGGGCGCGAGTTTCCCGAAAAGCTCCCTGATGTCGCTGTTGGAAAGCTCTATGCGCTCGTAGTACAGCCGTATCGCAGTTTCCAGAGATGTTATCTGCGGTACGCGGACTGTCGCTGCTGTTGATGGCATTGTGATTACCTCCCTAAAAATTCCTCGATAGTCACACCGAATAAAAGCTATCCTCGTGCGCTATCTGCGTGCCATTAGGCAAAAAATAGTCAACGACCTCTCTTATGGGGTCGTTTTCTGTTCCTGCCCCTGCAGTGCTTCTTACTCTGATTACCGATATTAACTCCGCTGATACCGTTTCCACCTCTCTTACCCCCTTTCGTTGGTATTAGGTATTCCTCCTTATCTGCTGTGAGCGACCAGCGCCGCTCCCTTGATCATGTAGTAGATTTCCTGCCTGATCTCGGGCGGGAGCCGCATGAGCATTCCGCAGGTCTTGAGCAGATCTTCCGGCTTGTCCGTCATGGATTCGCAGATTTCGAGGAGCTGCTCCTTTGTAAGCTTCTTCTCTGACATATTGTTTCACCTCCTTGTTCGCCCGGGGTTGTGACCGGGCCCCCGCATTACCGGAGTGGGGATTTCTCCCCGCACCGTCACTCTGCGTTACACTAATTCGTCGAGAGCTTTTCTGAGCACGTCGTGCTTGAATTCGCCGTTCTTCACAAACTCGTGACTGTTAATTCTTGCAAAGCCTATTCTGTCAAAGCCGTTGTCGTTGTACGTTCCGACGTCCGTGTCAGCGCCAAGCGCTTTAAGGCTCCTTACCACACACTTGAATTCCGTCGTTACACGAAGGTTTCTGCTGAGGTCTCCGTTCTTAAAGTGCGCCTCGGAAAGATGGAACAGCTCCCAAAGTCCCATGTATGTCTGGTCTGCTGTCTGCTCAGTAAATTCGATTTCGTATTTCATTTTTTTACCTCTCAAAATCGTTTTGTTAGCTTTCGGATTCCGTGTCAGTGATTATATTATAGCAAATGCATTGCTATTTGTCAAGTAAAAATAGCATTGTTGTTGCTAAAATATTGCACAAATATTGCTATTGCTCCTTGTGCAATATGCAACAATATTGCTGAATCAAGAACTATAGCCTTGACAGCTAGCAATAAAAGTGCTATTATGAACATATGAATGGAGGTGATATAATGGCAATAAATGAAAGGCTAAAAAAACTCAGAACAAGTCGTGGACTGAGCCAAAGCGAAATGGCTGATAAACTAGGCGTAAGCTTAAGTTCTTATCAAAAATACGAACGTGATAAAGGAAGCGTTACTCCGTCCCTTGATGTTCTAGTTCGAATCGCTGATTATTATGATGTAAGCGTGGATTATTTGCTTGGACGTGCAAACAAGGAACAGACCGAGCTAGATGAATTGATAGGGCAGTTCAACATGGGTCTTCTTGAAAAGAAGATCGTTGAAAACTATCTCAGCCTCGAGGAAAAAATGCGTGGGCAACTTATGGACTACCTTGAAAAAGCTGTCAAGGAAGTCGCTGCGGAAAGTGCTAAAATTGCAGAAAGCAATAATCAAAACATTTATCTGAAAGCTTCCCGGAGCGCAGACGATCGCGGACCGGAGGTCGTAACGCTGACGCCGGAGCAGAAAAAGCGCCTGGACGAAGCTCCGGACGAAACGAAGAATCCAGACAATGACATCTGATAAAGCGCTATAATTCGACTTCCACAGGGTACAATATCCTGTGGAGGTGAATTATTATAGATTCCTATAAGCTTTATAAAGATGCACGCGACGCGTCGTGGAACTGCCTTATACGCACCGGAACGTCGGCAATGCCGGTTAAGGTGCTGAAAGTGGCGGCGTTCTATGGTATCAAAGTCGTGAAAAACAGCAGCATTCAGGTGCTGGATTCCGAAATCTCCGGCTGTACGCTGCTCGACAGCGCGGGAAACTGGCAGATAGTGTATCGAGATGAAGAAGTCCGGGGGCGCACGCGCTTCACGGTCGCTCATGAACTCGGGCATATCCTGCTCGGGCATGAGCTGGCGCCGGACAAATCCGGACATTTTCGGACAGCTTCGGACAGGCGCGAACCTGCGGAGACCCAGGCGGACGAATTCGCGGCGCGGCTCCTTGCTCCTGCCTGCGTGCTCTGGGGACTGGGAGCCTACGAACCGGAGGAAATAGCCCGTATCTGCGATATCTCAGCGGAAGCCGCAGGTTATCGTGCCAAGCGCATGAAAGAGCTGCGAGGGCGCGGGAAGTTTCTCACTTCGCCGTTAGAGCGGCAGGTGTTCGAGGCTTTCAAGCCGTGGATCGAGCAACAAAAAAGCCGCCCCGAATAAGGGCGGTATTACATAGTTTGAAAGGTGATTAATATGGTATTAGGATTATTGTCATTATTAATAGGAATAGGACTTGTTATTGCCGCACTGTCAGGAGCTGGAACTATAGCGGCGCTTATCGGCGCAATATTCGTCATAATAGGAATAATTCTGTTATGCACCAAGTGCACAGGTGTTGTTGCAGCGCCTCCCGGAAAGCAGGTTATATCCGCATTCCCTTGCACTCACCTTTCAGGGCTGCCTCTTGGCGAAGTGCAGTGCTATGCCCGCGCATACGATACCAGGATAGTTTTCAAAAAGGAACAGAGCACGTTTGAGTTGCCGTATGAAAAGATAGTTTCCGCCGAGCTTACCGAAAAAAACAAACTGGTAGGCGCTTCTGCTGGTTCGGCAATTGCAGGCGCTGTAATGTTTGGCGCTCTGGGCGCCATCATTGCCTCGCGCCCCAAGAACAAAAAAGAAAATATACTGATAATAACCTATGTTTCTGGCGATGAAAACAAAACAATAGTCGCTGCGGTTGACATCTCTGAATGGGGTGCCGCGAACAAAGCGGTAAACGCTATGAAGAAAAATATAACAGTATCCCAGAATGTTGTACTTTGAGGAGGCGCGAACACCATGTTTAAAGACGATTTCCACATATTCCGGAACAAAGTACAGCAATATTCCGACAAGTTCGACACCATGACCGAGGAAGCCACGAAGAACGCAATAATCATGCCGTTTCTCGTTCTGCTCGGCTATGATGTGTTCGACCCGGAAGAAATAATCCCGGAGTACACCTGTGATGTCGCCGGAAAGAAAGGCGAGAAGATAGACTATGTTATCCTGCACGATGGAGAGCCCACGGTCCTCATCGAAGCCAAACGCGCCGGGTTGAAACTCCAGAAGCAGCAGCAGGGACAGCTCTATCGGTACTTCTCAACAAACCGCTGCCGTCTTGCAGTCCTGACAAACGGAATCACATACAGCTTTTTCAGCGATATCAATGCCCCGAACGTTATGGACGATGAGCCTTTTCTCTCTTTCAACATTCTTGAAGATGACGAAGAACTGTTTCTTTCGTCTCTGGAGCAGTTCCATAAATCAGTTTTCAACGTCAAGGACATACTCACAAAGGCTGTATTTCTGAAATACCTCAAGGTAGTTGAACAAACGCTCCGCAGTGACCTTATCAACCCCAGCGACGAGCTGGTCAAGTATTTTCTTTCCCGCCCGGAAATAAAGACCGGAAATCGCATTACCGCGCAGATGATAGACAAGCACCGCGCAGCTACCAGAGAAGCCATGCTGAAAGTTATGGGCGCAGTGATATCTGTGAACACCGCTGCGCCTGAGCAGGCTCCGCAGACTGACACCGGACTGAACGATATCATCAGCAGTCTACCTGCGGGAAATGAGTACCGCGCTTCTGATGTCTACGGCGTGACGAATATTCAGGTGATTCGGGACGGGAGGGCCATAGGCAGGCTCAGAGTTTCCACATATCATGGCAAACCGAGATATGACTACACAGAGCTCGGAGGTAGCGGGAAACTGCATTTTCTCACCGACGCAGATGAATGCGAAAAATATCTTGATCTAGCTACTGTATAAAAAAACTCCCCTGCCCGAAAGGACAGGGGGAGCCTACTAGAAAGGAGAAAACCATGCCAGTAAACAAAACCGGCGTTAAAAAGAACGGCTTGCAGCAGTACCGAGTTCGTGTGAACTACACCGACGCAGCGGGAAAAAACCACCAGATAGAGCGCACCGCCTACGGCCTAGCGGAAGCCAACGCGCTGGAGCAGTCCCTGATAGCCGAGTACAAGGACAAGAAGCAGACCGTTTCACGCATGACCGTCCAGCAGCTCTACGACGAGTACGAGGTCTACCACAGCCACGAAACACGCAAGACCTCCCACGACAGCGCGATGAAGAACCTACGGCTCCGGGTAATGCCGACTATGGCAGGATATCGCCTTGACAGGCTCTCGCAGCCGGTCCTCGCGAAGTGGAAGAACGACATCGCCGCCAACGAAAAGCTGTCCATAACCACGAAGCAGAACGCATACGCGGCGTTCGTAGCTATGCTGAACTACGCCGTGAAAATGGAGTACCTTGTGCGGAATCCCCTGAGCGCCCTCGGGAACTTCAAGGCTCCCGACACGATTGAAAAGCCCGCCGACAAGCTGCACTACTACACCTCGGAGCAGTTCCGGGCGTACATCGCCGAAGCAAAGAAAAACGCCCGGACCGTTACGGACTGGGCGTTTTATGTATTCTTCTGTATCGCGTTCTACACCGGGGCGCGCAAGGGCGAGATAAACGCGCTGAAATGGTCGGACATTGACGGGAATATCCTGCATATCCGTCGGAGCATTTCGCAGAAACTCAAGGGCGGCGATGTCGAGGGTCCTCCGAAGAACAAGTCCAGCTACCGCGACCTGCAAATCCCCGCGCCGCTGATGAAGATACTCGCCGAGCACAAGCGCCGTCAGCAGGAGTCCTCCCGGCTGTTCAGCGAGGACTACCGCGTGTGCGGCGGCGAAGCTCCCCTCCGAGACACCTCCATTGAGAACCACAATAAGGAGTTCGCGAAAGCCGCCGGGCTTCCTCATATTCGCATTCACGACTTCCGGCACACTCACGCTTCCCTACTCGTCAACGAGGGGATAAACATTCAGGAGATCGCGCGCAGGCTCGGACACTCCGACGTGCAGATGACCTGGAACACATACAGCCACCTTTACCCCCGGGAGGAGGAACGCGCCGTCGCTATCCTCGACAAGATCTCCCCGGATTAATTTTTTTTTGCTGTTTTTCGGGGATTTTTCGGGGATAAAAATAAAAGAACCGCACAGCAATGCGGTTCTTTCGTTATATGGCGGAGAGGAAGGGATTCGAACCCTTGTGGAGTTGCCCCCAAACGGTTTTCAAGACCGCCTCGTTATGACCACTTCGATACCTCTCCAAAAAAAATGGAGCTGCTAATCGGAGTCGAACCGATGACCTCATCCTTACCAAGGATGTGCTCTACCAACTGAGCCATAGCAGCATCTCATTTTTTTATTCCATCAGGTTTTTAAGTTTTTATCTCTTGTCCCTGACGACTATATTATTATAGCACGAGAAGTCTAATTTGTCAATACTTTTTTCAAAAAAAAATAAAAAAAATTATATTTTTTATTTACAGACCATAAATCGTATTATAAAGCCATTTGTCGAGCTTTAGTTCACAGCTGGGAACAAAATAATCTATTTTCACTACAGAACAGCAGTGCAATGGAATAAATATTCACTTTGCTACGCTTCGTGGATATTTATGCCATTGCACTGCTGCTCAAAAATTTCGAGTAAAATGTGTAAAGCTAACTCCTGCTTACCAAATACGGCGGCAGTATCAGCAACACTTACGAAACGCTTAAAAACCGCACCGAACTTGTGGACGGTTTCTGCAAGTGGAATAATGATGTGCCGTTAGGCTGCCGTCCGAAGCTGATTGAATACAGCAGCTCCTGCGAGGATTTGGTGGCGGCGCTCAAACCTACTCTGAAAGAGCGATTACACCAGGCAGAGAATAACTGCCGTGTATTACGGTCAAAGATTGACGAGGTGAACGATATTTTTCGGAATAATCCCGACCTCGCACAGATGTATGTCCAAAGGCGCACCGAACACTGCCGTGCCAAAGACATAATGCCAAAGGCGAAGCCGCCGCACAGATAATCCTTACATACTTAATCGCACTTGGCGAAATTTCCGGGCAGATTTCAATGTCGAACAGCTTGAAATCCGCTTCAATCTGGAGGACGAATATCTCGCCAATGGCTTATCAATAAGGAAAAAGGCATTCAGCCTCCGATTTATCGTGCAGAGGTCTGTCAGTCAAAAACATATCGGGGCGAACATTATTCTATCTCATCCTCTGCTTTCTTAATTCTAACCGCAAGATACTCTCTTGTGGGCAAATCAATTCTGAAAC
>ENA-UONW01000435-UONW01000435.1-human-gut-metagenome-genome-assembly--contig:-CS52-NODE-435-length-61382-cov-10.692517_pt1 | contig 61382 bp, 48 predicted proteins | sample MGYA00242463_ERZ724010 | MGnify/ENA metagenome assembly ERZ724010 | reverse complement strand
TTAATCAATGGGTCCAGGGTTCGAACCCCTGAGGGCGTACTTAAGCGGAACAGTCGAAAAGATTGTTCCGCTTTTATTTTACTAATATTTCACATCTGGTCTTATTAAAAATCAGATTTAAAAAGTCCCCGCTATTGTACTTGTTGCGTATCAAGCGGGGACTTTTCTGTGTATGGGGATTTATAGACTGTATTGGCATATCTGGGCTACAAGCCCGTGGTATTGCCGTTCGGCCTGTAGCTGATTTAGCAGGTCTGCGCAGAGAATGTCTGCTTCCTGGCAGTATTGTGTCAGGTTAATTTGGCCTTGTTGTAAGGCCCGGAGTAATAGGTCTAGACCTTGACGGGCCAAATTGGCCGTACCGTTGTTGATTTGTTGCTTCAGGCGGTGGAGTTGTATGAGTTGTTCTTGTTTCTGTTGGGTCAGCTGTCGCTGAGCTTGGCGCAGCTGCAGTTCCTGTTGCTGAAGGTTGAGGCGGCTGATGCGTTGTTGGCGTGATACGGAGTACAAGGGGATGGTGGCCCCGATTAGTATTCCGTGTGATGCAGGTATGCCGGGGCCTTCGGTGTTACGGCGATAGCCAAGTTGCAGTTGGGGCAACCAACTCAGACGGGCGCTGCGCTGGTTGGCCTGGGCTAGTCGTAATGACTGGTGAGCCGTTTGCAGTTCCGGCGATTGGTCAGGAGCCGTTTGCAGAGCACGCATAAGGCTGTCCGTACTTACTTCTGGATAGGAAACGTGTGCGTCAGGGCCACTGAGGCTGTCGGTGTCAGCCAGAAGTCCAAGCTGTTGGCGTGTGTTGGTAAGCTGTTCTTGTACCTGTGCAACCTGTTGGTGGGTCTGAAGTTTCAGACGTTGGGCCTGATTTAGTTCTAATGCGGTGGCACGGCCTTGATGGAAAGCTTGTTCAAGGGCCAGACAAAGGCTGTCTGCCAAGTTAATACGTCGCCGCTCAAGCGCCATCTGGCGATTAAGGTGTATGATATCAAAACAGAGTAATTGTGCTTGGAGCAGCAGTTGCTGTCGGCGTTCGCGTAATTGGCTGGAGCGCACGCTGCTGGCCAAACGGCGTTGCTGGCGCTGGGCCGATCGTATGGGAGGCAAGTCAAAGGCTTGTGTAATAATCAGTTCGGAACTGGCCAGGCCGCCTGCTCCGCGTTGTAGGAATGGGCTGTATTCAATTGACGGATCGGGGAGAGCATTTTGTACTTCTTCCTGCAGATCCTGTTGCTGATTTGCCGTGGTTTGGGCTTGTAGTTCAAGGTTGTGCTGCTCTACCAGATGGAGTACGTCCGTTATGCTTTGCGCTTGCATTCCGGCAGGAAGCAGGGCCAGCCATAAGACCGGTAGTATCCGTCGCAAACTGTAAAGGTCGCGACGGACGAAAAAAAGTTGATGAAACATAATGGGGTTGCAGTTAATATTCATATGGTTCTATTTTTCTGAAGGGGCGGATGAATGAGTTGCTTGTGCAGACTCTTCTGCCGTAGATCGCTTTTGGCGTGGCGGCAGGAGCTTACGCTGTCCCATCCATTCATAAACAATAGGAATGATGAATCCGTTGAGCAGGGTTGAGGTGAGCAATCCGCCCAGAATAACTTTGGCCATAGGGCTTTGGATTTCGTTTCCGGGCAGACTTCCGCGCAAAGCAAGGGGCACAAGAGCCAATGCAGAACAGAGTGCCGTCATGAGTATGGGATTCAGACGGTCAAGTGAGCCTTGCATGACACATTGGCGCAGATTGAGTGTCGTGGTGTGTCGCAGTTGAGCATAATGACTGATAAGAAGCATACCGCCACGTGTGGCAATGCCAAATAAGGAGATGAAGCCGATGATTGCCGGAATGCTGACTTCGCCGGTCGTCATCCGTAAGGTGAATACGCCACCTACGAGCGCCAAAGGCAGGTTGAGCAAGACTACGGCACTTTCGAGAGCGTGGCGGAACTGCAGGTAGAGCAAAAGGAAAATGATTGCAATGCTCAGCAGTGAGGCCAGCAGGAGAATTTTACTGGCATGTTGTTCGTTTTCGAATTGTCCGCCATATTCAATATGATATCCTTCTGGCAGTTGGATGCGGTCGTTAATACGGTGTTGTATGTCGTTGACCACGCTGCGCAGGTCACGTCCACTGGCATTGGCTGAAATCACGATTTTGCGTTCTACGTTTTCTCGGTTGATGGTGTTGGGGCCCATGGTGGAGTTGACTTCTGCCACGTTGGCCAGCGGTATCTTGCGTCCGTCTGGGGTGTCAATCATCAGGTCACGTATACGCTCGCGATTGCATCTGTCGTGCTCGGCAGCACGTACTACGAGGTTGAAACTGCTGCCGTTTTCGTAAACTTGCGACACGGTAAGACCAGCCATGTGAGTGCTGATAAAGGTATTGAAGTCGGCCATGCTGATGCCGTATTGGCGAAGCATTTCGCGTCGGGGCTTTATTTCCAGTTCAGGACGCTCAATCTGCTGCTCTACGTTGAGGTCGGCAATACCGTCTACATCGCTGATGGCTGATTTGATTTCCTGTCCCAGCTTAAACATCTTATTGAGGTCTGTTCCGAACAGTTTGATGGCAATGCTGGCTTGTGTGCCGCTGAGCATTGCGTCAATGCGGTGGCTGATAGGCTGGCCTATTTCAATGTTGGCTCCTGTGATGACAGAGAGCTTATGGCGGATGTCGTCTATCATTTCCTCGTGCGAACGCTTGTCCAGTTCAAAAGGTGCTTCGATTTCTGAGACATTTACCCCCAGGGCATGCTCGTCGAGCTCGGCACGTCCGGTTTTGCGGGCTACTGTCTTGATTTCGGGCACCGTCATTAGTATTTGTTCAGCTCGACGCCCGATTTTGTCAGATTCTTCCAAAGATATGCCGGGCAGCGAACTGATGTTAATGGTAAGCGAGCCCTCATTGAATTTGGGCAAGAAACTATGTCCTAGTGTAAAAAATAGGCCGAGTGAGATGATGAACAGGGTAATGGTGGACCAGACGACAGGGCGTTTGTGATTGAGGGTCCAATATAGCCAGCGGGCATAGTGTCGCTTGAGCCATACGGTAAGAAAAGCTTCGCGTGGTATGCCTCCTTTCTGTTTGCCTCCCAGTAAATAGCTGCAGAGTACGGGGGTCAGTGTTAGAGCCACAATTGTCGAGGCCAGCAGGGCTACGATAAAGGCCACTCCCAAAGGAATAAGCATGCGTCCTTCCATTCCGCTGAGGTAGAAGAGGGGGAAGAAGCTGACAATGATGATGGCCGTGGAGTTGAGAATAGGCATGCGCACTTCGCGTGAGGCATCGAATACCACTTTCAGTACGGGTTGCTGTTGCTCTGGCGGCAAAGCACGGTTTTGTCGCAAATGTTTCCATACGTTTTCTACATCTACTATGGCATCGTCTACCAGCGAACCAATGGCAATGGCCAGTCCACCCAAGCTCATGGTGTTGACACTCATACCAAAGTAATGGAGCACAATGAGGGTAATGAGTAGTGAGAGTGGTAACGTAACAAGCGAAATGAGGGTAGTGCGTACGTTAGCCAAGAAGAGAAACAGTACGATGACTACGAAAATGGCACCTTCGTAAAGCGATTGCTTGACGTTGTTGATGGAGCTTTCGATAAATCGGGATTGACGGAAAATGTTGGTTGATATGTGTACATCGGGCGGCATGTTTTTCTTCAGATCTTTCAGCGTGGCTTCTAGCCGGTTGGTCAGTTCTATGGTGCCCGTGTTGGGCTGTTTGGTCACAGTGAGCAGCACTGCCGGCTTTCCTTTTTCTGAGGCAGTGCCTAAGCGAGGCATTTGTGTTCCAATCTGTACGTCGGCTACGTCGGCTAGTGTAATGGTGTTGCCGTTTATGCTTTTAACCGCCACGTCGCCCAATTCCTTTATGTCGTGGGTCGATACCACACCACGTACAATATATTCGTTGCCGTATTCGTAAATTACGCCGCCGTTGGTATTACGGTTCATTTGGTTGGTTGCCGCCAGTACTTCGGATAGCGTTACGCCGTAGTGGCTCATGCGGGCTGGGTGGAGCAGAATTTGGTATTCTTTGATGTCACCGCCCAGTACGGATACTTGTGATACGCCACCCGCCTGTAGTAGACGCGGACGGATGGTCCAGTCGGCCAGAGTTCGGAGGTCCATCATGGAGGTGCTGTCGGCTGTCAGACCTATAATAAGTACCTCGCCCAAAATGGAAGACTGCGGACCTAGCGTGGGTTGGCCTACGTTTTCGGGTAATGATTCCTTGACGGCGGCCAGTTTTTCCGATACGATCTGTCGGGCCAGATAAAGATCCGTGTCCCAGTCAAATTCCACCCATACCACAGAGAATCCTGTGGTAGATGATGAACGCACGCGTCGTACATGAGTTGCTCCATTAACAGCCGTTTCGATAGGGAAGGTTACCAGTTGTTCCACCTCTTCGGCCGCCATACCACCGGCTTCAGTCATGACGACAACAGTGGGGGCATTGAGGTCGGGAAAAACGTCTACCTCGGTTTTGCGGGTAACGTAGATGCCACCAAGAGTAAGCAGTACTGCTGCTACTAGAATGAGCAGGCGGTTATGTAATGAGAAATATATGATTTTGTTCAGCATGGCATTCCGTATTTTTTAGTGTTGGTGTGAGTGTAACGGAATGCTGCGGCTGGCAGAAGCTAGTCGTACTTGTTTAGCACCTCGCGTAACTACCCGTTCGCCACTCTTGATTCCGCTTTTTATTTCTACCCGTTCGCCATCGGTTTCTCCGGTCACCACTTCGCGGCGTTCGTAGCAGGAAGCATCGGTTTGTACGTATACAAAGTTAATGCCGTCTTCATCGGTTAGGGCTGTAACGGGCAAGCTGATAATGCCTTGGCGCGGAGTGGTGAGCAGATAGGTTTCAACAAAAGCTCCGGGCATGACATTCGCCCGATTGCTGAATTCAAAGGTTACGGGAATGTAGGGCGAGCCATTGTCGGATGATTTTCCGGTAGCCACGAGGCGTCCGTTCATACGTCGCAGGTCATATAAGGTATTGTCGTAGGCTGTCTTGAATCTTGCTGAAGAAATGGCGCTCAGTTGTGAATAATAGCGTTCTGGTACGTTGGCTCTCAAATAGAGATTGCGAGTCTGGGTAACGCTCATTAGGGGCTGGCCTACGCTGACATAGTCACCTTCTTTTACCAGGCAGGTCTTCACGAAACCGCCTAAGGGCGATTTGACGGCAACTCCACTGGCAGAGCTTCCGGCATAGGCTTCATAGGCAATACGGGCCGTTTCGTAGTTGGCTTTTAACGTGTTGAATTCTGCTTGCGTAACAATCTTTTCCTTGACAAGTCCGGCAGCCCTTTCGTATTCAGCCTTGGCGGTGCGGTAGGCTACTAGTGCCTTTTGGGCCGGATCATCTTGTAGTTTGCTGGATGAGATAGTGAAAAGAATACTGCCCTGACTTACCGGCATGCCTTCGGTGATTTGTCTTTGGTATTTAACGATGCCCGGTACGGTAGCCACAATGGTGGCTTCCGAGCCGGATGCTTCCAAAATCTTACCACCAACCGGTATGACTCCGTTAAATTGGGAAGGGCGAATGATTTCGGTTACAATACCGGCAGATTGGGCTTGTGCAGGAGGAATAACAATTTCGTTTGTTGTAGATTCGTTACTGTGTGCTTCAGCTTCTTCTGAATCAGTCGTGTGTTGTTGGCACGAAACAACGAACAGCAAACTCATTGCTGCCGTAATAAATAAGTCTTTGCTCATAAAGTTTGGTGATATTCAGTGATTTTATATTTTCCGATTGCAAAAATAGGATAAAACTTGCGCAACTTGGTTGCAATTTTTTATTCCCTGTTTATCGTGTATGCAGTTCGTCGGGCAATTGACAGATAACCCATCTTCGGTATTGCAGTGTGACGGAAGTATCCAAAAGTGAGTTGAAGCACTTGTATTCTATGGAATAGAGACGAAAATATGGCACAACTTTTTGGTGAAACGCGCTCATTATGCTACCTTTGCATTATTGGATTAAATTGGCATCATTCTCTCCATGACACAATATTATAAACGATGGCTCTTGCTGACACTCATGTTCCTGAGTATGAGCGTGGTCTTGTGTAAGGCTGCCACCACGGTATGGACGGTGGACAATTTGCCTATGGTGCATTTACAGGATGCGCGCCGGTATGTGTGCGATCCCGATGGATTGTTGTCTGTCGCAGCCCGCGATTCAGCTGACCGTATGCTTTTTCGTTTGGAGCAGACCAAAGGCATAGAGAGCGTGGTTGTGGTGGTGAAGCGATTGGATGGTGGTGATTGCTATGATTTCGGCATGCAACTGGGCCGGAAATATGGTATAGGCAGTAAGAAACAAAATAGTGGACTGATCGTTGTCATCAGTACCGAAGATCGCGGATACTACATCTTGACCGGTAGAGGATTGGAGGGCGCTTTGCCTGATGCCATCTGCCGACGTATTCAGAATCGCTATATGATTCCGGCTTTGAAAGTCGGCGACTGGGATACGGCAGTAATGGCCTCTGTATTAGCCATATCGCGCTATGTGCAGGGTGATCATTCGCTGACTCGTGAGTCGCGTTCAGACAGCGATACATTTAGTATGTGGGCCGGTCTGATTGTGGCATTGGTTATAGTGGGCCTGATGATGATCATTGCCCGTCGTGATCGTCGTTCGCGTCGCTGTCCGCAATGTCATAAAGGACAGATGATGATTACTCATCGCCAGCGCTTTCGGGCTTCTGACGGTCGCATGATGGTGCGTGTTACGCGGCAGTGCAGCCGTTGTGGTTATACGGAACTAACGGATGAAGATGACGATGATGATGACCGCCATACCGGTATGTTGGCCGGATTCCCGTTCCTGTTTATGGGCGGAGGCCATGGTAATGGTGGCGGAGGTGGATTTGGCGGAGGCAGCTTCGGCGGCGGTAGTTTTGGCGGCGGCGGAAGTGGTGGCCGATTCTGATATGAGAAATAAGCAAAATATCTTTTATAATTTTATTGGATATGAAAAAAACATACATTGTCTGGGCTGTGGTGGCCCTAGTAGTTATCATTTTGATTGCAGTGCCTTGGACGAGTTATAACAATATGGTGACCAATCAGGAAACAGTTACTACGGCATGGAGCAACGTGGAGTCGCAGTATCAGCGTCGTGCTGATTTGATTCCTAATCTGGTGAATACCGTAAAGGGATATGCCACCCATGAACGTGAAACTTTGGAAGGCGTGATGAATGCCAGAGCCAAGGCTACGCAGGTAACGGTGGATCCCACTAATCTGACGCCAGAAAAGCTCCAGCAGTTTCAGCTGGCACAAGGTCAGCTTTCAACGGCTCTTGGTCGACTGATGGTGGTGGCTGAGAATTATCCTAATCTGAAGGCCAATGAAAATTTCTCCGAACTGCAGGCTCAGTTGGAAGGTACGGAAAATCGTATCAACGAGAGCCGTCGCCTGTATAACGAGGCCGTTCAGGTTTATAATGTGGGCATACGTCGCTTCCCGGCCGTAATCTTTGCCCGCATGTTTGGCTTTGAACCTCAAACCAAATTCGAGGCAGACAAGGCTGCCGAAAAAGCACCCGAAGTGAAATTTTAAAAACAAAAACAATATAAAAAATGGATAGCAAACAGCGCTATATGATGCGTGGCGTCAGCGCCATGAAGGAGGACGTGCACAACGCCATAAAGAATATTGACAAAGGAATTTTTCCGCAGGCTTTCTGCAAAATCATTCCTGACATTTTGGGCGGCGACCCTGAGTACTGTAACATTATGCATGCCGACGGTGCCGGTACCAAATCGTCTCTGGCCTATATGTATTGGAAGGAAACCGGAGACCTCTCCGTATGGAAGGGAATTGCGCAGGATGCCCTGATTATGAATACCGATGACCTGCTCTGCGTGGGAGCCGTGGATAATATTTTGGTTTCGTCCACCATTGGGCGCAACAAAATGCTGATTCCGGGTGAGGTGATTTCTGCTATTATCAACGGAACGGATGAGCTTTTGCAGCAGATGCGCGATATGGGCATCGGTATTTATGCTACCGGTGGCGAAACGGCAGACGTGGGCGACCTGGTGCGCACCATTATCGTGGACAGCACCGTGACGTGCCGCATGAGACGCAGTGATGTTATCAACAATGCCAATATCCGTCCGGGGGACGTCATCGTGGGCCTTTCGTCTTGTGGCCAGGCCACTTACGAAACGGAGTATAACGGCGGTATGGGCAGTAATGGATTGACTAGCGCACGCCATGATGTTTTTGCCAAATATTTGGCCGAGAAGTATCCGGAAAGCTACGATCACGCAGTGCCTGAAGAACTTGTATATAGCGGTTCGTATAAACTGACGGATGCCGTAGAATGTGCTCCAGTAAATGCTGGTAAACTGGTTCTTTCGCCCACGCGTACGTATGCGCCGGTTGTGAAGAAATTGCTCGATGAGATGCGTCCTCAGATTCATGGTATGGTACACTGCACCGGAGGTGCGCAGACCAAAGTGCTGCACTTCGTGGGTGAGAATTGCCGCGTGATCAAGGACAATATGTTCCCTGTACCGCCACTTTTCAAGGCTATTGCTACTGAGAGCGGAACGGATTGGGCCGAAATGTACAAGGTATTCAATATGGGACACCGCTTGGAAGTGTACGTATCACCCGAACAGGCCGAGCAAGTAATTGCCATCAGCAAATCATTCAATATTGATGCTCAGGTGGTAGGTCATATTGAAGAGGGACCGCGTTCACTGACGATTAGAAGTGAATTTGGCGAGTTTAATTATTAAGAAGCGCTTTGAAATAAAGAAGAACAATTTGAAATAAAGAAGAACAATACAGCGACTCTATATGATCCGTGCAACCCAAACGGTGTAAGACAATTCGTATGGACTTAACTTTGGCATGGCTTTCGTATTGTGAATGCTTGTCTGGCTTGTCGGTTACGATGTGGTATTTCGTTTGGTAACGGATATCAGAAATGCCAAGGTCTGGTATGAAGCTGACCGACTGACGGTTCGCCTGCTGGCTGCATTCGGATGGTTGCTTATTGTTTGGGAGTTTACAAAAGCAGTAATCAATGGCTGGAAAAAATAGTTTACTGGAAAAGCTTGACGGTCTGATGGCTCGTTTTGAAGAGGTGTCGACGCTGATTACAGACCCTGCCGTAATTGCTGACCAGCAGCGTTACGTCAGACTGACCAAAGAGTACAAGGAACTGGAGGACCTGATGACGGCGCGTAAGGAATATGCTGATCTGTTGGGTAATTTGGAAGAAGGCAAGAATATCCTGCTCACCGAAAGCGATCCTGAAATGAAGGAGATGGCTCGTGAGGAGGTTGCTTCCTGTGAAAACCGCATACCGCAGTTGGAGGAGGAAATCAAATTGATGCTTGTGCCCAAGGACCCAGAGGACAGCAAAAATGCCATTCTTGAAATTCGTGGCGGTACGGGCGGTGACGAAGCCGCTTTATTTGCTGGCGACCTTTTCCGCATGTATACCAAATTTGCCGAGCGTAAGGGCTGGAAGCTTGAGGTTTCGAGTGCCAGCGAGGGTGCCGCCGGCGGATATAAGGAAATTGTCTGCTCGGTAACGGGTACCGATGTGTACGGTACGCTCAAGTACGAGAGTGGAGTGCATCGCGTGCAGCGTGTGCCGGCTACGGAGACGCAGGGCCGAGTGCATACCTCGGCAGCTACCGTGGCTGTATTGCCCGAGGCTGAGGCATTTGATGTGGTGATCAACGAAGGCGAAATCAAGTGGGATACGTTCCGCTCTAGTGGTGCCGGAGGTCAGAATGTCAATAAGGTGGAATCCGGCGTACGCTTGCGTTACAATTGGAAAAATCCTAATACCGGTGAGGTTGAGGAAATCCTGATAGAGTGTACCGAAACGCGAGACCAGCCCAAAAACAAAGAGCGGGCTTTGGCACGTTTGCGTACGTTTATTTACGACAAGGAGCACCAGAAATATGTGGACGACATAGCCTCGCGGCGTAAGACGCTTGTGTCTACGGGTGACCGTTCGGCCAAGATTCGTACCTACAATTACCCGCAGGGCCGCATTACGGACCACCGCATCAACTATACCATTTATAATCTGGCCGCCTTTATGGATGGCGACATTCAGGATTGCATCGACCATCTAATTGTGGCTGAGAATGCCGAGCGTCTGAAGGAAAGCCAGCTCTAAAGATTGAAAGGGAGGATTCCTTTATCCTCTAGTTAGTTCTTAAGATGCATTTATTGAAAAAACAGTATCCCTGCCAGGTCGCATGAACCGGGCTGGGATACTGTCTTTTTGTACAGATGTGTAGTGCGTGCCTTATTCGGCTTCGGGGGTGTCGTCGTCCGTATCGGGAGCGTCGTTGTTGCCTTCCATATGGTCGGCATCTGTCAGGGTAGTGTCGTCGGTGTCATCTGCCCCTTCTGCCAGCGCTTCTTCTATACTGTTGACTAGTTCCTCAAACTCCTCGGGGTTGTAGAGTCGGGTGAGCTTGATGATGCGTCCTTTGCGGTCTATCAGTACGTTGCGGGTGATGCCCGCTTCACGGTCGGCGTAGCTGGAAAATACGTCAGCGTGTTCGTCCAGCGCCATGGGATAGGTAGTGCCTACTGCTTTCATAAAGGCCTGTACCTTTTCAAGCGGTTCTTCGCGGTCTATGCCCAATAGCGCAAATTCCGGGTCGTCTTGGTGTACCTGCCATATTTCTTCCTCAATGTGTGGCATTTCCTTTCGGCATACGCTGCACCAGCTGGCTGTGAATTGCAGCATGACTACCTTGCCGCGTTGCTCAGACAGTTTAAAGGTGGTGCCGTCCGTCAGTTTCAGACTGAAGTCGGGTGCCAAATCGCCCACTTTTACTTTGAAACCTGTGGCCGTGTCCACCTGAGCTACTGGGGCAGAAGTCGTTTCCTGAGCCAGTGAGGCTGTAGGGAAGCCCAACATCAGACCGGTCATCAGGACGCCTGCCAGCAGCGGCGCCTTTGTGTTGAATGATTTTCTTTCCATCTTGTTTTCCTATAAAATATGTAACTGTGGTAACTAACAGTAGACAAAAAGAGGCCATGTGTCTGGTCATTCCTTTTGGTATTCCGGTTTGTCTACATTTGTTGTAGCGAAGATAATCATTTTTTCCCTATCGGAAAAAATTGAACTTCAAAAGAGCATGGTGAATTTACATTTTGGTGACTTTCATGGCTCTTTTGATCACAGCTTCCTCTTTCCTGTCTGTATTATTGCACGATTCCGTGCCTGCATGGTCTGCAGAACACGAAAAAAAGACTAACTTTGCAAAGTCTGCCGTCTTTAGATGGAGATGGGACAGATTGCAAATGGAATTTCATCTAACACTAATCCATATTTTTCAATTATGATTAATCGTCAACAACTCATTCAGTTCATTCGTGAGCAGAAGTCGTTTCTTTGTGTAGGTCTTGACACCGATACCAAGAAAATTCCCGCTTGCCTGCAGCAGGATCCCGATGCCATTTTCACTTTCAACAAGGCAATTGTAGATGCCACAGCTCCTTATTGTGTGGCATACAAACCCAATCTGGCTTTTTATGAAAGTGCCGGACTCAAGGGATGGGAAGCTTTTGAGCGCACTGTACGTTATATCAAAGAACGTTATCCCCGTCACTTCATCATTGCTGACGCCAAGCGTGGTGATATTGGCAATACTTCAGCCATGTACGCCCGTACGTTTTTTGGCGAGCTGGATATTGATTCGCTGACAGTGGCTCCCTATATGGGCCAGGACAGCGTGACGCCGTTCCTTAATTATGAAGGCCGCTGGGTGATTTTGCTGGCCCTGACCAGTAATCCGGGTTCGGCTGATTTCCAGCTGATGAAAGATGAAAATGGTGAGCGCCTTTTTGAGCGTGTATTGCGCATTTCGCAGCAGTGGGCTGGTGACGACCGCATGATGTATGTAGTTGGTGCTACGCAGGGTGCGCTTTTTGAGAGCGTACGTCGTATTGCTCCTCGTCACTTTCTGCTTGTGCCCGGAGTAGGTGCGCAGGGCGGCTCGTTGGAGGAAGTATGCCGTTATGGCATGAATTCAGACTGCGGATTGCTGGTTAACTCTTCGCGCGGTATTATCTATGCTGACGGTTCCGATCAGTATGCTGTTGCGGCTGCCGAACAGGCCCGTAAGCTGCAGGAGCAGATGGCTGAGCAGCTCAAGTTGCATGCTTAATAGGACAGGAGATTGTTTTCTTGTCTTTGACAATAGCGTGATATTAATGTGTCGGTATGTCTTTTGTGTGGACATGCCGGCACATTTTTTATGGCGTACTTTGTAGGTAGGGCGTGTAGCGTGAAAGAAATAATGTTAAGTAATCCGAAAAAAACTCCGAGCCGCGGAGAATTTTTTTCGAGCCGCCGAAGTTTTTTTTCGAGCCGCCGAAAAAAAATTTTGAGCCACTAAAGTTTGCGGATGTCGGGATGGCTTTGGGGAGCGGATGTGTCGGTTTGATGGGGAAGGCGGAGGATGAGAAGGTTCTTGAATATAATAAAAGGCGGTAACCCAAGATATATTCCGGTTACCGCCTTGCTTGTTTTGTGGGGATAGTTTTGTTATTCCATAATCCACGTTTCGGGGTGCTGTAGTCCGCGCAGATAGTCGGATGTATCCATGCGGCGCTTGCCCGAAGGCTGGAGTTGCAGAATTTCAACCCATCCGTTCTGACAGGCCACATACAGCTGTTTCTTGTGTGCTACGTGTAGCTGGCCGCAGGATGGTGAGGAGGGTGCATCGGCGGGAGCAGAGGCCAGAGAGGTCTTGAAAATTTTAATTTCTCGGGCCGTTCCTGCGTTGGCTGAAGCTTGGCGCAGCGTGGTCCAGGCACCGGGGTATGGACTGAGGCCACGTACCAGGTTGTGGACATGGGCGGAGCTGTCGTGCCAGTTGATGCGGCAGGTTTCCTTAAAGATTTTGGGGGCCGGCTGTAGCGTGGCGCCGGCATTGGGTTGAGGATGAGTCGTGGCTTTTCCCTCAAAAATGAGTTGCGTGGTGCTGACTACGAGTTGGGCACCCAGTTGCTGCAGACGGTCGTGGAGCGAACCGGCATCTTCGTCTGGACCAATAGGGAGGGCGGCCTGTTCAATGATATCGCCGGTGTCAATGTCGTGCTGCAGGAAGAAGGTGGTAACGCCACTCTGTTGTTCACCGTTTATGATGGCCCAGTTAATGGGAGCTGCGCCGCGATATTGGGGCAGCAGTGAGGCGTGCAGGTTGAACGTGCCCAATGGGGGCAGGGCCCAGACCACTTCGGGCAGCATACGGAAAGCCACCACAATTTGCAGTTGGGGACTCAAGTCCTGTAGCTGTTTTAGAAATTCAGGGTCTTTCAGTCGTTCAGGCTGCAGCAGGGGGAGTCCCAGTTCCTTGGCATATTGTCCTACGGCCGAGGAGCGGAGGGTGCTTTGGTGGCGGCCCATGGGCTTGTCAGGCATGGTGACTACACCCACTACGTTGTAGCCATTTTCAATCAGAGCCTTGAGTGGAGCTACGGCAAAATCGGGTGTGCCCATATATACGATGCGTAAATCTTGTTTTTCCATATTGGGGATTTTACTTGTTTTTATTCTTCAGAAAAGTCAACGAGAACTTGTCGGTAGTAGGCATAGAGGTGTACCTTGTTGACAAAGCCTACGAAGTGGTGCTGGCGCTCTACCACGGGCAGCACATCGGCTCCTGTTTGGTCGAAGTGGTGCATCACCTGAGCCATGGGCTCGTCTGTGGTAAGTGTGTAGGGCGGTTCCTCCATAAGCTGGCGTGCAGTGTAGTAACGGTAGAGTTCCTGGCGGAAGATAATTTTTCGGAGTTTTTTCAGGTTGATTTGTCCCAGCAGTGTACCGCTGCGGTCCACTACGGCAAATACATCCGCATTTTCGCTGGCTACGCGGGTCACGATTTGTCCGAGGTTCATATCGGGGGTGATGCGGGGACTGTTTTTCTCGATAATGGAGTTCAGTGACATCAGGGTCAGCACGGAGTGGTCCTTGTGGTGCGTAAGCAGTTGTCCCTTGCGTGCCAGACGCATGGAATAGATGCTGTGAGGCTCAAACACAATGATGGTCAGGTAAGCCGCTATGGATACAATCATCAACGGCACGAACAGGGCGTAGCCACCCGTCAGTTCGGCAATGAGGAATACGCCGGTTAGCGGAGCGTGGAATACGGCGCTCATCACGCCGGCCATGCCCAACAGAGCATAGTTGGTTTCGGGTACATGTATGCCCAATACGTTGTAGTTGTTCCAGATGCGTGAGAAGATGAAGCCGCCCAGACAACCTAGGAAAAGGCTGGGGGCAAACGTACCGCCGCAACCGCCGCCGCCGTTGGTGGCAGTGGTGGCAAAGACTTTGGTAAAGACAATCAGTACCAGATAGAGCAACAGCCAGGAGGGGTGCCCATAAAATAGCGAATGGTTCATGACGCTTTCCCATTGTGCTTGTGTTGTGCCATTCAGCAGTAGGGAAATCGTAGAGTAACCTTCACCGTAGAGCGGGGGAAAGAGGTAGATGAGCAATGCCAGCAGGCAGCCTCCCAGAGCAATTCGGCCGTACATGTTGCGGATGCGGCCAAATACCTGTTCAAAGGAGTTCATGGCGCGGGTGAAGTAGAGCGAAATCAATCCGCATACAATGCCCAAGGCAATGGACGAGGGAATGCGATCCACAGAAAAGGGGTCAAGCAGTCGGAAATCAAACATGGCATCGGTGCCAGTCAGTACGTAGGTAACGGAGGCTGCCGTAACGCTGGTTACGAGCAAGGGCAGCAGGGAGGCCATGGTCAGGTCAATCATCAGCACTTCGAGCGTGAATACCAAACCTGCAATGGGCGCCTTGAAAATACCGGCTACAGCTCCCGAGGCGCCGCAGCCAATGAGTAGCATAAGCGTCTTGTGGTCCATTTTGAAAAGTCGTCCCAATTCTGAACCTATGGCTGATCCGGTCAGTACGATAGGCGACTCGGCACCGACTGAACCGCCAAATCCGATGGTTACGCCGGAGGCTACGATGCTGGACCAGCAGTTGTGGCGCTTGATGTGACCCTGTCGGCGCGAAATGGCGTACAGAATTTTAGTGACACCGTGCCCGATGTCGTCGCGTACGCAGTAGCGGATAAACAAGGCTGTGAGGGCTATGCCGACCAGTGGGTAAACCAGCAGTAGCCATTCGGGGCCACCGGCGGCAAACGGGCGGGTGAGCAGTTTTTCTATGGTGTGGATGAGCCATTTTAGGATGTAGGCAGCCAAGGCCGTAAAGAGTCCTACAAAAAAACTGAGGATCAGAATTTGCTGGCGTTGGCTGATGTGGTGTTCTGCCCATTGTAGGGCTTTGGATATGGAAAACGAATGAACCATTTAGCTTTTTCTTTCATGTTTCGCTCCGTTCTCTCTTACATGGACGGCGGTATGCCGTTGGGGATTTCCCGAGGAGATGGAGGTCTTTATTTCCGAATAATTTTAATGACGTTGCCTTCGCTCAACTTGATAATGGACGAGGGCTGGGCCGGCTGGCGTTCCTGTTGCCGGCTGGTGCAGATGTAGTCAACGGCCTGCCGTATTTCGTCAGAAATGTCGGCAAAAGTCTGTGGTGACGGTTGGCCGCTGATGTTGGCTGAAGTAGACACGATGGGCCGCCGGAACTGCAGGCAGAGCTGTTGGCTGAACGGCTCGCGTGTGATGCGAATGGCCGCACTGCCATCGGGTGCCAGCAGGTTGGGGGCTAGGTAGCGCGGATGGTCGTAGATGATGGTCAGGGGCTTCTGGCTGTTGTCAATGAGGTCCCAGGCCATGGAGGGCACATCCTGTACGTAGGCTTCTACCTTGGCTTCGGAGTCTACCAGTGTGATGAGGGCTTTGGCGTCAGCACGCTGCTTGATTTGGTAAACTTTGCTGACGGCTTCGGCATTGGTAGCGTCACATCCTATACCCCATATGGTGTCTGTGGGGTATAGGATGATGCCGCCGCGGCGCATGACATCAATGGCTTTGCGGATGTCTTCTTGCGCCTCGTGAGTTAATGAAAATTCTTTTTTCATGGTTGAGTTGTGATGTCCTTGGGCTCTTCAAGGTTTGCTCTCGTAACCTTTTCTGTGAAAATGCGTTTCTTGTTCCAGTGGAACGGTGCATAATCATTATTGGTCTTCAGCGTATTGTTCTTCATGAGCAAACCGTCTACAGATTTGGCATAGAGCAGTGGGAGATCAAAAGTTTCAAATTCGTTGTTGACAATGCGGATCGCATTCTTCTTGCCACCATGGAATGGCTTGTCGGAAAGATGCGGGATTTCCGGGTAGATGGAGATGACAGCATTGGTGAACTGATACTGGCTGGTCAGGGCATTGATGAAGCGGTTGTTCGTGATGAGCAAATCACGGCAAGCGCCACTTTCGTACCAACCGTTGCAGTCGCCGCACAACAAAATGGCAGTACCGGAAGTGTGGTCAAAGAGATTGTCCTTGCAAACGGTTTTCAGCGGCGAGCTGAACAGAGCGCCACGGGCGCGATTGTTGCGTACAATGTTGTGACTGAAGTCAATGGTTGGGCACCAGGCGAGGTCTTCAATGCCGTAGCCCGGACCAATTTGCGGGTCCAGATCTTCCTCAAATTCAATCAGGAAGCGATGAGCGCCAAGGTCTGTCGGTGTGTCAATAGGCTTAATAGAACGGATATGGCTTTTGTGAGTCAGTTCCTGCATGGAATCAGCCAGTACGAAGCTTACTTCGTCGCCAGCGTCACCCCATTTGAAGCCCCATGCCTGTCCGTGACCGTAGGAGGTTTCAAGCGTGCGACTGTTGACGCGCTTGTCCACTTTTAAATAAATGCCGTGTACGTTGATGGCGTCATCCATCATGTGCTCATAAAGGCCGTTACGCGAGATAATCTTGCCTTTGCACTGTGAGAAGTGGGTGGCGTCGGCCTGTGTGGTAAAGTAGCGCGGATCGTCATTGCCGCGGAGGCATACGCCGAAACCGTCAAGCGTGATATTGGTGCAGCGGTAGGCAATGAGTCCCATACCTTCGGCATAGTGCACCTTGACATTCTTGAATGTAGTGTTTTTGCTTTCATTGGCGAAGATGCCGGGAGCCGGACGATACCAGGAGCGCATGGCAATGACGGTTCCAGGAATCATACGGGAATCCTTCCAGTTCGGAGCTTGGATGACGCGCGGAGAAATTTCCTTGGCTCCGTGCAGATCGTAGCCTATGTCCCCCGTGTCGTACACAACATGGCGTGTTTCGCCTTCAAAGGCAATGCCACTGCTCAGTTCGTTTTCCCATCCTTCTCCCAGATTGGTAAGGGTTCCCTTTTCCGCATCAAGGCGGTAGGTCATCCAAGGAGCCACTTTAAAGGTGATACCTTCACTATTGTTCTTCAGAATTTCTACCTGACCAATTTGCGGCTGGCTGAAATCTATGCTGAAGTTCTTGAGTGTAGTATTGGTGCAATTTACGATGGCAAACGGTATCAGACGACCATGAAAAATGAAATCAGCTCCATTGCCGTTGATGCTCAGATTGTGCCAGTCTGTCAGATTAAACATGACCCGCTTGGGCTGATCCTGGTCGTGATTAGAGATATAGTAGGTGCATTCCTGTGCCGCTCCTACGTGGAAGTTGTAGGTGCCTTTTTCAAAATTCAATACTACCTTGTCGTTGTCTTTTATGCTGGTCTTGATGGCTTTAAGGGCTGACTGTAGCGCTGCTCCCAAGTCTTGCTGAGTATTGGGCTTGATACCGTAATTACTCATGTTAAAGGTGATGTGGCGGGCCGACATGGGCTGTGTGTAGAGCAAGCCGCATGCCAATAGAAATGAACTCGTAAAAATTCGTGCTTTCATAGAGTAATGTATGTGATAAAATAATATAACATTATGATTTTGAATGTGTTTATATTACTCGGTTAGTTCGCCACTTATTTTTTTGATGCCTCCAGTTTCCGGATAGAGCTGTACCTGGGTGGTAAAGCGCTTGTTGAATAAGTCGCCTCCCAAATGTTCTACGCGACCGAACTGGGCGAGTGAAACGGACATGCTGGCATATTGTTTCTGATTGTCAAAAATCTGTATGTCAGCTTTGCCCGGCACGATGTAGCGTACATCCTTTTCCTCTTTTTTCTTCTTTTCTTCCGCTACAGCCTGAGTCGTAGCCACGTTTTTTACGCGGATATAAATCGGGTCGCCCGACAAATCATCTGGACTTACCGGACCAAAGTATTTGGAGAAGCGGAACAACACGTCAGCACTGGTTTCCGTAGTGGGGTCGTAGCTGAATGTAAAGGTATGCGTCTCGCTGTTTTTGGTGCCTTCAAAAAGCATGAGCAGACCAGCTTCCTGTTTGTCAAGCTGTTCCATCATCATTTTGAGCTGAGCACCGTCTTTTGGCATGAAGTCTGCCTGTCCTTTTGCCAATAATGTACGGTTCTCGCGGATATCATAAATTTCGTTAGCGGCCAGTTCTGCCATTTTCATAGTACTTCCGGCAGCCAGAATTTCTTCGGTTTTAAAATCGTTGGGATTGAGCGCGGTGGTGTTTCCGTCCTTTTCAACCTTTGGCTGAGGCAGTGGGGCTTCAGGTTCCACTTGGGTATTGATGGCCAGCAGGCGTCCGTCCTGAGTCAGGCTGACCAACGGGGCTGAACTCTTGGTGTTGAGCTTGATGGTATAGGCCTGAGAACGGTCAGCCACGCCATAGGGCTGGATGCTTACGTTCAGCAGTTCCCATTGGTCGATGGTCTCGCGGGTCACGTTTTTCAGGCGAAGGAACTTTTGTGCGTAAGCGGAGTATTCACCCGGCGTATAGGTTGTTTTGCGGGCTGTTACGCTGATGAGCAGACGGGTGTGGGGCAGGAAGTAGGTAACGCCTTCTTCCGTAATGCCCGGCTGATAGTTGCGCACATCAGTTTGTGCAATTCCGCAGGTCGCGAATGAAAAGCCGCAGGCCAAGGCCAGCAGTTTCCAGGAATATGCTGAAAAAGAATTTCTTTTCATGATGAATATTGATTGTTTGAAAATGATTAGATATCGGCAGAATCGTTGTGCTTCAAACTGTTGAAGGCATCAGGAAGGTGCCGGATGATGTCGGAGGCTATCATGCTTTCTTCACCCAGTTCACGGGCTGCCAGATCGCCGGCCAGTCCGTGCAGGTAAACGCCCAATTGGCAAGCTTGAAGCGGGGTGTATCCCTGTGCCAGCAGGCTCAGCATAATGCCCGTCAGCACGTCGCCACTTCCGGCTGTAGCCATACCGGCATTGCCCGTCGGATTGAAATGGACGGACCCCTGTGGAGTGCAGATGGCTGTATAATGTCCTTTGAGTACGACATAAATTTGTCGGTTGATGGCCAGGTTGACCGCCTCGGTGAGCAGGCGATAACTGCTCTCAATGGGACGCCCGCACAGGCGCATCATTTCGCCCGGGTGGGGCGTGATGATGGTGTCAGGATGCACATAGCTCATCCAATTTTTGTGGTCTGCCAAAATGTTCAGACCGTCGGCATCAATGATGGTCGGAATGTTGGTGTGCGTAATCTGCTCCACAAATGAGCGCGCCGTGATGCTGTTTTGTCCCAGTCCCGGTCCGATGGCTATGGCGGTGTATTTGCGGGTCGGTACAGTGTCAGTGACGAATCCGGTTTCGGAGTCCGACTGATAGATGGCCTCCGGTATGGCGGTTTGCACCGGAATGCGGTTGGCCTTAGGACCGTGTATTGTCAGTACGCCGCAACCACTGCGCAGGCAGGCTTTTGCCGCCAGAATGGACGCGCCCGCCATATCCTCACATCCGGCAATGAGCAGAGCGTGCCCGAAGGTGCCTTTGTGGGCAAAGCTCGGGCGCTTGTGCAGCATTTGGCAGATGTCGTTATGCTCCGTCAGGTGATAGGGCGTTTGCATGCTGTCAATATGTTGGGTCAGCAGGCCGATGTTCATGATTTCCAGACGGCCAATGTAGGGTTGGGCATCAGGAAGCAGGAAATTGAGCTTGGTAACCTGCATGGTCAGGGTAAGGTCCGCCTTGACAATATCGCAGGTGTTGAAATCAAATTCCTGCTCGCAAAGCAGGCCAGAGGGAATGTCAATGCTGACCACATGGGCTCCTGCCTGATTGATGAATTTGACCAAGGCTCCGAAGCCGCGGTCGAGTGGGCGATTGAGCCCCGTTCCGAACAAACCGTCTACGATAATGTAGTCCGTACTGATTTTGGGCGGGTCGAAGCGGGTAGTTACTTCGTTGAAGCGAAGTGAGGAACATTCAGCCAGGCGTTGCTTGTTGATGCGGCAGTCTTCGCTGAGCTTGTTTCCGGTGTTAAACAGATAAGCCGTTACGTTGTATCCTGCCTGACTCATGATGCGGGCCGCTGCCAAGGCGTCGCCACCATTGTTGCCCGGTCCGGCAAAGAAAATAAACGGGCTTTGCGGTGTCCACAGCTGCATCAGCCGGTTGGCCACTGCACTGGCCGCACGCTCCATCAGTTCGATGGAGGGAATGGGTTCATTTTCTATGGTGTAGGCATCAAGTTCGCGGATTTGTGAAGTGCGTATTATTTTCATATTGACAAAGTTAATGTATGGCAAGCAAAAAGCAAAACGAAAATTTGATTTTTTGGCTTGTGCCGTAGTCCTGAGTCGTTCTGATGAGCAAGCCGGGTTATTCAGTAGCTGTTCCTTGCCAGATGTCCCACGATGCCAGGGCCTGCAGGTGCAGCATTTCAAGACCGTTCTTGGTGACGGCTCCGGCTTCGCGGCCTCGTTTTAGGAACAGCGTTTCCTCAGGGTTGTAAATCAGGTCGTAGAGCAGGTGCTTTGGCGTCAGTGCTTCATACGGCATTGAGGGGCAGGCGTCAGTGTGCGGATACATTCCCAATGGGGTGCAGTTCACGATGACCGTGTATTCCTGCAGCAGTTCGGGGGTGATTTCCGCATAGGTCAAGTGGGGCGCGTGGCGGCTTACCCAAGTGGGCTCTATGTGCAGCTGTTTCAGTCCGTAGCAGACAGCTTTTGAAGCGCCTCCCGTACCCAACACCAAAGCTTTGCGGTGGTGAGGCTGCAGCAGGGGCGTAATGCTCCGGCTGAAGCCGATGACGTCGGCATTATAACCCGTCAGGTGGGGCGTGCCGTCCGCATCGCGGTCTATTTTTATGACATTGACGGCGCCTATTTCGCGAGCCTGTTTGCTGAGGCCATCCAGCTGCTCCATTATCGCCTGCTTGTGAGGAATGGTGACGTTCAGTCCACGCAGTTGGGGATGGCTGTTGACAATGTCACGCAACATGGCGGCATCGGGTATTTCAAAATTTAGGTATTCGGCTTCAATGCCTTCGCGCTGGAATTTCTCGGTAAAGAATTTCCGGGAAAAAGAGTGTCCGAGCGGATAGCCAAGTAGTCCGTATGTATCCATGATAAAAATATATAATGGGAGAGTCTTTCTTCAAAAAATGGTTGACGTATAAAAATATTAGCGATAGCCTTTTTCTCGGCATGCACCCATGGCGTGGCTGCTGAGCCGAACTTTTCGTGCCGGACCTATTGCGGCTTGGCTGCCGTGTAGAGGGTGCTCAGACCAAAGGTGTATCGCTTGAATTTGACATCGGTAAAGCCGATGCGGCTGATAATCTGTTGCATCCGCTCGCCTTGTGGAAAGGCTTCCATTGTGGCCGGCAGATAGGCGTAGGCTTTTTTGTCCTTGGAAATCAGTCGCCCGATGTTGGGCATATAGATGTGGGAGTACAGCCAGAATAGTTGCTTCATCGGTGCCTTGTTGGGGATGGTCAGCTCAATGATTACCATGCGGCCCCCGGGGCGCAACACACGCAACATTTCGCGCAGCCCCTGCTCCAGATCTTCAAAATTGCGGATACCGTAGGCCACCGTGACAGCGTCGAAGGAGTTGTCGCTGAAAGTCAGTTTCATGCAGTCCTGCTTTTCCACGCTGACCGTACGGGCAAGATTGGCCTCCAGGATTTTTTTGCGGGCCACACTAAGCATGCCTTCCGAAATGTCGATGCCGGTCAGGTGGGCAGGCTTGAGGCGGCGGGCAGACTCCATGGCAAAATCTCCTGTGCCCGTAGCCACGTCGAGCATGTCCTGTGGGGCGTAAGGCTTAAGCGAGTCAATGGCTTCGCGGCGCCATCTTTTGTCGATGCCCAGCGAGAGCACGTGGTTGAGCTTGTCATAGGAGTGCGCAATGTGGTCAAACATCTTTTCAATCTGAGCCCCTTTGCGCTGGTCGTTATTGTAAGGCTTTATCTTTTCTTGCTGATACATATACGAATTTTTGTCTCAATCTGATTTGTCGTCAGCAAAGTTAGTGAATCTGCCTAAAAAAATAAAGAAGATGAGCGGCTTTTTCTGTGGTGCAGCGGGAAGCTGCGGTGCTTTTTCGGTATGAGGTAGGGAAATGATTCGTGCTTTCCTGCGGTTGCAGAAAAAACAAGGTGCCTTGGAAAATTTTTTAGAAGGCACCTAATTTTTTTTAGAAGGCACCTTGTTTTGCGTTGGTGCTATATGTTGTTTGGCGAGACTTGTTGAAACAGCATTTCCTGCCGGCACGGCACAAACATCTAGGTTTGTATATTCGGAAAAGATGGATGGAATGGCACGGGAGGAAAACGAACGGTTGGGGAACCGGATGTTTATGAAAAAGGCAAGGTTGGTTTGGTCACGTCGCCTCCAAGTCGTATCTTTGCACTCAATTTCGTATGATGCCATCCCAGTTGGCGTGGCCGAGTGCTTGAACACCTCGTAAAAAACAAGATAAATGAAACAGAATTCCCCTGCATTCAGTAAAGCTTTTTTACTGCTTACCGTATTGTTTTGTGTATGCCTTATTGCGGCTAATCTGCTGGAAACCAAGCAGACTTCAATCGGCACCCTCTCGCTGACGGGCGGATTGATTGTATTTCCCGTGTCCTATATTATTAATGACTGCCTCGTAGAGGTTTGGGGCTTTGAGCGAGCGCGCATGGTCATTTGGCTGGGCTTTGCCATGAATGCCTTTGTGGCACTGCTGGGCTGGTTGGCCGATTTGTTGCCGGCAGCACCCTACTGGCAGGGACAGGCCGGATTTCATGCCGTATTCGGACTGGCACCGCGCATTGTGGTCGGTTCGTTTATCGCCTTTCTGGTCGGCTCCTTCCTCAACGCCTATGTAATGAGTCGCATGAAGGTGCGTTCCGATCATGGCCGTGGCTTTGGCTGGCGGGCCATTTTGTCTACTTTGGTGGGCGAGACGGCCGATTCGCTGATTTTCTTCCCCATAGCTTTGGGAGGCGTAGTGCCTTGGGAGACGTTGCCATCCATGATGGTGGCGCAGGCCGTGCTGAAAACAATGTACGAAGTGATTGCGCTGCCGGTAACCTATAAGGTCGTAGGTTTTGTTAAGCGCTGGGATCATGCTGACGTTTACGACAATCAGGCCAGCTATAATGTCTTTAAATTCTAGAAAAACCGTATATTTGCATCATTATGAAAAGTTATATCAACCACGATAAGGCACTGGTCGTGTTTAGTGGCGGACAGGATTCCACCACATGCCTCTTTTGGGCCAAAAAGCATTTCAAGGAAGTCTATGCCATTTCGTTTGCGTACGGGCAGAAGCATGTGTATGAGGTAGATCTGGCCCGGAAAATTGCCGAAAAGGCCGGCGTACCGTTTGAGTGTGTGGATGCTACTTACATCAGTAAACTGAGTCACAATGCCCTGACGGATGCTACTGAGGTGATGGATGAGGAGAAGCCTGAGGTAGGCCCTCCCAACACGTTCGTACCCGGTCGTAATCTGTTCTTCATCAGTATGGCAGCAGTGTATGCCTATTCCAAGGGCATCCATCATTTGGTTACGGGCGTGTCGCAGACTGATTATTCGGGGTATCCTGACTGTCGTGACGCCTTTGTCAAGAGCCTGAACGTATCGCTTAATCTGGGCATGGATGAGCAATTTGTCATTCATACTCCGCTGATGTGGCTGGACAAGTGCCAGACATGGGCTTTGGCCGACGAATTGGGCGTGCTTGATTTGGTACGTAACGAAACGCTGACGTGCTACAACGGCGTACCCGGCGATGGTTGCGGACATTGTCCTGCCTGCAAACTGCGCCGTGAAGGACTGGAGGAATATCTGCATCAGAAAGTTGCTCAATAAGGCCGACTGATATAACAAAAACGGAAAAATATCATTACCATGAGAGAGAATGAGCATTTGAAAGCTTTGGGAAACAATACCAAATATTATGATGACTACGCCCCGCAGGTGCTGGAAACGTTTGAGAACAAGCATCCTGACAATGACTATTGGGTGCGCTTCAACTGTCCCGAATTTACGAGTCTTTGCCCCATTACAGGGCAGCCGGATTTTGCGGAAATCCGCATCAGTTATCTGCCGGACCGGCGCATGGTGGAGAGCAAGAGTCTGAAGCTTTATTTGTTCAGTTTCCGTAATCATGGCGATTTTCATGAAGATTGTGTCAACACCATCATGAAGGATCTTATCCGGCTGATGGATCCGAAATATATTGAGGTAACCGGTATTTTTACCCCTCGTGGCGGCATCAGCATCTATCCGTATGCCAATTACGGACGTCCTGGCACTAAGTATGAGCAGTTGGCTGATTTCCGTATGCAGCATCACGATTTATAAAGTCGGGTGAATAGGGGATTTCCCTCTCGACTATTTTTATTATTTTGACAGGTACAACATCTTTTTAATGAACAACTCGATATTAAATCAGAAGAAGGCGCGCTTCCACACGCTGGGGTGCAAGTTGAATTTTGCCGAGACCTCTTCGCTGCAGGATTTGCTGGCGCAATACGGCGTGCAGCCGGCCCGTGAGGGGGAGGTAGCCGATATTTGCATTATCAACACCTGTTCGGTGACAGAAGTGGCCGACCATAAGTGCCGGCAGGTCATCCACAAATTGCGTCGCGAAAATCCCGGAGCCTTTATTCTAGTGATGGGTTGCTATGCACAGCTTCGTCCCGAAGTCATCCGTCAGACGGATGGTGTCGACCTGGTGCTGGGCATGGAGCAGAAAGGTCAGGTGCCGGAGTGGCTCGAAAAGATGTTTGCTCGTAAGCAGTCGTTACAGGAAGAGTCGGCTGAGGCTTTGACGTCCTGTCACGAGGCCGTGACCGTACCTACTGCGCAGATTCAGACCTTTGTGCCTTCGTGTTCATGCGGTGAGCGTACTCGTTATTTCCTGAAAGTGCAGGACGGCTGTAATTACTATTGCACTTATTGCACGATACCGTATGCTCGTGGACGCAGCCGAAACGGTTCCATCGCTTCCATGGTGGAGCAGGCGCGTGAGGCAGCCCGTAAAGGGGGGAAGGAAATTGTCATAACCGGTGTGAATATCGGTGATTTTGGTCGCTCTACGGGCGAAAATTTCTTTGACTTGGTCAAGGCGCTTGACGAGGTCGAAGGCATTGAACGGTATCGTATTTCGTCGATTGAGCCCAATTTGTTGACAGATGAAATTATTGACTATTGTGCCCATTCGCGTGCGTTTATGCCCCATTTCCACGTACCGCTTCAGAGCGGGTCGGACGATGTACTGAAACTGATGCGTCGGCGGTATGATACGGCATTTTTTGCCCAAAAGATGGCGTGCATTCGTGAAGCTATGCCTGATGCCTTTATCGGTGTCGATGTGATTGTAGGCACGCGCGGCGAGACGAAGGACTATTTTGAGGATGCCTACCGCTTTATTGAAGGACTGGATATTTCGGAACTGCACGTGTTCAGCTATTCCGAACGGCCGGGGACGAAGGCTCTTGAAATTCCGCATGTGGTGTCGCCGGAGCAGAAGCACGAGCGTTCGCAACGCCTGTTGGCTTTGTCGGATACTAAAAAACACGCTTTTTATCAGCGATTTGTGGGCAATCGGCGTCCCGTTTTGTGGGAACATAGCAAAGCTGGAAAACCGCTGCATGGCTTTACGGACAATTACATTCGCGTGGAGTGTCCGGATGCCGTGTCCGGATTGGACAATACGCTTTCCATGGTAGAACTCGGTGATTTTACGGCGGATGGAAAGTCGCTGGTAGCAAAGCTGGTATAAAACTGTTAAAAAGTAGAGAGCAAAAATGAGTCAGAATAAGGTCGCTGTGGTTATTTTGAATTGGAATGGTGCCAAGATGTTGCGCGATTTCCTGCCTTCTGTAGTGCGCTATTCACAGCCACTTGCTCAAGTGGTAGTGGCTGACAATGGGTCAACGGATGAGTCAGCCGAAGTCGTAACCAGTCAGTTTCCGGAAGTGCTTTGGCTTCCGCTGGACAAAAATTACGGCTTTGCAGAGGGATATAATCGTGCTTTGGCCCAGCTGGAGGCGGAGTATTTTGTGCTGCTTAATTCTGATGTGGAGGTAACGGACGGATGGCTCTTACCGCTGGTAGAGTATATGGATGCCCATCCAGAGGTTGCTGCTTGTCAGCCTAAACTGATGAGCTGGCACAACCGTCAGCAATTTGAGTATGCCGGCGGGGCTGGAGGCTTTATAGACTATTTGGGCTATCCCTTCTGTCGTGGACGTATAATGGGAAGTGTAGAGGAAGATCATGGGCAGTATGACCAGGTTTGTTCCATTTTTTGGGCTACGGGAGCTGCTTTTATGATTCGTCGTACGGACTGGCTCAGTGTCGGTGGCTTGGACGGTGGATTTTTTGCGCACATGGAGGAAATAGATCTATGTTGGCGCTTGCGGGCACGTGGTCGTGGTATTGTCTGCATACCTTCCAGTCAAGTGTATCATGTAGGAGGCGCTACATTGAAACGTGAAAATCCGCGTAAAACCTACCTCAATTTTCGGAACAATTTGCTGATGATCTATAAAAATGCGACCGAAAGGGACGTGCATACGGTTTTGCGTTGGCGATGGGCTTTGGATAACGTCGCCATGCTGAAATTTCTGTTGACGGGTGATTGGAAAAATGCGCAAGCTGTGGTTCGTGCTCGGAAAGATTTTCACAAACTAATTCCTGAATATCAGCAAAAGCGGAAGGAAAATATGGCAAAGGCTTGCCTTTCGTCTATTCCGGAGTGTATGCATCAGAGTTTGCTCGCTGCTTATTATTTAAAAGGGAAAAAGACTTTTTCTGCCTTATTTGCCGGTAGAAAGTAAAAAAAATCTTTTTTTTTGTTGCCTGTAAACCCCTTTAATGCTAAATTTGTAGAAATTATATTAGCTAATTTCTGCTTTGAAAAAAATCCTATATGCGCTCGTAGCCTTATGTGTGGTTTCCGGCTTATTCTTTGCCTGCAATCTGTCGTGGAAGAAAAAGTCGGATGCAATGGGGGTATCAACCATTAAGATTGTGCGTTTTGATAAGGTTGTTGATGATTTTGTCCGGACTGGCAATGTCTCATTTTCACAACGCCTGAGTACGGATTATCCGACAGAAACGCGCATCTTGGTAGAAAATATGCTCCATTTGGGTAGTGTGGCAGACGTTCATATTTATGATGATCTTCGCGTATATTTTTCTGATTCCAATTTGGTACGACTTTCGGCTGATGTGCGCAATCGCTTTGTTAGTATGGCTCGCTATGAGGAGCAGCTTAACAAAGCTTATGGCCGATTGAAAAAGGAATTGCCGGAATTAGAGAAACCTTACGTTTATACGCAGGTGTCAGCTTTTAATCAAAGTATTGTTGTCAATGATACCGTAGTAGGTATTAGTTTGGATAAGTATATGGGCTGTGATTATCCGCTGTATGCCAAGTCGTATACTCCTGTGCAGCGGGCCACTATGCATCCTGATCGTATTGTGCCGGACTTGCTTTCATTTTATTTGATGGCGCAATTCCCTCCTCGTGTAAAGCCGGAAAACTTGTTGCATGCAATGATTCAGATTGGCAAAATCCAATGGATTGTGGCGCAGGCTATGAATACCAGTGTGGAAAATGTGAGTGGTTTTCCTGCTGCTTCTATTAAATGGTTTCAGATGAATGAACAAGCTTGTTGGAAAAATCTAAAGGAACATAAAATGCTTCTTACCACAGATCATAATCTTTATGCCGCAGTTGTTTCGTTGACAGCAGAGAAACCCTATTTCAAGGCAGAACAGTCGCGTGGCATTGGTACGTGGTTAGGCACTCAAGTCGTGCGAAATTATATGAAGAAGCATCCTGAATGTACGATTCATGAGCTTTTGGTAGAAAAAAGCTGTGAAGAGGTCTGGAGGGGCTCGGATTATGCCTTATAAGGCTAGCGCAAAAGCGTGAAATTAATCTTTCGGAAAAATAATCTCATGGAAACTGCATTATATCTCATTCCCGTACTGTTAGGTGATACTGAGCCTCGGCAAGTCTTGCCCGATTATAATCGTGAAGTTATACTTGGTATCCGTCATTTTGTGGTAGAAGATGTGCGTTCGGCACGCCGTTTCTTGAAGCGTGTGGAGAAGAGCATTGACATTGATTTACTTTCTTTTTATCCGATGGGTAAGCATGCCGATCATAATTTGTATGCCCAATATCTTGAGCCTTTGCGTAGGGGTGAGTCTGTAGGCGTGTTGAGCGAGGCCGGTTGTCCGGCTGTAGCTGACCCTGGCGCTGATGTAGTGCGGGTAGCACAACAGGAAGGATTGCGTGTTATACCGTTGGTTGGTCCGTCGTCTATTTTGCTGGCTGTAATGGGCTCAGGCTTTAATGGACAAAGTTTTGCTTTCAATGGCTATTTGCCTATTGACTCCGGCGAGCGTGTACGTAAATTGAAGCAACTGGAAGCACGGGCTATTGCCGAGAAGCAGACTCAGCTGTTTATTGAAACTCCTTATAGAAACGCTAAGCTGATGGCGGACATCTTGCATACTTGCAAGCCTGCCACTCGAGTATGTGTGGCTGCGGGACTTACTACAGAGCAGGAATTTCTGCGTACGCTTACCGTGCAGCAATGGAAGAAAACGTCTTTACCCGATTTAAGCAAGATACCTACAATTTTTGCAATTTTCAAGTGATGAAAATCTAGCACTTTGCAGCTAAAAATAATAATATTAATGCCTGCCTGATTCTTTATCGGCTGGCATTTTTATGCAGTGGGGGCTGAATTAGATGAGGAACAAGAGGTGTATAATTTTGAAAGGCAACAGATAAAAAAAGCTGTCTGCGTTTTAATAGCAGACAGCCTCTTTTATGTTTTCATTATCACTGGCGATGTAACGGTGATGATCTGTATCCTTATTTCATCAAATGAGTCTTGAAGAAGTTCGCATAGCGGGTAAACAGGTGATAGCGGGTATTGCCACCAAAGATACTGTGGTTGCGGTTGGTGTAAACCTGCATGTCAAACTGCTTGTTGGCTTGTACCAAAGCTTCGCTGTATTCCGCTGCGTTACGGTAGTGTACGTTGTCATCGGCTGTACCGTGAATCAGCAGCAAATCGCCGTGCAGCTTGCTGGCCCGCTCAATGGGGTTGATAGCGTAGCCATCAGCATTTTCATTAGGCGTACGCATGTAGCGCTCGGTATATACCGTGTCGTAAAATTTCCAGTTGGTAGGAGCAGCTACGGCTACGCCCGCTTTAAATACGGGGCGACCTTCGCTCATGGACATCAGCGTATTGAAACCGCCGAAACTCCATCCCCAAATACCTATGTTGTCCTTATCCACGTAGGGGAGGGTGCCTAGATAGAGGGCAGCTTCTACCTGGTCTTTGGATTCCTTGTCACCTAAGGTGAGGTAGGTGCATTTTTGGAATTCGGCTCCACGTCCGCCGGTGCCTCGTCCGTCTACGGCCACCATGATGAAGCCCTGCTCAGCCATGTAGCTTTCTAGACTACCGCCAGGATAGAATCCGATGCCGTACCAAGAGTCTGCGACGGTTTGTGATGATGGACCGGAATACTGATACATGATAACCGGATATTTCTTGTTGGAATCAAAGTTCCGTGGCTTGATCATCCAGCCGTTCAAGGTTACTCCTTCTGAGGTCTTGAAAGTGAAGAATTCCTTTTGACCAAAATCTTTGGCGGCTTTTTCGGCCAAGGACTTATTGCTGACCAGTGTTTTCAGTTCGCTTCCGTTATTATTACGCAAGGTAATAATGGGAGGGACTGTCGCGCTGGAATAGGTGTTCAGAAAATACTTCATATTGGCTGAGAATATGGCCGTGTTGGTGCCTTTTTGAGTAGACAGTTTGGTAGTTTTTCCGTTAAGCATGGTGGAGTAGACAGCCTTGTTTAGCGGGCTTTCCGCATTGGCTGCGTAATAGAATTTTCCTTCATCCTCTTGGCAACCGTAGAAGTCTGTTACCTCATATGAGCCACTGGTAACCTGTTTTACCAGTTGTCCGCTTAAAGTGTACCAATAGAGGTGGCGGTAGCCACTTCTATCGGAAAGAATGGCAAAGTGATTGGGGTAGAATTTCAGGTCAGTATAGGTCTTTTCGTCAACATACGTATTGGACTCCTCACGCAGAGCCAGTTTACACTCTGTCGAGCGCGGATTGGCCATGTAAATGTCCATGCGGCTTTGATGACGGTTGAGGGTTACGATAGCCAATTTGTTGGGATCTGCCGTGAACTGGATGCGAGGTATGTAACCGTCAGAATCCATTGGGAGCTTAATCTGGCGTTGTGCATGGCTCTTGATGTCGTATGTCAGTACACAAACCTTGGAATTCTGACTGCCGGCTACCGGATATTTGTAATCATAGGTTCCTGGATATTCGTCGTATTCCTCACGCGTCGGATTGCTTCCTTTGTAAAGGGGGAAGCTGAACATCTTGACTTTCGATTCATCGTAACGAATCCAGGCCAGTATCTTGCTGTCGGCGCTGAAATCAAATGAACGGTCGGTAGTGAATTCCTCTTCGTAAACCCAGTCGGGCAGGCCATTGATAATGGCGCCTTTCTTTCCGTCTTTGGTAATCTGACTCTCGGCATTGTCAAAGAGCAGTTTGACAAGGAAAAGATTGTTCTGGCGTACGAAAGCTACATAGTTACCGTCGGGGGAGAATTTGGGCGATTGTTGTGGCCCGTTTTCAGACAACGGCACGTATTTGTTGTTTTCTACGGAGAAAATGTAATACGTGGCGATTGTCGTACGGCGGTATACAGGCTGCGTTTTGGTTTGCAGCAGAATGTTTTTCTCGTCGGGCGAGAGAATGTAGCTGTCAATGCTTTGTATTTTGGCATCACCGCGCGCAGTAGAGGCATCAAACAGTGTGCTGACCACTTTGCCAGTTTTGAAGGAACAGCGAAGAATCTTTTTTCCGTCGTTTGATAGCTGGGTGTAGGTCTCGCCGTCTTTCATGGGGACAATGTTGCGCATACCCTCGGGCATATAGTTGGAGATGGCGCTTTGCAGTGTCATGCTGTTTTGGGCTGGTGCAAATAAGGTGGTTGCAGCCAGTAGCAAAACGGTTAGGAATGTTCTTTTTTTCATGATAAAGTGTGATTTTTGAATGTAGGATAGAGGTCACTCCATGCATCGCATAATGCCTGCATGGAGGGGAAAATCAAATTGGCTCCTGCGTCTTCAAGTACTTTCGGGTCTAGTGGACCGGTGTTTACGGCTATGGTGAAGATGTTGGCGGCCACTGCGGCTTGTACGCCCAAAGGGGCATTCTCAACTACTACAGCTTCGTAGGGCTGTACCTTAGCCTTAGATAATCCCAGCAAGTAGGGCTCTGGATTTGGCTTTCCGTGTTTTACGTCACGGCTTGATACAATGTGTGCCGGGTCAAACATGCCTGGAAAGCCTTCATCAAGTCGGTCCAGCAGTGATTTTTGTCCGCTTCCCGTAACGACAAAAAGACCGAGTTGCTCGGCCTTTATTTTGTGTAACAGCGCTTCGGCTCCTCCCATCTTTTCTGCTTCGGGGCAGGCGTTGAAGAGCTTGCATTTTTCTGCATAGATTTGTGCAATTTCCTCTTCGGTGGCATTCCGTCCCCACTGTCTTTGGGCTATGATGTTGATAGTAGACGCTCCGGTGCGTCCTTCATGCAGGTAGGCCTCTTCGGGAGTCATGTCGAGTCCGAACCGAGTGCATACCTGAGCCCACGAACGCGCGTGGTTGGGCATGGAGTCAAACAGTACGCCGTCCATATCGAATAAAACTGCTTTCAGCACCAATTGGTCAAATTGGTGCTGAAGCAGATATTGCCTGACGGCAGATTCGTATGTCGTGTTCACGATGTGACGTGTTTTTATTTACCCAAGCGTTTGCGGATGGCTTCGCTTTCGGCTTCGTATCCGGGTTTACCAAGCAGGGCAAACATGTTCTTCTTGTAGGCTTCTACGCCCGGCTGGTTGAACGGATTAACGCCCAGCAGCAAGCCGCTCAGACCGCATGCACGCTCGAAGAAGTAGATGAGCTGACCCAGGCAGTGAGCATCCAGACGAGGCATGCTGACAATCAGGTTAGGTACGCCGCCGTCAACGTGAGCCAAGCGGGTTCCCAGTTCTGCCATTTTGTTGACTTCGTCAACGTGGCGGCCTTCCAGGAAGTTCAGTCCGTCAAGATTTTCCTCATCGTGCGGGAATACCAATTCCTCTTCCGGCTTTTCAATGGTAATGACGGTTTCGAAGATGGTGCGCTCGCCGTCCTGAATCCACTGCCCCATAGAGTGGAGGTCGGTGGTCAAGTCAACAGCTGCGGGGAAGATTCCCTTGCCGTCCTTACCCTCGCTCTCACCGTAAAGCTGTTTCCACCACTCATTCATGTAGTGCAGCTTGGGCTGGTAGTTAGCCAGAATTTCAATTTTCTTGCCGCTGCGATAAAGTGCGTTACGTACGGCTGCGTAGTTGGCGGCAGGGTTGTTATTGATGTCAGCTCCGCAGACCTCTTCCATATGGGCTGCACCTTCAACAAGGGCACGGGCGTCAAATCCGGCACAGGCAATAGGCAGTAAACCTACCGGAGTCAGTACGGAGAAACGTCCACCTACATTGTCAGGGATGACAAAGGTGTCGTAACCTTCTTTTTCTGCAGTCTTGCGGGCTGCACCACGTACTTTGTCGGTAATGCAAACGATGACCTGACGGGCTTCGCTTACGCCACGCTGCTCTTCACATTGTTTCTTGAGCAGACGGAAAGCCAAGGCTGTTTCGGTGGTGGTACCAGATTTTGAAATATTGATGACGCCAAAACGGCGGCTCTTCAGGTATTGGGTAAGTTCAGCCAGATAGTCCTGACTCAGGTTGTTGCCGGCGAAGAGGATTTCGGGGTCGGCCGTGCTCTTGCCGAACTGTTTGCCCAAGGCTTCAATTACGGCACGTGCACCTAAATAACTGCCGCCGATTCCGGCTACAACTATGGTGTCGCACATTTCGCGAAGGCGTTTAGCCACCGTGTCAATCTCGTCCAGCAAACCTGATTTGAGGGTCTCGCTGGGCAGGTGATACCAACCAGTGAAGTCGCCGCCCGGGCAGGTGGCGTTTTCAATGGCCTTGTTGGCATCAGCGATTTGCTTTTTCAGTGTTTCAACAGCTTCACTTGTCAAAAATTGTGCAGCTTCTTTTGCGTCAAATGAAATTGTATTCATAATGAATTTTTATTTGAGGTTTAATCTTGTCTTGAATATCTTAATTTTTTTGCTTGTCAGGGCATCCTGTTAGTTCACTAAAAGCTAATGGCTGTAGGCCCCGTAGAACCGATTGCAAAGGTACTTAGTTTTTCCGAGAGCAACAAGCTTGCCTTGATTTTTTGGGGCGAATTTCTGTATTGAGACGCAGGGAGTCGTTCGCGGAAAAACAAGGTCCGACCTAGTGGCTACAAGGTCCCTCGGAAAATGAAAAAGGTCCCTTCTCGTTTTTTTAGAAGCCGGGATATGCAGCATTAAAGGCTGGAGGACAAAATGTGGTGTTCAATGGGTAAACAGAGGGGCAGAGCAGCCTTTGGGCTAGGGAAATAAAAAATTATTGGATGCGACCGTCTCTACGGGCATCCAATAACAAACACAAAAACTAAACTAGACTTAACTAAACTATTATGAGTGTTATCTCACGACAACGGTACAAAAGTAATTATAAAAATGAGAATAACATACATTTATGTCGTTTTTTCTTACATTTAATCCATATTTTATATTTTTTTACACTTATTCAGCATATATAGGTCTAGAATTGTGATAGCAGCCATTGCTTCTACTATGGGTACGGCACGTGGCAGAACGCAGGCGTCATGGCGGCCACGTGCCCTGAACAGGACCGCATTTCCGTTTTTGTCAACCGTCTGCTGGTCTTTGAGGATGGTGGCTACTGGTTTAAAGGCTACTCTGAAGTAGATGTCTTGTCCGTTGCTGATACCTCCTTGTACACCTCCGCTGTTATTCGTGCGCGTAGTGATATTGCCGTCTGGAGCAGGAACGAATACATCGTTCTGCTGACTGCCTCGTTCGGCAACGCCGGCAAAGCCTCGTCCGTATTCAAAACCTTTGGCTGCATTGATGCTTAGCATGGCGGAGCCTAGTCGGGCATGAAGCTTGTCAAATACCGGTTCGCCCAATCCTATCGGGCATCCCTTGATGACGCAGGCAATAACGCCGCCAATCGTGTCGCCTTCGGCTTTTACTTCTTTGATAAGATCCGCCATTTTTTGTGCTGTTTCAGCGTCAGCGCAACGTACGGCATTCCGCTCAATTTCCTGAAAGTCGAGTTGCTGATAGGGCTTGTTCACTTGAATGTCGCCTACTTGTTGTGTGTAGGCTGTGATGCTGATGCCGAGTTGGCGAAGAGCCAGTTTGGCAAAAGCGCCAGCCACTACGCGACTGATGGTTTCGCGGGCTGATGAACGGCCACCGCCACGATGGTCGCGTATGCCGTATTTGTTGTAATAGGTAAAGTCGGCGTGGGAGGGCCTGAACAGGTCGCGCAGGTTGTCGTAGTCAGTGGAATGCTGATTTTCGTTGCGCACCAGAAAGCCAATGGGGCATCCTGTTGAAATACCGTCATATACACCGGACAGGATTTCCACTTTATCCGATTCTTTGCGTGGCGTGGTCAATGCGCTTTGTCCGGGTCTGCGGCGTTCCATTTCGTGTTGGATAAAATCCATGTTGATTTCTACGCCTGCCGGAAAACCGTCAATGACACCGCCCACACCTGGTCCGTGGCTTTCTCCAAAGGAGGTGAGTCGGAAAAGTGTACCTATTGTATTCATTTTTTGTATTTGCTTGTTTTTTAGTTTGGGGATTTATTGGGGAAGATAATAGCCGAAGTGGTTTATTAGTGGCAGTGCCCGCCACCGCAGCAGTGATGCTCACCCCCTTTATGGTCATGGTGGCAATGGTGTTCACTGCCTTCTTCATGGCAGTGATGGTCACCGCCACATCCGCCACAACCTTCCTCACCGCCGCAGCATCCGCAGCCTTCGCCACTCATGAGGTTGATCATGCCCTGAATCTCGTCGTCAGTAGCAGGGCGAGAGGTGACAACGCTTCCCTTGAAATGTAATTTTTTGCCGGCTAACGGATGGTTGAGGTCTACTACGACCTTGTCTTCCTTTACTTCTAGGATGAGACCCTGAAAACGGTTCCCGTCTTCGTTCATTAATGGAATGATATTGCCTGGGAATATGTTTTCTTTGTCAAAATGACCATTGGGCGAGAATATGGATTTGTCCAGCGACAATACGTGAGCCTGTTCGTAAGGGCCATAGGCTTCGTCCACTTCCAGCGTAAAATCAAAAGCATCGCCTTCGTTAAGACTGAGCATTTTCTCTTCGAATGAGTCCAGGGCAGCTCCCATGCCGGAGATAAACTGGAAGGGGTGTTCAGTCGGTGCCTGTTCTACCAGTTCGTGGATGCCTTTAGCGTTGTCTGTATAGAGATCGTAAGCTACAGCAATGTACTTTTTGGGTTGATTTTCCATGATTTGTTCTTTTGTTTGTATTTGGAGTGATTAAGTTAATTCTAATTTTAATTCCTTACGTAGTTGCTCCACGTCAGGATATTTCTTGATGATGGCCTCAAGCTGTTCCCGCTTGGTATAGGCGCGCTGGGTTTTGTGCAAGTCCAGAAGTGCTACTTCCAATTGCAGATGAGAATTGTGTAGCTCCTTACGCATGAAGCGGATAAGGTTGTCACTGATTTCCAATAGGTCTTGCTTGACCTGTTCGTTCTCCACCTCCACCCGGATTTGTTCGGGGCCGGTCATGAATGGATTCATGTTCTTCATGCGTGCCGCCATGGCGGTTTGCTCCTGTGGCAAGCGGTTGGCATATTGCAGCCATGGGAGTGTCAGGTTCTTGGTCTCCACCGGGCGACGTTCTTCTACTTGTTCCTCTTCTTGTATAGGTTTTTGCGGTTCGTTTGTAGAATTCTGTGGCTTAGGTTGTGCTCCGTGAATGGAGATGGTATGCAGTCGGCCTAGTATTTTAGGCTTGGGTGCATTGGACGTAAAGTGTGGTCCACTCGTTGCGGTTGGCTTGTTTGCAGTTGCAGAAGTGGGGGACGCTGTTGTTGCCTGCGGTTGTGCAGCTGCGGGTCGTGGTTGGCTTGTAGCTGTAGACGCAGCAGCAGGAGTCGCTGCTGCCTTTTGGGGCGCAGCAGAAGTATTATTGGGTTGGAAAATGGGCTTTAACTGTTTGGGGCTAGGCCCCGCACTGGCATCTTCATCTTCGTGTGCGGCTTGGGCAATTTCAATTAGTGCAATTTCTACCAATAGGCGCTTGTTGCGGCTGTTACGGTAGTTGAGATCACAATTGTTGCAGAGCCGGAGAGCCTTAAACAAAAATTTGGGGGTACAGCGTTTGGCCTGCTCGTTATAGCGTTGCTTGACGTTTTCGGCTACTTCAAGTAGCGGTAGCGTAACAGCATCGCGACTGACCAGCAGATTTCGGAAATGCTCAGCCATGCCACCAATAAATGACTGTCCGTCAAATCCTTTTTCAATGATTTCGTTAAAAGTCAGTAATGACGTGGGAATATCGCCCGCTAAAAACAGATCCGTCAGCTTAAAATAGTATTCATAATCCAGTACGTTAAGATCCTCAATTACCTTTTTGTAGGTAATGTGCCCGTTGCTGAAACTGTTGACCTGATCAAAAATGGATAAAGCATCGCGCATACCACCATCCGCTTTTTGGGCTATGATGTTTAGCGCCTCATCTTCTACCTCGATATGCTCTCTTTCGGCAATGTGCTTCAGATGCGTCACAATGTCGGCGATGTCCATGCGATTGAAGTCATAGATCTGGCATCGACTGAGTATGGTGGGCAGAATTTTCTGCTTCTCGGTAGTGGCCAAAATGAAGATGGCATGCTTGGGGGGCTCTTCCAGTGTTTTCAAAAAGGCATTGAAAGCCTGTTGCGAGAGCATGTGCACCTCGTCAATAATGAAAACCTTGTATTTGCCTACCTGAGGGGGAATCTTCACTTGTTCAATAAGCGAGCGGATATCTTCTACCGAGTTGTTGGAGGCGGCATCCAGTTCGTGGATGTTCAGACTGCGCTGTTCGTTAAAGGCCTTGCAGCTTTCACACTCATTGCACGACTCGCCATAGGGCAGGGGGGACATACAATTGATAGTCTTCGCAAAAATACGGGCACAAGTTGTTTTGCCCACTCCGCGTGGACCACAGAAGAGATAGGCATGGGCCAATCTTCCGCTGGCTATGGCATTTTTTAGTGTAGTAGTCAGGGCGTGCTGACCTATAACCGCATCAAAAGTCATCGGCCTGTATTTTCGCGCTGATACGATGTATGAATCCATAAATGAGAATTTGTGACGTTGGAAAACGTGTTATGCAAAGATACTTTTTTTATCGCAAAAAGCAGGCCAAACCGGTCGTCAACTTTATCCGAGGCCCAATTTAATTTGCAGAGGCTTCGTCTTTGTTGAGAGTGTTGATGCGTAAAATGTCAGGTTTTTTGTCGATGGTCAGTTGCTGACAGTCGGAATTCCCGAATCGGGGAATTTCATAGTAGGGCTTTTCTTTGACAACGGCAGTAATAAAGCGGTTGAACAGTCCGTGTCCAACACAGAGCACATTTTTACCCTCATAATGGTGGAGTAGAAATTCAATGAATTTTACTGCTCGACTGTACATTTTCGGTATGCTTTCAACCGATTCCGGAAATACTTCATCTCGTTTTATGGTGTCAATTTTTCGGCCAGTGAAAGTTCCCCAGTCGCGTTCCCGCAATAAAGGTGTGGTAACAATCGGTAGCGGAAGACCTAAACATTGGGCAGAATCAATAGCTCGTTGTAAGTCACTGCAGAGCAGATTGTCAAAATGAGTTGACGATAATTTTTCTCCCAAAAGCTTCATTTGATTGCGCCCTTCTTCGGTCAGATGTCCGGGTAGGTGTCCCTGAAGAATATGCTGCAGATTTTCCTCTGTTTGTCCGTGACGAACCAGATAAAGATGTATGAGGGAATCCATAGATTATAATTAGGTAGGAAATTTTGAGTTCCGTTTAGCGGAAAGAGTCTGTAAGTAATTTGATTTCAGCCGCAGGCGAAACCTTTTCATACAGGATGTTGTAGACGGCATCGAGAATAGGCATGTTGACATGGAAATGTTGGTTAATACCTTTCATACAACGGGTGGCGTAGTAGCCTTCCGCAATCATCTCCATCTCAATTTGTGCACTCTTTACACTATATCCTTTGCCTATCATTGTACCGAAAACACGGTTTCTGGAAAAGTTGGAGTATCCGGTTACCAGCAAGTCACCCAGATATACGGAATCGTAGACATTACGGTCAATGGGGTAGACAGCCCGTAAAAAACGGTTCATTTCCTGCACGGCGTTAGCCATTAGTACGGATTGGAAGTTGTCGCCATATTTCAGGCCGTTGCAGATGCCGGCTGCAATAGCATATACGTTTTTCAGTACAGAGGCATATTCTATGCCGATTACATCAGACGATACCGTGGTTTTGATGTAATTGGAGGCCAATGTATCTGAAAGGGCTTTAGCTTTGCGCAAATCGGAGCAGCCTACTGTGAGGTAGGTGAGGCGTCCGAGTGCCACTTCTTCGGCATGGCTCGGTCCACCTAATACGGCCAAGTTTTCATCGGGAACATTGTATACTTGTCGAAAGTATTCAGAACATACAAGGTTTTCGTCGGGTACAATTCCTTTGATGGCTGTAACGATAAATTTGTCTTGCAGTTTTACCTTGAGTTTCTTCAGATGTCCCTTTAAATAAGGAGATGGAGTGACGAACAAAAGCGTGTCTGAATTTTCAACCGTTTCATTGATGTCGGAAGAAAAAGATATGCGCTTGGGGTCGAAGTGTACGCTGGTCAGGTAACTGGGGTTATGTTCCAGTCGCTTGAAGTCTTCAATTGTATCTGGACGACGCATGTACCAATTCATGTGGTCTACTTTTTCGAGGACCATTTTTGCGATAGCCGTAGCCCAACTTCCACTACCCATTACTGCTATTTTACCGCAATCGTCTGCCATATTTTTTGTCGTAATGATTAATGAATGAGAGAAAAACTCATACTTACTTGTCTGTAAAGATGCTTCCTTTTGATTAAGGGAGGGAATCTTTCAATCAAGTAAAAATGAGCTTTTCTCTTTTTCCTGAATCTAGAGTTTCTCAATCCAGGCAGCTACTTCGTCTACACTGGGTTTGGTAATTTCCAGTTTGTATTTCTTAATGATTTCGCCAATCTGTTGCTGAATCTTTTGCGGGTTTGCGCCTACCATGTCGCTGACTAGGTTGTAGCCAGCCTTTTGCAGGATGGGGACAATATCGGCAGCTACGCCAATGGCGGTATATTTGTCAGTCGTATCACGTGGCGCTTTCTTTTCCGGACGCATTTGCGGGAAGAGCAATACTTCCTGAATGGTGGGCTGTCCTGTGATCAGCATAGCCAGACGGTCGATGCCAATACCAATTCCGGAGGTAGGCGGCATTCCGTATTGAAGAGCTCTGAGGAAGTCTTGGTCGATAAACATGGCTTCATCGTCTCCTTTTTCGCTGAGTCGAAGCTGATCCTGGAAACGCAATTCCTGGTCAATGGGGTCGTTAAGCTCGCTGTAAGCGTTGGCTGCCTCTTTACCGCCTATCATCAATTCGAAACGTTCGGTAAGTCCCGGCTTGCTGCGGTGCATTTTTGTCAGTGGGCTCATTTCTACCGGATAGTCAGTAATGAATGTCGGCTGGATAAAGGTGCCTTCGCAGAATTCGCCGAAGATTTCGTCAATCAGTTTGCCCTTGCCCATGGTGTCGTCAATTTCCATATTCAGCTTATGGCAAATTTCGCGGATTTCGTCTTCAGATTTGCCATCCAGATCGTAGCCGGTCTTTTCTTTGATGGCATCCAAAATCGGAAGGCGTCTGTATGGCGCTTTGAAACTGATGGTGTGGCCGCCGAATTCTACCTCAGTCGTACCGTTAACTTCCAAGCAGACCGTTTCCAGCAATTTCTCCGTGAAAGACATCATCCAGTTATAATCCTTGTACTGCACATAGAGTTCCATGCAGGTGAATTCTGGATTATGGAATTTATCCATGCCTTCATTGCGGAAGTTCTTGCCGATTTCGTACACACCTTCAAAACCACCTACGATAAGTCTCTTCAGGTATAGCTCTGTGGCGATACGCAAATACAAATCGATGTCCAGTGAGTTGTGATGTGTGATGAACGGGCGAGCACTGGCTCCTCCCGGAATGCTCTGCAATACAGGAGTTTCTACTTCAGTATAGCCTGCTTCATCCAATACTCGGCGTAAGGTGCTGATGATTTTGGCACGTTTCAGGAACGTCTCTTTTACGCCATTGTTGACGATTAGATCGACATAGCGTTGGCGGTAGCGGAGTTCTGGATCTTCAAACGAGTCGTAAACTACGCCGTCTTTTTGTTTAACGATGGGAAGGGGCTTCAGGCTTTTAGAAAGAAGCTTCAGCGATTTGGCGTGTACACTGATTTCGCCGGTTTGCGTTTTGAATACGAAGCCGGTGATGCCAATAAAGTCACCCAAGTCCATCAATTTCTTGAAAATGGTATTGTAAAGGTCTTTGTTTTCATCCGGACAGATGTCGTCGCGAGTGATATAGACCTGAATTCTGCCTTTTGAATCCTGCAGCTCGATAAAGCTGGCTTTACCCATGATACGTCTGCTCATCATACGGCCGGCAATGCTCACCTGACGAGGCTCACCTTCTTCTGTAAACTCATTCTTAATGTCTACAGAAAAAGCATTGGTCGGAAATTCTTCTGCGGGGTAGGGATTGATACCCATCTTGCGTAATTCGTCTAACGCATGGCGTCTATTTATTTCTTGTTCACTAAGTTCAAGTACGTTCATAGGTTTGTTTTCTGAATTAATGTAGCAAAAGTACAAATTTCTTTTGTACCGAACAAATTGAAAATGTGGTTGTGTGGCAAAAGCATGTTTTTTCTGTTACTTTACGGGGAGAAGTTTGTCTTTTTGTGCGGAAAATTGTATGTTTGCAGCCTGTCTGCTTGACATTTTCTTTTTTGTGATTATGGAATATAAAAAAGTATATGATGACGCTGAGTTGGCAGAGCTGACGGCGTGGTTTGATGCTCGGATGGATAAGTTGCCCAAGGAATACGATCTCCTGCCAGGTGTGCATATTCGCAGCATGCAGGATTTTATTCTTGCAGAGAAGGATATGATAACGTTGCATCACGATAATCCCACTTATGGGGCTACTTTCTGTATGTTGTTCAAACTAAGAGAAAAACTTCAGGCTGAGGGCATTGAGTAAGCCTGCGGCCTGAAGTTTTTGCTGTTCTTCCTGTAAATACGGAAAGCAAGAGTCTTTGCTGTTATTTTGTGTTTTCAGGCAAAGGTCGTGCTATGATGCTTTCCAATGTTTCTATAGCCTTTTTGATGCTTTCTACGGCATTGATGCGCATACGGCGCTTGCCGTTTTGTTCTCCCAGGGCGCACTCACGCACGTGGGCCATGGCGTAATTGATGATTTTCTCAAATGTTGAGCTTTGGTAGAATGGGCTGTCGGTATTGGAGACAAAGTAGAGGGTCATGCGCTTGTTCTTGAGCGAGATGCGCTCAATGCCCAGCTGGCGCCCAAGTCGGCGTAGCTTGACAATGCGCAAAAGCTCTTCTCCGGCTGGCGGAATGGGGCCAAATCGGTCAATCAGTCGCTTGCTGAAGGCTTCTACCTGCTCGTCGGTCGACATGCTGTCCAGCTCGCGGTAGAGCATCATACGCTCGCCACTGCCCGGCACATAGGTTTCGGGCAGGAAGGCTTTCAGATCACACTCTACGGAGCATTCTTCTACGAACATCTCTCCACTTAGTGCATGGGCTTTCAATTCGTCGGCATAAAGGTCGGCAAACTCGTCGTTTTTCAATTCATTGACGGCTTCCGACAGAATTTTCCGGTAGGTTTCGTATCCCAAATCAACGATAAATCCGCTTTGTTCTGCTCCCAGCAGGTTGCCGGCACCACGTATGTCAAGGTCCTGCATGGCAATGTGGATGCCGCTGCCCAGGTCGCTGAAGTTTTCGAGAGCCTGCAGACGGCGGCGCGATTCCTCGTTGAGCTGTGCCAAAGGGGGAGCCAGCAGGTAGCAGAAAGCCTTTTTGTCGCTGCGTCCTACGCGTCCACGCATTTGGTGCAGGTCGGACAACCCAAAGTGTTGGGCACCGTCAATCAGTATGGTGTTGGCGTTGGAAATGTCCACTCCGTTCTCCACAATGGTGGTGCACACCAGTACGTCGTAGTCGTAGTTGACAAAGCCGATGATGATTTTTTCGAGCTCAGCCGGTGGCATCTGTCCGTGGCCGATGGCTACGCGGGCATCCGGCACGTACTGGTGAATCAGATTGGCAATGTGTGGCAGGGACGAGATGCGGGGCGATACGATGTAAGTCTGGCCGTTGCGGCTCATCTCAAAGTTGATGGCTTCGGCTATGATTTCGTGGCTGAAGGTGTGTATCTCTGTCTGAATTGGACGACGGTTGGGCGGCGGTGTCTGAATGACTGAGAAGTCACGGGCTCCCATCAGGGAGAATTGCAGGGTACGCGGAATCGGGGTGGCCGACATGGTCAACGTGTCGATGTTGGCCTTCAGCTGGCGCAGTTTTTCCTTTACGGCCACGCCAAATTTCTGCTCCTCGTCAATGATGAGCAGTCCCAGGTCGTGAAACTTTACTTGTTTGCCAATGAGCTTGTGAGTGCCGATGATGATGTTGATTTTTCCCTCTTGCAGGTCTTTCAGCACTTGTCGTGTTTCGGCCGAACTGCGTGCTCGGCTGAGATAGTCCACGCGTACCGGGAAATCCTTCAGGCGCTTCTGGAACGTCTTGAAATGCTGCAGGGCCAGTACGGTGGTCGGTACCATAACGGCCACCTGCTTGTTGTCACAAGCGGCTTTAAAGGCTGCTCGCACGGCGATTTCGGTTTTGCCAAAGCCTACATCGCCGCATACCAGGCGGTCCATGGGGCGGTCGCGCTCCATGTCGGCCTTCACTTCTTGCGTCACACGCAACTGGTCAGGGGTATCTTCATAGGCAAAGCTGGCTTCCAGTTCGTGTTGCAGGAAGGAGTCGTGCGAAAAGCTGTATCCTTTTTCCTGCAGGCGCTTGGAATAGAGCTTGATGAGGTCGCGCGCAATGTCCTTGATTTTTTTCTTCGTACGGTCCTTGAGTCGTTCCCAGGCCCCGGTGCCCAAGTGGCTCAGGGTAGGTGGTTCGCCTTCTTTGCCTTTGTATTTGCTGACTTTGTGCAGGGAGTGGATGGAAACCAGTACAACATCGTCATTCTTGTACGTCAGTTTCATCATTTCTTGTGTTGAGCCGTCGGCAGAGGGCATGCGTACCAGTCCGGCAAACTTGCCGATACCGTGGTCAATGTGTACCACATAGTCACCCGGCTCAAATTGCAACAGCTCTTTTAAGCTGAGGGCCACCTTGCCACTGCGTGCCCGGTCGCTGCGCAGGTTGTATTTGTAAAATCTGTCAAATATCTGATGATCCGTAAAGAAACAGCCTTTCCGGCGGCGGTCAATGAATCCCTCGTGTAACGTTTTGGATACGGAGATAAAGGGGAAATGGTCGTTGGTCTCCTCAAAGATGTCGTGCAGGCGTTCCTGTTGCTTGGCGCTGTCCGACAGAATGTAAAGTTGTAGCCCGCTGTCCAGATATTGGCGGAAACTGGAGCGTACCAGGTCAAAGTTTTTATGGAACAGGGGTTGGGGTTCAATGTCTATGCGGCAAGCGGCATCGGGCGTTTCGGTGGAACACTGGCTGCCGATTTCGATGCGCCTGAAAGCATTCCATTCCTTTTCTATTTCAGAGGCTGGCGTGAGCCATTCTTCAGCCTTTAGGGCGTGGGCCTCGTCACCGGCGTCCAGACCCGCCTGTTTCGTGAACCCCTGTTCACTGATGATTTTGGTACGGTCAATGGCCAGTTGGTAGTCGTGGAATATCCATACGGTATCGTTCGGCAAAATCTGCGCCATATTCCGCTTGCCGGAAGTTTGGCCTCCCATGTCTGGGATGATGTTGATGCTGTCCAGCTTTTTGCCGGATAGCTGGGTGTCTACTTCAAAGGTACGGATGGATTCGATGTCATCGCCGAAAAAGTCAATACGGAAGGGCTGCTCATAGGTGTATGAATAAATGTCGAGAATGCTGCCTCGAACGGCGTATTCACCGGGCTCGTACACATAGTCGCGGCGGTGGAACCCCAAATCCTGCAGGCGCTGTTCCAGCTGGGTGAGGTTATGGGAATCGCCGATTTGCAGGTGGAGCAGGTGGTCGTTGAGCGTTTCCTTTGACGTTACCTTTTCTACCAAAGCGTCAGGATAGGTTACCACATAGAGTGGCGCATTGGCTGACAATGGAGTGGAGAGACGCCCCAGCACCTCCGTGCGCAGAATCTCGTTGGCGGAATCCCGCTGGCCGTACTTTACGGCGCGTCTGAAAGACGAGGGGAAGAAAAGTATGTTGTCGTCGCTGGCCGAAAGCTGCACGAGGTCATGATAGAAATATCCGGCAGCCTCTTCGTCATCCATGACGAAGAGGAGCAGACGGCCTCCGGCCTGTTCCGAACGGGCCAGGGCGGCAAACAAAACAGCAGCCGATGAGCCTTTGGCGCCGTTGAGGAAAAATATTTTGAGCTTGGGGTCTTTTACCATACGCCCCAGCGCAGATACTTCCTTTGTACCTGCGTAAAGTTGCGCTATTTCTTGTAGTTCCATATTTGGAACACAAAGTTACGGCAAGCAGGTTGAAGAAACAAGTAAAATTTCCATTTTTAGGAGAGTGTATGCCGATAGCCCTTCTTTGAAATGCGGCAGTAAGGTAGGTGGGGCCATGAATGGGGCGCGAGGAACCGGACAAAACAAGGTCGGACTAAAAAATTTTTTCTCGGCGTCTAGTTTTTTTTAGGTGGGACCTTGTTTTTACAAAGTACCACCCTACAAATTATTTCAGATATATTGCTCTACTGGGAGTGTACAAAATGCCCTGCCGTTTTAGGGCTAATCCTAAAGCGGCAGGGCAATATGAGGGATAAAATATGTGCGTGCGAGATTACTCTTCAGCAGCTTTACGGCTGCGCAGGCGGCGTTTGGGCTTTTCCTTGGGAGCTTCAATTTCTACACCGGCCAATTCGGGGTCAATCATAATACGTCCGCAGTATTCGCAAACAATGATTTTTTTGCGCATACGGATGTCAAGCTGGCGCTGGGGCGGAATCTTATTGAAACAGCCACCGCAGGCGTCACGCTGTACGTAAACGATGCCCAGGCCGTTGCGGCTGTTGCGGCGAATACGTTTGAAGGCCGTCAGCAGGCGCGGCTCAATGGTTACTTCCAGGGCTTTAGCTTTTTCGCGGAGCTTTTCTTCCTCGGCCTTGGTTTCAGAGATAATTTCGTCAAGCTCTGATTTTTTTACGTCGAGGTCATTGCGGCGCTCTTCCAGCAGTGCCTGATTTTGTTTGATTTCCTCCTGCTTCTTGGCTATTTTGTCCTGAGCTTCACCAATCTTCTTATTCTGCAATTGGATTTCGAGTGTCTGGAACTCAATTTCTTTTGATAAGGTATCGTATTCGCGGTTGTTGCGTACGTCGTCAAGCTGCTGCTTGTAGCGCTCTACTGAGGCCTGTGCAGTCTGAATGTTTCCCTTTTTGGTGGCGATATCGGCATTGAGCTCCTTGATTTCGTCTTCATATTTGCCGATACGGGTGGTCAGACCTTCGATTTCGTCTTCCAGGTCCTGTACCTCAAGCGGAAGTTCGCCGCGTAGCGTCTTGATTTTGTCGATTTCAGAAAGCATGGTTTGCAACTGGTATAGTGCTTTCAGCTTTTCTTCTACGGAAATGTCCGCAACATTTTTCTTTGTAGCCATAATTTGTAAATTATCGAGTAGTATTTTTGTCGAATGAATATGTTGAGTAACAGATGGGGTTGGTGTTGTGGAGGGTGTCCACAATGCGCAGTGTCGGGAATTGCTCCTGCAGTATCTGGCGGAAAATCCGCAACGTGTGTATTTCGCTCTGATAATGTCCGGTCACGGCAATTTGGATTTCCTCTTCGTGACCAAAGTAGCGGTGGTAGTGCATTTCTCCTGTGATGAAGGCATCGGCCTTTGCGGCAATGGCTTCATCCAGCAGGAAGTCGCCTGCTCCTCCGCACAAGGCCACCCGACTGATGGGGCGGCTGATGGGGCGGTTGTGCATAAGGCATTCTGTGTGCAGGGTGGTCGCGACTTGCTTCAAAAAATCGGTGGCACTGACAGGCTCAGGCAACTTTCCGATAATACCACTTCCGGCCTCGTCACCATGGGGCTGCAGAAAATCCACTTCCGTCAGGCTTAATTTGTCAGCGAGCGCAAAGTTTACGCCTCCCCGTGTATTATCCAGATTGGTATGGGCTGAATACACCGTGATGTCCGATTTGACGGCCATGCGTAGGCAACGTTCTACATAGGTGCGGTTGGAAACGCATTTTACGCCGTGAAAGAGCAGCGGGTGGTGTGACACAATCATGTTGCATCCCTGTTGCTGCGCTTCGGCAATGACGTCTTCCGTTACGTCCAAACACAATAAGACCCCTGATGCTTCCGCTTCTGTTAATCCAATCTGAAGACCTGCATTATCGTAGCTGTCTTGCAGAGGCAGAGGCGCGAACCGTTCAAGGGTCTGGGCGACTTCCTTTATTTTCATAAGAAAAATATATACTTTAGGCAAAAGTACACATTTTTGTGTATGTGGCCAAAATTAGTAGTGCATTTTTACCATTTTGGGGGCTGAAAGCCGCTGTATGAGTACGATTAACATATTTTGTGTGGGGGCGGCGCAACTTTTGCACAGAATGATGGTCTATAAAAATATAGCAACTTCGATAAAAGGGTGGCATTTATTCACAATTTTGAAAAGACTGGAGTATGAAACGAACAATTTTAGTAGCTTTCTTGTGTCTCCTGGCGGGGACAATGTGGGCTTTGCCTTATGACGAGGCACGTGACAGGGCATGGTTCCTGACTGACAAAATGGCCTATGAGTTGAATTTGTCTGATGCGCAGTATGAAAGGGCTTATCAGATCAATCTGGATTATTTGCTGAGTATAGATCGGGCAGATGATTGCAGTGGGGCCTATTGGCAGTTTCGTAATGCTGATTTGCAGTGTGTGCTGACCAATGCGCAGTATCAGCTGTATACGACAATTAGTTACTTCCTGCGCCCCATTACATGGGGGTCCAGTGGTTGGTATTTCCCCATTGTGAAGTATTACAGGCCCACGTTGTTCTACTATTCACGGCCTGCCGTTTATATCAGTTATACCGGTCATCGCTGGCATTCCCGTCGGATTGGAGCACCGAGTCCTTACCGTGGATTTCGCCCTAACAGGTGGCATAAAAAGCCCTTACGGGTGCATCGTCCGGCTCCCGGGTACAATCGGCCGCATCATGACGGAATGCACCCTGGCGTTACGCGTCCTGACCGCAAACCACGGCCCGGAGTAGGTCGTCCCACTCCGAATCGGGGTAACAGACCCAATGTGCAGCGTCCCGGAAGGGATACGGATCGCAAGCATTTGCGTCCACAAAATAACAGGCCGTCACGTACGGACCGGGGTAACGCCCGCCCAAGTAACGAAGGCAAGCGGACGTATGGTAATCGTGGCGGAAACCGCTAGATATTTATTTTTTAGATAAAACAATGGCTACCGGCTGCGGCATTCTTGTAAGGGGATGCGCAGCCGGTAGCCATGTAGTCTTGTGTCTGCAGATTTTAGTTGACGATTACGTTGCTAAAATAGGTCTCAAATAGCTTTTTGGCTTTTTCGAGTTGCTCGGGAGTGTTCTCTACCACATCTTTTAGTGCGTAGGGCCAGCCCATGGCTTCATATTTGTGTACGCCTAAGCAGTGGTAGGGGAGAATTTCTACTCGCTCAATGCTTTTGTAATTGCCCAGCGCTTTTCCCAGGGCGTGGATATCCTCTTCAAAATCGCTGTAACCGGGTACCAGTACGTAGCGCAGCCAAAACGGACGGCCATTGGTTTCCAGCCAGGCCGCCGTGCGCAGGGGCTGTTCGTTGCTGCGGCCGGTAAGTGCCTGATGGCGGGTGTTGTTAAATTCTTTGATGTCCAGCAGTACCAGGTCGGTTTGCTGCAAAAGGGCCTCAACGTCTTTGTTCCATACGCCGCCGTTGGTGTCCAGGCAGATGTGGATGTCTTCTTCCTTGAGCTGGTGGAACAGCGGCAGCAGACGGGCTGCCTGTAGTGTAGGCTCTCCACCTGAAAAGGTAATGCCGCCGCGACGACCGAAAAAGGCTTTCTGGCTGACGGCCATGCGTAGAATTTCTGCTTCGTCTGTCTCTTTTCCTCCATCTACACTGATGGTGTCAGGATTGGCACAATATAGGCACTTGAACGGGCATCCTTGCAGAAAAACGACGAGCCGGAGGCCCGGCCCGTCGTAGGTTCCCATACTTTCAAAAGAATGAACTTTCAGCATGTTTATAGGAATAAAAAGAATTTAGAATCTGTCGTGGAATGAGCGGCTGATTACTTCCAACTGATGCTCACGGCTGAGCTTAATGAAGTTGACGGCGTATCCGCTCACGCGAATGGTGAGTTGCGGATATTTTTCAGGATGCTCCATGGCATCTTCCAGCATCTCGCGGTTCAGTACGTTCACGTTCAGGTGGTGGGCACCCTTGGTGAAGTAGCCGTCCATCATGGTAATTAGGTTGTCAATGCGTTCTTCCTGGGTCGGACCCAAAGATTTGGGCACGATAGAGAACGTGTTGCTGATACCGTCCTGAGAGTCGCGATAGCGCAGCTTGGCTACTGAGCTCAGTGACGCAATGGCACCGTTTTTGTCGCGGCCGTGCATCGGGTTGGCACCGGGGGCGAAGGCTACGCCCTTGGCGCGTCCGTCGGGGGTGGCACCGGTCTTCTTGCCATACATTACGTTTGAAGTGATGGTCAGCAGTGACAAAGTGGGACGTGCATTTTTGTAGACCGGCAATTTCTTGAGCTCTTCGCTGAAGTAGTATACCAGGTCAACACCTAAATGATCTACGCGGTCGTCGTCGTTACCGAAGCAGGGGAACTCGCCTTCAATGTCGAAGCCTTCGGTTAGGCCGATGTCGTTGCGACGGGCTTTTACGGTAGCGTATTTGATGGCAGACAGCGAGTCGAGAGCAATAGAAAGTCCGGCTACGCCATAGGCCAGGTTAATGCGGGGATTGGTGTCGACAAAAGCCATCTGAGCCTTCTCGTAGTAATACTTGTCGTGCATGTAGTGGATGATATTCATGGCCTCGTTGTATACGCGGGCAATCTCCTTGAGCACTTTCTTGTAGTTGCTGATGACTTCTTCAAAGTTCAGGGTGTCGCTAGAGAGAACGGGAATTCCCTTCACCATTACGGTACCGGTGTTCTCGCAGCGTCCGCCGTTGATGGCCAGCAACAGGGCCTTGGCCAGGTTGCAACGCGCTCCGAAGAACTGGATCTGCTTACCGATGGCCTGGTAGCTTACGCAGCAGGCAATTCCGTAGTCATCGCAGCCGCGTACTTCACGCATAAGGTTGTCGTTCTCGTACTGGATGGAGCTGGTATCTACTGAAACCTGAGCGCAGAAACGCTTGAAGCCTTCAGGCAATTCCGGGCTCCAAAGTACTGTCATGTTAGGCTCGGGCGAGGGACCCAGATTGTAAAGTGTCTGCAGGAAGCGGAATGATGTCTTCGTTACTTTGGTACGGCCGTCGTTGAAGCGTCCGCCAATAGATTCGGTTACCCAAGTGGGGTCGCCGGCGAAGATCTCGTTGTAAGCCTGCATGCGCAGATGGCGTACCATGCGGAGCTTGATGATGAACTGGTCTACCAATTCCTGAGCAAAAGTTTCATCAATGATTCCGTGGTGCAGGTCGTATTCAATATAAATATCAATGAATGAGGATACGTTACCCAGTGACATGGCGGCACCGTCTTGTTCCTTTACGGCAGCCAGATAAGCCATGTAAACCCACTGGATGGCTTCCTGAGCAGAAGTAGCGGGACGACGCAGGTCGAGTCCGTAGTACTCACCCATTACTACAATGTCCTTAAGGGCTTTGATCTGTTCGGCCACTTCTTCACGCAGACGAATGCGCTCGTCGGTCATCGGGCCTGTCAGGGCTTTCAGGTCTGCCTGTTTGGCCTCAATCAGACGGTCGATACCGTAGAGGGCCAAGCGACGGTAGTCGCCGATGATGCGGCCACGGGCGTAGTTGTCAGGCAGTCCGGTGAGGAAACCCAAAGAACGGAAGGAGCGGATTTCCTCAGTATACACGTCGAAAACGCCGTCGTTGTGGGTCTTGCGATAGTGGGTAAAAATGTCTTTTACCTTTTCGTCTACTTCCACACCGTTTTCGCGGCAGGCTTTTTCTACGACTTTAATACCTCCAAACGGCTTGATGGCGCGTTTGAGCAGTTCGTCGGTCTGTAAGCCCACGATCAGCTCATTTTCACGGTCGATGTAGCCGGCTTTATGTGAAGTAATAGTGGATACGGTTTTGTGATCAAGCGAACGGACACCACCGTTCTCTCGTTCTTCTGCCAAGGCTTTCAGACAGAGGTCCCAAATATGTTTGGTGCGCTCTGTAGGTCCTTGCAGGAAGGAGGCGTCACCCGTGTAGGGCGTGATGTTTTTACTCACGAAATCACTTACGTTGATTTCCTTGTTCCAAAGGCCATTTACGAAGGTCTGGTTAGGTTCCATATTTATTTACAAATTGTTAGGTGGGTAAATAATCATTCTTCCTTTTTCGGCGTAAAGGTAAGTCTTTTTGTTGAAATACAAAAAGTTGAAGTAGTAAAAATATGCTTTATAACATAAAAATACTCAGAATTGATGATTTAGAATGATTCTAATTTTTTAATAGTATCTATTTTGAAATTTTTTGAGTTGTGGTTGGCTTAGAATGACTGTTTGACACAATTTTAGGTATCAGGAGTTCTGAATGTGAAAATGATAGTGATTTTTCGGTTTTAGAATTAAAATGGTATGATTGTTTTCTGATGATGTTGGATAAAAATAATAATTCTGGATACAGAATTTTGAGATCGGTTCCTCAAGATAACGAATTTATTTTCCGCGGCTCGGAAACAAAACAAGGTGCCGACTAAAAATAATAACTCGGCGTGTTGTTTTTACAAAGTGCCGAGTTACAAAAAAGTATTAGAGGTGTATGTGAGACGTGAGACAGACTAGAATTGCATGATTCGCTGAATATGAAAAGGTAACATGTTCAGCATATTTGTACGGTTTCACAATGTATTACGACCGAATCCGTTGGGGTACCCACTTGGGATTCGGTCGTATCTTGCTTTATTTATATTGTGTATATGCTCGGAAATTAGTCCTGATATTTCTTGGGCAAATCCTTCATAATGATTTGGTAGGATTCTTCTATGTTCTGCTTGATGAATTCCGGACCTTTTCCGCGTGGCATGATGGGCTCATGAATAATCAGGCGCATTGTGTGGTGGTGCACAAAAGATACGCCAGCCATGCGGGTAAGTACGTCGAACGAGCCGTCGATGGTGATGGGCACGATGGGCAGTTGGAGTTCGTCTGCCAGTTGGAAGGCTCCCTTTTTGAATGTTCCCATGTGTCCTGTATAGGTGCGTGAGCCTTCGGGGAATACTACTAATGAAGTTCCGCCCTGAAGGGTTTGGCGTGCCTGTTCGTAGGTGTGTTGAATTTTTTTGGGGCCGGATTTGTCTACAAAAATATGACGGGCTTTTTGGCAGGCGTAACCCACTAGAGGGATTTTACGTAGTGACTGCTTCATCATCCATTTGAAGTTGCGTCCTAAGAAACCATAGATTAGGAATATGTCCATAGGCCCCTGATGATTGGCTACGAAAACGTATGAAGTGTGTTTGTCTACATATTGATGGCCCTCTACCTTGACAGGTATCAGCAAAACGCAACAAAAAATCTGTGACCATATCTTTCCGGGGTAGTATCCCCAAAAGTGGGCATCGCCCAAAAAGCATCCTAAACTCGTAATCAAAGCTGTCAGTATGGTGGTTACCAATAGGATGGGCAGTGCAATGATAATTTGGTAAATGTGGTAAAGTTGTTTCATTGGGTGAATTTGTTTTGGACTTTACTAGAATTGATATTTTGCTTAGGGATTATTGTAGCGTAATTACATTGATTTCAGGCCAGGCTCCCAAACGGAAGGGTAGTAATACTTCGCCTATACCTAGACTGACATAAAGCGTGCGCGGAGTAGGGCCGGAAGTAGCTTGGTAGGCACCTCCCCATTCGGGATAAAACCATTTGGCCGGTGAGAAGTTGCCCATTTGAAACTGCATGCCGTGGGTATGGCCGGACAACGTGAGCTGAATGTTGGTTTTGGGGAGCACAGCGCGACGCCAATGCGTAGGGTCATGGCTTAGCAGAATACTGAAACAGGAGGGCTGAAGTCTGCTGAGGGCTTTTGGCAAATTGGCCCGTGCCGGGAAAGGCGGTTTCCCATCATTTTCCACTCCGATTATCACGATGGAGTCCGTCTGGCGGTGGATAATAGCGTGCTCATTAAGCAGAACGTTCCATCCCATCCGTCGCTCTTGTGAAATAAGACGTCGGATGTCAGCTCGTCGGGCGTCGTCGGATGTCCAGTGTCTATAGTTCGCGTAGTCATGGTTGCCTAGAACGGAATAAACTCCGTATGGTGTTTTCATTTTAGACAGAATGGGAACAAAACTATCCAATTCGCCAGAATGGTAATTGACCAAATCGCCTGTAAAGACAATGAGGTCGGGATGGAGTGCCATAACACTATCCACTAATTGGCGGATAATGTGCTTTTTTCCAACAAAGGTACCTACATGTAAATCTGAAAGCTGTATGATGCGGAAACCGTGAAAAGCCGGGGGAATAGCTGTTGATTGATAATTATAGGTCTTGACGATTAGTTTTTCCGGTCCTGCTATGTGTCCATAGAGTATGGTAGTGCCTAATCCCAGTCCCATAATCAGGGCTGCAATATCAAATGATTGTCTTATGCGGGCAGCCTGATGGCATTTGCTGAAAAATTTACCTATGGCTGAAATCAGTGTGAACAATATGGCACTGATACTCCAAGTAAGCAGAAGCATCAGATATTGCCCCTTGACCATGCTTTCCGTGTCTGAAAAGTTCTCGTTCAGGCAGAACCATGCCGTAAAGGCCAAGAATACGGCTGTTAGTCCCCATAGCAGTATTCGGAATATACTATGCCTCTTCAGATGAAAATGGCGATCGAGATAGAATGCTGGTATGAGCAGCAATAAAATGAGCAGTATGGAGATGCGTAATATCATGTGCGCGACTTACAATAAGTTCTTGCTTAAATATTTCTCGAGTTCTTCCGGTTTCATGCCGCGTCGTTGGGCATAATCGTCGAGTTGGTCACGTCCTATTTTTCCAACTGCAAAATAGTTGGCTTGTGGATGCGCCAGCATCAGTCCGCTGACGGAGGCGTGCGGACGCATGGCCTTGCTCTCGGTGAGCATGATGCCGATGTTGTGCATGCCAATAAGCTGGTCGATAATATCGTTTACGCTTTGATCGGGTAGTGAGGGGTAGCCCACGGCAGGACGGATTCCTTGATATTTTTCCGCAAATAATTCGTCGGGCGTAAGGTGCTCGTCGGGAGCATATCCCAAATCAGTAGTACGAATTTGTTGGTGCATCTTTTCTGCAGCCGCTTCGGCCAAACGGTCGCACAACAGTTGTGTCAGCATACGCAGATAGGCATCGTCGGAGTACAACTGCTCCATTTCTGCATCGACAGTGGTGGCAAAAACACCAACCGTATCGCCGCGCGGATTAATGAAGTCGGTCAGGCACAGGTAGGTGCAATCCTTTTTGGGCTGCAATTGTTGTCGCAAACAAGGCAGATGAACCGGACCTTCTGGCGTACTGAAAATGATGTCGTCATTACAGGTCGTGACTGAAAATAATCCATATATACCTTTTGCTACATATTTTTCGTCAAGTTTTTGCAGGAGTTCTATGGCCTCTTCATAGAGCTTTAAGCAGGTTTGGGCTTTTTCCCGTTCAGCTTCCGCAAAACTGTTTACCCATGCCTGCCGGCAAGCCGGACAAGCATGCTGGCGGGCTACAGTTGCAAACTGGGGCGGAAAGCCCCAGCTATGAAAAAAATAGAGCCAGTTAATGTAATCAGTTAGCTCATGCAAACGGTAATGATATATTTTGGTGGTCATTAGCGGATGTAGGTAACGGCTTGTCCGTGGAAATCGGTGTCTGTAATATTTCCCTGGTTGTAGATCATGAATCCATTGCAAAAGGTCTTTTCTACTTTCCAATGGAAAGTGTGGCCTTCTAGTGGGCTCCATCCACATTTGCTTTCAATGCGGTTGGGGGTAAGTGTCCAGTAAGATTTTGGACGTACCAGTGTGAGGTCAGCTACATAGCCTTCGCGTAGGAATCCACGATTTTCAATATCAAAGAGGCGAGCCGGATTGTGACACATCAGTTCTACTACCTGTTCGATGCTGAGTACTTGCTGCTCGGTCAATTCCAGCATGGAAATCAATGAGAATTGAATCATTGGCATACCAGAAACAGCTTTTATGCATCCACCGGCCTTTTCGCTTAGCAAATGAGGAGCATGGTCTGTGCCCACTGTGAAAATTTTGCCTGAGGTCAGAGCCTTGCGCAGTGCATCGCGGTCTTTGCGGGTTTTTACTGCAGGGTTACATTTAATGCGGCTCCCCAAACGAGCATAGTCCTCATCGCAGAACAGCAGATGGGGGACGCAGACTTCGGCCGTAATGTTGGGCTGACTGGGTTTGATAAGGCGCAATTCTTTAGCGGTAGATAAGTGAGCAATGTGCAGACGTGCTCCCGTTTCGGTGGCTAATTTCGCGGCAACAGATGAGGAACTGTAGCATACCTCTTCATCACGAATAACAGAATGCAAGGCTATATCAGGGTCTTTACCATATTGGGCCTTGATCTTTTCCATATTTTTGCAAATAGCAGCAGTGTCCTCGCAATGAGCTACAATGGGGATTTTAGCGCATTCAAAAATGTCAAGTAATGTATCCGGATTATCTACCAGCATATTACCGGTAGAGGCTCCCATAAACAATTTGATACCACAAACCTTACGCGGATTGATGTGTGTGATCTCCTGAATATTGTTGTTTGTAGCGCCTATGTAGAATCCGAAGTTTACATGACTTTTGTTGTAGGCTAATTCCAGCTTGTTTCGTAAAGCTTCGGCTGTAGTAGTTTGCGGAGTGGTGTTGGGCATATCCAGAAATGTGGTGACACCTCCCGCAGCCGCTGCCCGGCTCTCACTTTCAATATCAGCTTTATGAGTGAGCCCCGGTTCTCTAAAGTGCACATGCGTATCAATAACGCCTGGTAGAAGATAGCATCCCTCAGCATGGACAATTTCGTCAGCAGGTACATTCGGGGCTACGTCTTGTCCTTCAACAATTTCGGCAATACGGTCGTCCTCTGTAACCAAGGAGCCTACAAAGCTATGACCTTCATTTACGATAGTAGCATTTTTTATGCAAATTCTTCTGTGCATGTTGGTATATGGAATTTTTTAATTCTTTTTCTTGGGGTATTTCTTTGTCCAGCTGTCCAGTCGCAGGCGCATTACGCCAAAAATAGCTTCGCCAAAAATACTGCTGTTCATTTTGCTCTCGCCCAGTCGGCGGTTGACAAAAATTACAGGAACTTCTTTGATTTTGAAACCACATTTGTAGGCGGTAAACTTCATCTCAATTTGGAAGGCATATCCTTTGAAACGAATGGCATCCAGATCAATGGTTTCCAATACCTGACGCTTGTAGCATTTGAATCCGGCAGTGGTGTCATGAATGGGCAGGCCGGTGATGATGCGTACATATTTGGAGGCATAATAGCTCATTAGCACGCGTCCCATGGGCCAGTTGACTACATTTACACCGCTTACATAACGTGAGCCTATAGCTAAATCTGCACCTTCATCATGGCAGGCTGCATAGAGTCTGAGTAGGTCGTTCGGATTATGGCTGAAATCGGCATCCATTTCAAAGATGTAGTCGTAGCCTTTTTCAAGTGCCCACTTGAAGCCTGTGATGTAGGCCGTACCCAATCCTAATTTTCCTTTACGCTCAATAAGGAAAAGGTCATCGGCAAATTCTTTTTGTAGGTGCTTGATAATATCGGCGGTTCCGTCAGGTGAGCCGTCGTCAATAATCAATATATTGAAGTGCTTTTTCAGATTGAAAACCGCACGGACAATGCTTTCCGCATTTTCTTTTTCGTTGTAGGTCGGTATAATTACCAGACTATCACTATTGGGCATAATCTATATATCTGTTTTAGTTCGTATATATAAGCGCAAATTTAGTAAAATAAGTGGCATCGCGTCGCACAAAAGGAGCGAATTTTACCTATTTAAGACTTTTTCTTGTTTTGCTTGGGATGAATCGTTGTTTTCCTCTTTTGTTGAAAAATAGTATATGGAAAGTTCCTGCTTGGTGTCACAACTCTTGTGATGCAGATTTTCTACTTCTCGTATGTCGTAGGCCTGTGCAAATGTTGGGAAGAAATGCTCTTTATAGTCAAAATCTCCCATAATCACATATCCACTAGCCGGTAGCTGTTGTTCATATTGTTTAACGCGGTCGTTTAAGTAGAAATTTAGCGTAAAGTAATGCATCTTGCTGGCTATGCCGAAATCCGGCATGTAGATGTAGGAATGGATGTCACCTTTAGGAAAACGGTGATTTATCTTATCAACAATGAGCTTGTCGGATCGCTCGTTGAGCAGAGTTGGTTGATAATGACAGTCTAAAGCAAACAATATGCTGTATGGCAAAATTAAAGCTCCATAAAACAGCCAATTACTTTTTTGCTTAACTGAGCTTATCCAGTAATATATACCTAAATAAAGCGGAATAAGAATTCCTGCTACATTCCAAAATGTCCATGGTAAATCATGGAGCGCTCCTATGATTTGTGCATTATTCCCTTTCATGAAAATTTCGGGAATAGGCAGAAAGTGCAGAATAATAGAAGTAATAGATACGATAATTATCAAGGTGGCTAGTAGCCGTCCGAATAGTATAATAATGTGATATTTTTGGTTCCATAGATAATGCATATATTCAGCAAGAAAATAGCACATAAAAGGATAAACCGGTAGTAAATAGACACTGCGCTTGCTCTTAGGAATGCAATAAAAGACAAATATGATGACAAAACTTAATAACGTAAATAGTCGCAGGCTATTCATAGATTTAAGCTGTAGCCATTGTTGTCTCCACCAAGTTGCATGCACTATTTGTCCTGCTGATTTCAAATGGATGGCGCATAATCCCATTACCACCAGAATAGTGTAGGGCAGCATGCCGGTTAAAATAGTCATGACGTTGTAAATGGGTGGATTTTCGTGGGATCCGTAACTCATCTTTCCAGTAAAACGCAGTATGTTCTCTTCCCATACCAAATCAAAAAACTTCTGTCCTCCTTCTTGGTAGGCTGCTATGTACCATATCATGGGAATTACCAATGATCCTATTCCTATGGCAATGTAGCGGAGTAGTACTGTCCCGAATTTTTCCTTTTGGCAAAGCTCGTATACAAATCCAACCATACAGGGTAATAGAATGCCTACAGGGCCTTTAGTCAGCATTGCCCCACTCATGCATAATAAGGCTAGTATGTAATAAATGGTTTTTCTTTTTTCATGTCCGATGTAAAGCAAATATAATGCTCCTACCATACAGAATGTTAACAACATGTCAACCCGGCAGTTTGCACCAGCTCGGTGAACTTCGAAATTAGTGAGTGTGAGTAGGCCCATAATAAAAGCCAAAGTGTAGTTCTTGCGCTTTCCATAAAACCAATATCCTGCAGCTATCATTGCAATGAGGGAAAGAGCAGACGGCAATCGTGACAGATATTCGTTGATCTGTCCGTGGTTCAGAATAGAGGAAAATAAAGCAATGAGCCAGTGAAAGAACGGAGGTTTATAGGCTATTTCTCCTCCATTATTGACAGGAAGAATCCAATTGTCACTGTTGAGCATAGATAAGGCTACGATGGCTTCGCGTGGCTCACCTTTGGTGTTGAATAGGGTAAGGCCCAGAAAAGGCAGCAATAGAAAGATTGATAGAAAAAGCAGAATGTCAAAACGTTTTCTACCTGTGGGGTCAATGGAGTTTGGTGTCATATGGGTCAATTTTAATTATGCAAACTTACGCAATTTCTTTTTAATAATTACAAAGAAGTTGGTGACTTTTGGTCGTCAATATCAGTGATTGATGTAATCATGGGGATAGAATTGGTTTGATTTTTGTAACTATTCGTTATGCAGATAATTAGTGAATGAAAATTGGAGTTAGGCTTTCATTTCCTGAAAAATATGCACTTTCATTTTTCTTTTCACTTGGTTTACACTAACTTTGCAATAAATTTATATTTAGGACTTTTATGTTTGAAAATTTAAGCGAGAAACTGGAACGCTCTTTTAAAGTTTTAAAGGGCGAAGGTAAGATCACGGAAATCAACGTAGCGGAAACGCTTAAGGAAATACGCCGTTCGTTACTCGATGCGGACGTCAACTACAAAGTAGCCAAGAGTTTTACCGACAGGGTAAAAGAAAAAGCCATGGGACAGCAGGTGTTGACGGCTGTAAAACCTGGACAATTATTAGTTAAGATCGTGCACGATGAGTTGGCAGAATTAATGGGTGGTACATCGGCAGAATTGGTTTTAAAAGGGCATCCTGCCGTAATTTTGATGTCTGGCTTGCAAGGCTCTGGTAAAACCACGATGTCCGGTAAATTGGCTTTATGGCAGAAAACCAAAAAGAACAAGAAACCGCTTTTAGCTGCATGCGATGTATATCGTCCTGCCGCTATTGAGCAGTTGTGCGTTTTGGGAGAACAAATAGGTGTTCCTGTATATGCCGAATTGGATTGTAAGGATCCTGTAAAAATTGCTCAGGATGCTATTCATGAAGCTAAGGCAAAAGGATATGATTTGGTCATTATCGATACGGCGGGTCGCTTGGCCGTTGATGAGGAAATGATGCAGGAAATTGCTTCTATTAAAGAGGCTATCCAGCCAGATGAGACATTGTTCGTTGTAGACTCTATGACGGGGCAGGATGCTGTAAATACGGCCAAAGAATTTAATGAGCGGCTTGATTTTGACGGCGTCGTATTGACTAAATTGGATGGTGATACCCGTGGAGGTGCTGCCCTTTCGATTCGTACCGTTGTAAATAAACCGATTAAGTTTGTCGGAACGGGTGAAAAAATGGAAGCCCTAGACCAGTTCTATCCTGACCGTATGGCTGACCGTATTTTGGGCATGGGCGATATCGTTTCGTTGGTGGAGCGTGCACAAGAGCAGTTTGATGAAGCTGAAGCCCGTCGTCTGCAACGTAAAATCCAGAAAAATCAATTTGATTTTAACGATTTCCTGAATCAGATTTATCAAATTAAGAAAATGGGTAATCTTAAGGATTTGGCTTCCATGATTCCTGGTGTGGGCAAGGCTTTGAAAGATATTGATATCGATGATAATGCCTTTGTATCTATTGAGGCAATTATCCTTTCTATGACACCTAAGGAACGCAGTCATCCTGAGATATTGAATTCCAGCCGTCGCCAACGTATTGCTAAAGGTAGTGGAACCAATATTAATGAGGTAAATCGCCTTATCAAGCAATTTGAGCAAACCCGTAAGATGATGAAGATGGTAACCGGGAGCAAAATGGGCAAAATGATGGCAAGTATGCCCAAAATGCCTGGTATGCCGAAGCTCAAATAATGTCTTGTTTCAGAGAGAGAATGGGGCAAGATTATGTCATCTTGTAGGAGAAAATGATTTTGCTTGGGCAAATGAGATAATTTAATTTTGTAAAAAAGAAGAATCATGCAATTGATTGATGGAAAAGCCACAGCCGCAGCGATTAAACAGGAAATCAAGGCTGAAGTAGAACAGATCGTGGCTGCCGGAGGAAAGCGCCCTCATTTGGCAGCTGTGCTTGTCGGACATGATGGTGGAAGCGAAACTTATGTGCGTAATAAAGTAAAGGCATGTGAGGAGTGTGGATTTGAGTCATCGCTCATCCGTTATGAAGACGACGTAACCGAAGAACAGTTGCTGGCTGAAATTGACCGGCTTAATCATGATGAACGGGTAGACGGCTTTATCGTACAGTTGCCTTTGCCTAAGCATATTGCTGAGCAGAAAATCATTGAGGCTATTGACTACCGTAAGGATGTAGATGGTTTCCATCCTATCAATGTGGGGCGCATGGCAATTGGCTTGCCTTGCTATATTTCAGCTACCCCAAAGGGTATTTTAGAACTGTTGCGCCGTTATCAGATTCCTACTTCGGGTAAGAAGTGCGTCGTATTGGGACGCAGTAATATTGTAGGTAAGCCTATGGCTCAGCTTATGATGCAGAAATGCTATGGAGATGCTACCGTAACGGTCTGCCATAGTCATAGTGAGAATTTGAAGCAGGAGTGCCGTGAAGCAGATATTATCATTGCTGCTATCGGTCAACCTAATTTTGTAACAGCTGATATGGTTAAAGAGGGAGCTACGGTGATTGATGTGGGCACAACCCGTGTGCCTGATGTCACTCGTAAGAGCGGCTTTCGTTTGAATGGTGATGTAAAATTTGATGAAGTAGCTCCGAAATGTGCTTATATTACTCCTGTACCCGGTGGAGTTGGTCCTATGACGATTTGTATGCTGATGCTTAATACCTTGGCAGCAGGTAAACATGCTTATTATAAGTAAATCATAGCAAAGTTTGTCAGGTAAAATTTTGCTTGGTAAAGAAAAATGCGGCTTCTGCGTAAAAAAATGCCCAAAAGTTTTGGCATTTCAAAAAAAAGCAATATCTTTGCATTGCTTTTGAGAACAGAAGCTCACATGGTGGCCGTAGTTCAGTTGGTTAGAGCGTCAGATTGTGGTTCTGAATGTCGTG
>ENA-UONW01000433-UONW01000433.1-human-gut-metagenome-genome-assembly--contig:-CS52-NODE-433-length-61697-cov-16.385987_pt1 | contig 61697 bp, 61 predicted proteins | sample MGYA00242463_ERZ724010 | MGnify/ENA metagenome assembly ERZ724010 | reverse complement strand
AGCGCTATTCTGCATAACAAAAACGCTCCTATTAAATATCTGAACGGCAAGGAGCAATTGTTATGAATTATGGGTATATCCGAGTAAGTAGCGATAAGCAAACAGTTGAGAATCAACGGTTTGAAATTACGCAGTTTGCAGAGCGAGAAAGCATTTCAATTGATGGTTGGATTGAAGAAACAATCAGCGGGACACGAAACTACGATAAGCGGAAACTTGGAAAGTTACTGAAGCGAATCGAAAAGGATGACTTGATTATCTGTGCTGAATTGTCTCGACTTGGGCGCAGTTTGTTTATGATTATGGAGATACTCAACATTTGTATGACCAAAGAGTGCCGGGTTTGGACAATCAAAGACGGGTACAGGTTAGGCGATGATATTCAAAGCAAAGTGTTGGCCTTTGCATTTGGCCTATCAGCAGAAATTGAGCGCAATCTGATAAGCCAGCGCACGAAAGAAGCACTCAAACGCAAAAAATCTGAAGGTGTAACTCTTGGCAGACCAGTCGGACGAAAATCAACAAAAGTGAAGCTTTCGGGCAAAGAAGCTGTTATTCAAGAACTGCTCAATCAAAATGTCTCTGTGACGGAGATTGCAAGGATTTTCAAAGTGCATCGAAATACAGTAAGCAAATTCATTAGGGAACGGATGTAAGATGAACTATGTGCTACAGTTCGTCCTGTGCTTCTGTGGCAGCATCCAGGAAGGTGATCCGCTATGACAGAAATGGTGTTTTTACGGTGTGATAACGGCTCCAAGGCCGTTCGGGTAGCGTGCCCCCAGTGTGGCCGCATCAGTCTTCAAATCTTGAAGGACCCCTATAACGGTGGCCCAGTGGCCTTGTTGGATAAGGAACTCACATGCCCTGTGTGTGAGTCGGTTTATCGCGCCTGTAGCACCTCTCAGGCCAAAGAATGGAGTGCAGCTTTTGGCCGCTATAACCTGAACGGAAATGCCTACAACTCTGCCGTTAAGGATAACTACGCCCGTCAGCAAGCGCAAAAAAATGCCTCGCAGCAAATCAAGACTACGTCTATGGATCATTGGAAAGATCAGTTCGCTCTTTCCGCTCTGAAGCGTGGAGAAGCCTATGCCCGCAAGGGGAATGTCAGTAAACTCATCAAATCTGCTGAGACTATCTCTGCGGAGGTACAGGGCGAAAACGCATATCAAGTCAACATCACCCTCAAGGATCAGGATATTGCCACGATGGAGTGTACCTGTCCTCTCGGAAAAGATGGTGATTTGTGTAAGCACATGGCCGCCGTCCTGTTTGTTGCCGTGGATGGGGTGCAGAAAGAATCTCCTGCCCCCAAGGCGGCCGATCAGCAGCACACCACGCCTGAAACAAAAGCAGAAGCGGTGGCAGCATTGGCCTCTGTGGTTCAGCAACACATAGATTCCACCCCCAATGCTTCGGGTGCGAGTGAAGTGCCCGCCACAAAGGCTGAAGAGTCTCATGCTCCTGTGGCATCGTCTCCGGTTATTACGCTCCAAGCACAGAACCCCAAGACCAGCAATGTTTCCGGCTATGCTGAAGCGGCTTCTCTGGAAAAAAAGATCGGTCGCTGGAAGAGAGAACTGCTGGATACCGGCAAGCGTAATAAGATGATCAACTACCGGGAAACCTCCAGATCCACTCTCAGAATCCTGGAGCCCAGTCTGGAGGAGCTCTTCAATAAGCTTGCCATTGGGGAGAAAACTCTGACTTTCCAGAAACCAATCAACAAAGACACGGACTACCGCACTTATGCGTTCCTGTCCCTGTTGGAAACTTTGTCCTACTCTCTGCCGGTCCATGTTGGTGACATCAAGGCATCTGGCACCATTGTTGAACGAGAGAAAACGCTAAAGAACCTTCGGTCGAAGACTAAACTGGCAAGAGAAGAGCAAGGTACAAATATTCTCTATCTCTCCTTTGGCTTTATCTTGTGGCGCGAGACTGATCGACCCAGTGCAGCCTGGATGAAGGCACCGCTTTTGATGATGCCGGTTTCGCTGGAGCTGAAATCCATGAATGCTCCATACACCATCAGTCGCTATGAGGACGATATTGAGGTCAACCCCACGCTGGATTATCTGCTCAACTCCGAGTATGGTATTGACCTTCCTACATTCGAACTGAAGGATAAGAAATCTATTTCCGACTACCTGGATACCATTGAGGAGATTGTGGATCTGCGTGGTTGGAAACTGGTGCGTGAAGTAAGTCTCGGACTTCTTTCGTTCCAGAAAATCAATATGTACCACGACCTGAATAACGATTACAACCATGATCTGATCATGCAGCACCCAGTGCTTCGCGCCATGGGCGGCGACTATTCCGCCATGAAGGGCTTGCCTCCTGAGCTCCAGAACTACGATTTTGACAAGGTTGATCCACAGGATACATATCAGGTTGTGAATGCAGACTCCAGCCAACAGGAAGCGGTTTTGCTTTCCAAGCGAGGGGTCAGCTTTGTTATGCAGGGGCCTCCTGGTACTGGTAAGAGCCAGACTATTACCAATATTATTTCTGAAGCGCTGGCCGATGGCAAAAAGGTGCTGTTTGTATCCGAGAAAGCCGCTGCTCTTCAGGTTGTTTTGAAGCGTCTAACAGAAGTTGGCCTCGCCGACTTTTGTCTATCGCTGCATGATTACAAAGCCAACAAGAAAGAAATCATTGACAATATCGGAGCCAATTTAAGCCTGACCGAAAAGCGTCTGCCCAGGAGCGCCGTGAGCGATCTGACTGAGCTGCTGCACAATCGTGAGGCTCTGAATGAGTATGCCTCTGAACTGCATCAAAGCATTGCTCCTTTGAATACCAGCATCTATTCCGCTTTTGGCCGAATCACGCAACTCGAAGATGCCTCCACCCTTGAATTCCAAATGGACGATCCGATGGGTGTCTCTGAAGCTGCCTTCTCTGAAATGCTATATAGCGTTGAAATGTATGAGCGAGCGCTTCGCGCAATGGACCTTTTACACGAGAACCCCTGGTACATGACGACAGCGGTTTCTTCTGGACAGGCTTTCAAGCAGCAGCTTGAAGGTCAAACGAAGCATATCCCCGAAAAGTTAATGGAGATAGATTCGGCAGTTCGGTCGATCAACTCGTCTTGGCATCTCCAGATCCCTGAAACGACAGCCGGTATTCGCAGCGCTGTTGATGAAATCGAACAGGTGATGTCTCTCCCACTGTTCCCTCTTAGCTGGATGGATGAGGCTGTTCGGAACAAGCTGCTGGAATCTGCTCGTGCTGAAAGAGCGGCACAAGCTCAGCATCGTGAGCGCATTGAAAACTTCAAAAAGCACTATGTTTCTGAAGCACAAAATGCCAAGATGCATCAGGAACGCCTTAACGACTCTTTGAGCCAGATTAGAAGTTCCTGGACGGATGCAGCCTTGTCTTTGGATTCCGCAGCAATCAAGGAAAAGTATTCTTCTGCTTATGCAGCGACAGACAAGCCCATTGCAGGGTGTATTCGTGAAACCGCAGATGCCTCTGCTGAGATTAAAGCGCTCACCGAGAAGATCCTTTCCTGCTTTGCTGATGCGAAGTCGCTCCTTTCTCTCTCACAGCTGGACGCTTTTACAAACCTACGTTTTTGTTCCAAGCTCATTTCGATTCTGGTAAATGCTCCCTATATGGAGACAGCGTGGTTTGATCTCCGAGCCAATGCCGATGTGCTCCAACTTCTAAACGAGGCGTGTGCGCATGGAAATACAGTTGAAACCAAGACCTCTCAGCTTTTGGAAAAATGGGAGTCTGATATTCTAACAATCCCTGTTGATGACATGCTTGCCCGATTTAAGACTGAGTATTCTGGTCTGTTCTACAAGTTTAAGGGAACTTACAAGGAAGACATCAAGACGCTGAAGCTGTTGGCAAAGCAGGTGGGCATCCAGATTACTGACGAAGCCGCTATCGCCGTTCTTCAGGCTGTCAAAGATCTGAACAATGAGAAAGCGTGGTTTGATGAAAACCATGCTCAGCTCATTGATGTTTTTAAGGGGCAGTTTAGGGGTATTGACACCGACTGGGAGAAGCTCCGTTATGGTGTTACCTCTGCCAAGGAAATAGCCGAGATGTTCCCTTATGCGAACATTCCGTCAGATGTTATCGTTGCCATTCAAGCCGCGATTTTAAGCACGCAGAAATCTGCTGAACTTCGCAGATTGAACGATGAACTCTCTGAAGCGGAGATCGACGGTTTGGAGAGCAAACTGCAAAGCCTTCCCTATGTAGATATGTCTGAAGAAGATGTTTCTATCAGCGGCACCTATGTTACACAGATCGATGCGTTCCTTGCAGATTGTACGGCTCAGGAGGAGCAGCTCTATTCTGTTGTCGATTGCTACACCGGAGATAAGGAGACTATCACTTATTCTATCCTTGCCTCCATGCTCGACCTTGTGGCTGTTGTTAGCAAAGAGCGAGCTTGGTTTGATGAGAAACAATCAGAACTGACAAGTCTCTTTGCAGACAGTTATGTTGGTGAAAACACAGATTGGGCTGCGGTCTGCGAAGCCATGGATATTAGCAAGTCTACTACTGTTCAAGAATGGGCAAGCGAACTGGAGGCCAAAGAACCTGCGCTAGTTCAGCTGTTTGGAGACCGTTTCAATGGCATTGATACCGATTGGCAAACGATCATCAACGATGTTGACTGTGTATCTTATTGGGCCGCAAAAAGCTATGCTGCGAGCTCACTTTCCGATGAGTTTATTGAGGCATTCTGTGACAAGCAGGAGCAGCGTGTCTCTATCAAAGAGCAGATCGATCAGGTTCGGGTGTTGCTGGGCAGCATTGAACCCGAATTGGAGGCCTTTATTAACCTCTTCCAAAACGGTGAAGCAATCCAGAACACTCACTTCGCCGAAGTTGTGGCCAAATACAATCGCTGCATGACCAGTTTTGATCAGCTCGACAAGTGGATCGACTATGCGGAGACGAAAGCAGAGTGCGATAAACTGGGACTTGTTTCCTTTACTGAAGCGGTGGCGAAGGAAGATAATACTATTAAGGATGTGAAAGATGCGTTTGAGAAAGGCTTCTATACGCAGTGGATCATTCCTGCCATGGAAAAAACACCTTCCCTGCAAAGCTTCAGAAGGAGAGTTCACGAGCAACACTTAGAAAAATTCACTGAACTGGATGAATCTCAGTTTGGTATCGCTCGTATCCGTATTCGCAATAAGATTATCAAAACTTTCCCGGATCAATACAGTGCTACCGGGCCGAAGAGTGAGATCGGCATTCTGAAGCATGAGATGGAGAAGAAAAAGAGAATAATGCCGTTGCGCAAACTGTTCAGAACTGTTCCTAATCTTCTCCTTACGCTGAAGCCTTGCTTCATGATGTCACCGCTGTCTGTGGCCTATTTCCTCGAAGCTGATTCCTATCATTTCGATACCGTTATTTTCGATGAGGCGTCTCAGATCTTCCCGCAAGATGCAATTGGGGCAATTTTTAGAGCAAATCAGGTTATTATCGCTGGTGACACAAAACAGTTGCCCCCCACCGACTTCTTTGCCACAAATACAGGTAACGGCACAGAGGACTACGATGTTGACGAAGATGGTGAATGGGAAACCGAGGTTTACGATTCCATCCTTGAAGAAACCGCAAACATCTTGCCAAACCGAACCCTTCGCTGGCATTATCGCAGCCGCAGTGAGCATCTGATTGCTTTCTCTAATCAGGAGATATACCAAAATGATCTGGTTACCTTCCCAAGCATCAATGAGAAAGAAACAGATGGAGGCGTCGAGTTTGTCTATGTGGAAGAAGGCTACTATGAACCAAAACCCAAGAACTACAACATTATGGAGGCCAAACGCTGCGTAGAACTGGTTGCCGAACACATCGAAAAGCACCCGAATAGATCTCTCGGTATCATTGCCTTTAGTGAAAAACAGCAGCAAGCCATTTCTCGTGAGATTCAGCTGTTCCGCGAGAAAAACCCCAAGTACGAAGAGTTCTTCAAAGAAGGTAAGGAAGAGGAATTCTTTATTAAGAACCTGGAAAATGTTCAAGGTGATGAGCGAGACACCATTTTCTTCAGCATTGGTTATGCAAAAACGAAGGCGCAAAAGCTTGCCGGTAAAACGATGACCCTACGATTCGGCCCCTTGGGAAATCAAGGTGGCGAGCGCAGATTGAATGTTGCTATTACCAGAGCAAAGCGAAATGTGAAACTAATCAGTTCCATTCTCCCTTCGGACATTGATCTTTCCAGAACCGAATCCGAGGGCATTCGCCTACTCCATGACTATATTGCCTTTGCAATGAATGGAAGCATGGCCTTGGCAAGCTCCCAGACTCGTGTAGCACAGGATGAGTTCAAATCATCTATTGCCGAGTACATTAGATCCAAAGGCTATATCGTTCGTGAGTCTATCGGTTGTTCCGGTTATAAGATTGACATTGCAATCAAACACCCTTCCCAACGAGAAGAGTATGTTGCCGGCATCGAGTGTGATGGCCTCTCTTATGTTTCCGCGAGGACTGCCAGAGACAGAGATCGCCTGCGCAAGTCTGTCCTTACCTCAATGGGCTGGCGTCTATATCGCGTCTGGTCCACAGAATGGTACAAAAACCCTGAAATTGAAGGCCAGAAACTGATAGCCTTCATTGATGCAGCTATTGCTGAAGTGGATGAGCGCATTCGCCGAGAGGAAGAAGAAAAACGCCTGGCAGAAGAGCAAAAGAAGGCACAGCTCGAAAAGGAACGCAAGGCAAAGGAACAAGCTGAAAGAGATTGCCAACTCCAAGAGCAACAGCGGCAGGCCGAGGAAGAACAGCGGGCTGAAGCAGTTCGTAAAGCAGCTGAAGAGCGCAGGGCAAAACTTACTCGTGAGCGCGAGGAATGGCAACGGAAGCAAGAGCAATCGAGGTGTGAAGCCGAGCAGCGCAGACTTGAAGCCGAGAAAAAGGCTCAGGCAGAAAAGGATGCCCAAAAAGCAAAAGCATACCCTTGGGCCAAAGCTGGAGCAAAAGTTCAGCACAAAGCATTTGGCTTAGGAACAATCACAAGCATAAGAGGAACCGTCATTGATGTGGAGTTCAATGGCGAGATAAAGCACTTCTCTTTCCCAAATGCCTTTGAGCAGAAGTTCCTGATCCAAGCGCCAGAGACACCAGCAGGGTCCAAAACCGTCGAGGAAGCACGCCCTGAGGGATTTCAGGAAAAAATAAAGCTGGAGCTGGCCGATTATGGCATTGAGTATACCTACAACTCTGATAGTTATGGGTTCGTGAAATATGCTGTTGAGCATCTAAAGACAGTTCAAAAGGTGTGCTCGAAATACGGTGCTAAATCGTTCAACTCTATCGTTCAGGGCGGAATCAAAGTTTGCAGAATCCACTTTGCTTCTTCTCGGAAAACTGCACCCACGCCCCAGCAGGTAGACATTCATAAACGCTTGGTTGATGCCGGCTTCCGATGCATTGACAACCGGAGTACATCTTCGATTCTCTGGGTGCTCTACTCGTCGGATAAGAAGCTGGAGTTTGAAAAAATTGCCAGGGAGTGCAATGTTAAGTACACGCTGGAGCGGCGCGGCTCCATGGCAACAAACAATCTCGCAGCATGGCGCATCATGCGATAATAAGGAGGCAGCAAAATGGCCAAGAAGGACGAACTTCAATTTGAGATAATCAATCACATTGGCACCTTATCCACTTCCCCCAGCGGTTGGCTCACCGAGTTCAACCGTGTCAGTTGGAATGGGAAAGAGCCCAAGTACGACTTGCGTGCTTGGGCACCGGATCACACCAAGATGGGCAAGGGCATCACTCTTTCTGAGGAAGATTTGATTGCCCTTCATGAAATACTGCAAAAGGAAGTTGCTTTCCTGAAGGAAGAGGAATAAGCAGAAGACGAGATAAGATTGAGGAGCGCAACTATGGATAATAGAACAGTAATCAATCCAGCATTGCAGCAGTCCACGGCGACTGCCATCAATGTCGATATAATGGCGGAATACAACCGGCAGAACGGCATTCAGGAGGATCTGCTTGGAGAGGGTTCTGTGATCTGCGATAAGTATGTTGTGGAGAGCAGACTTGAAGTGTCATCAGGCGAAGCCGATCTATATCTATGCAAATTCGAGGGTGAGCAGTATGTTGCTAAGCTGTACCGTCGAAAATTCGCCGTCAAAGAAAGCGTCATTGAAGCGCTCCTCAAGATTGACTCGCCGTATGTTGCCAAACTCTATGAAACGGGTCTTCATAATGGTTTTCCCGTGGAGATTATTCCGTATTATGCAAACGGAAGCTTACAGGGAAAGCTATACTCCGAAGCAGAGCTCATCGAAACTATTATCCCCAATATCAATGAAGGTCTAAAGGCTCTTCATTCTGTCGGCGTCATTCATAAGGACTTAAAGCCATCCAACCTTATGCTGAATGATGATGGAAAGACAGTTTCCATTATTGATTTTGGTATTAGTTCTGCTATTGAAGGGGATCAAACCGTTCTAATCACAAAAACAGGTATGACCCCAGAATACTCTGCACCAGAGACATTCCGGAATATCTATTACGAAGGATCGGACTACTATTCCTTCGGTATCACCCTGTTTGAACTTTGCTGCGGTTATACGCCTTACGCGAATATGCAGCAGGAGGAAATTGAACAGTACGGATCGCTCCAGAAAATACCTTTCCCAAGTGAAATGAGCCCCATGTTCCAGGATTTTCTTTCTGCCCTTACCTATTATGACATTACCAATCGAAAGAATCTGAATAACCCCAACCGCCGTTGGACTTATGATGAGGTGAAACGGTGGTTGGATGGTGACGACTCTTTAATCGTGCCCGGTGAAGGCGTTGGCAATGTTGGGAAAGGGACCATGCCAGCCTTCCAGTTTCTTGGGGAAACCTATACTGATGAGCAAAAACTTGTCGCTGCTCTTGCGCAAAACTGGGATGAGGGTAAAAAGCAATTCTTCCGGGGCCACATCACTGCTCACTTCAAGATGTTTGATATTGAGACAGCGCAAAAATGCGCGGCGGCAGAAGATGCTGCTCAGCGAGAGAACGGCAAGGATGACATCATCTACTGGAATCTTCTATATCAAATTGCCCCCAAGTTGAAAGGGTTCTATTGGAAAGGCAATGTATTTGAAAGTCTCCCCGCCTTTGGTCGAGATGCCTTGGATCGCCTTTGGAGCAAAGACTATTCCCAGTTCCCATACTATGCCAGCATTTTGTCGGAAAAGCTGTTGAGCCAATATGTAAAGCTAATTGCACCCAAAAATGAGACACTGAAGAAAGCGGCTACTGCGATTGAAGATTCCTATACCTTAGAACTGACAAATGGCACCGATATGCGTAGGACATACTACCTGATGGCGTATTCCCTGTCCGGCCAAAAACTGTTTTTCTTGGATGGCCAAAAATTCCGAACGGTCGGAGAGTTGGCTGCTTATATTAAGGAAACTTTGGATACCTCACGGCAAAACTTCGAGAGCCTTTGCCATCGTATGGTTGACTATGATGGAAATCTTGATTTTCAACTTGAAACATGGCTGATTGCGATTGGTAAGCAAAAAGAACTTGAGAAGTGGCGCACATCTATGAACGAGTAAGCAACAGGAGGCTTTCACCATGAGTGGACCCAAAATTTCAATATATGACTTGAGCCCTTGGGCAAGAAATAACCTCAATGGGCAAATTCGATGCGAGCGTGACTGTGTTGCTTGTGCTCAACAGATCAGCAATTTTTTGCGAGAAGCGACATCCTATCGCTTGCAGATCGAAAATCTTATCACGGCCAGTGAATTGATGGCCTCTCGCGGCGTGGAACCAGCAGTAAGCCAAGAGGTGCTTCAGAACTTGAATAATCGCTTACTGGAAGAGAGTGAGACTATCCGAAAAAAGCTCCAAGAGAAGATGCCGACAATAACCGGGAAGTACGAAATTAACGATGCGGCACTGGCTCAAAAGAAGGCAGAGCTCGAACGAGTCCGCTCTTTGAAAAAGCTGGCAGAAGGCTTGAGAAACGATCTGGACAAGGCTGTATATCAAGGTGAAAACAGTCGCATAGCGGCAACATCAAAGATTGAAGGCAGCATCGCTGTGGATCTCTCCGGTTACTTCAGCTTTGATGACCTCGCTCCTGATGATGATGGTCCTAAAGCTCAAGAACTAATCAAGGCCATCGAAGACAAACTTATCCAAATCCAAAAGACAGAAAAGCTTCCTGAAGAATTATCTTGTGAAATCACCCAAGCAATTGCCTCTCTTACTAGAGTGACAACAATTGAAAGTGCTCATCTATTCAAATCCGTTACTGTTAAAAACTTAGAGAACCATATAGCCGATTACAAGGCAAATCTTATTCAACAGCAAGAAGCATTTGCCGACGAGGTGGCCCGTTATCAAGTGCTGTGCATAATGTTAGATAAAGCGCCTGTTTCCTATTCGTTTTCCGCTGAAGCAAGTGCCACTTTGAAACGGGAGATCGAAGCTATGGAAATGGCTATAATCAAGCAGAATGAACAGCAATACATAAGTGAATGTGTCGATCAGGTTATGTCCGAAATGGGCTATGACTTAATTGGGACACGGGATGTGAAAAAGCGAAACGGCAAGCAATTCCACAATGAGCTTTATGCTTTTGATGAAGGTACCGCTGTAAATGTTACTTATTCCTCCGATGGGCAAATTGCCATGGAGCTGGGGGGCATTTCTCGTGAGGATCGCCTACCCACAGTTGAAGAAACTCAGGTACTTACTGGAGATATGGAAACATTCTGCGGCGAGTTTGCGGAATTTGAAAAGCGGCTTCGTGCCAAAGGTGTTATCTTGGGTAACCGCATCGCAATGTCTCCCCCTTCTGCCGATTATGCTGCAATCATCAATGTAAACGATTATGAGATTGATTCCAGCAAGCAATTCTCCGAGATTAGCGTTGCACACAAGAAAAAAGCAAAAGCAACCGAGAAAAAAGCATTGCGGAGGAATGATTGATGGCTCTGGAAAAGTACAAGGTTTGTCCGGCGTGTGGAGAACATAATGCACCCACATTGCTGGAATGTCGGAAATGCGAGACAGATCTTACTGGAGTAAAGATTGTTGATGCCACAGCAGTACAGCCTGAGCCTGCGACGCCAGAGACACCTTCTGAACCAACCAGAACAGAAGAATTGTTCCGTGTTTGCGATTGTGGTGAAATGAATCCGCCTCAAGCCCGAAAATGTCAGGCGTGCGGTGAAGATATTTCGGACATTCTGCCGACAAAGCATTTCGCCCCTCTTACCAAACGTTTTGCATACACACTTGAGTCTGTTGATGGAAGCTGCTCAAACACTTTTGAAGAATCGGTAGTAATCCTAGGCCGTGAAGCTATGTTGGCTGATGATCTTCGTGAAAAGACCTATGTGAGCAGGCAGCAAGCGAGGCTTACCATCGTTGCAGGAAAAGTCTTTATTGAGAACCTGAGCAAGACAAACAAGACCTTTATAAATAATGCTACTATCGAGGATGGTGCCCCCGTGGCGCTCAATGACGGGGACGAGATCGGCCTGGGTGGAAAAGTAATTGATGGTGTAAGACAGGATCAAGCAGCCTACCTCATTTTCCGGTGTCAGCCATGAATGTCGCAAGAATACTCTATCCAGTAAAAGTTCTTGGCCCTGGAAATCGAATTGGCATTTGGCTTGCTGGGTGTACCAGAGGTTGTCCAGGCTGTAGCAACCCTGAACTCTGGGAGCAAAAACCCGAATATGAGATCCAGATTTCCCAGTTGGTTGCGTTGATACGCTCACTCGCTGATAAGCATCGAGTGGATGGTTTTACCATCACGGGAGGGGAACCTCTGCTACAAGCGACCGATTTGTTGGCTTTGATAGACCAACTCAGTGATATAAGCACCGATGTTTTAGTGTATACAGGTTTTTGCCTTGAAGAGTTGAAGGATAATCCAGACGCCCCGGTATCAAACCTGCTAAAATCTATCGCGGTTCTTATTGATGGAGAGTATGTTGAAAAGCTGAATGACAACTCCCGCCTACGAGGATCGTTAAACCAGCATATCCATATTTTCAAGAAGCAATTTGAAGACAAATATCGAGATTACATTGACAATCAACCCAATCAAATTCAGAACTTTACGACTACGGATGGAATCGTGTCTGTCGGTATCCATCACAAGACATTTTAGGAGGACACGGCATGGAAGACTACATTGCGAAATGGCATCGGGAGCTTGGTATTTTCACCAGAATTAAGCCCTTAATCCTGGTGGAAGGCAATGTGCTGGATGTTTACCAGTATCCAACTGAAGGAAGTATTTCCAAAGGAAGCATTCTCCGCTTGCCGGAGTACCTCCACTACTATTTTACTGATCTGGGCTATCAGACGATTGTGTTCTTTGACAGTATGCAGGGGTTTTATAATTCTTGCGAACCTACCCATGTCGATGCTTTTGCCAAGTTGACCAACACCAGGACCGATGGGAGTGCGGTGCGCAGCGACTTTAAGGGGAAATCGAACTCCGCTACCTCTATCATCAGAACTGCGGTAAGTCAGAACCAAGAAGCCACCGCCATTATTATGAATTTGGCATCTCGATACATCACCACCCCGGATAGTATCGATCAGTCTGAAGTGGACAGCTTTACGAACCTGCTCCTTGCTTCTTTAGAAGGCAAAGATGTGCGGACGGAAAATGGCGTTCTGAAGAACATCGTGGTGATGATTGTAAATAAGGTGAACGACATCCCTGCATGGTTCTACTTGGATAATCCAAATGTGAAGACCATCACGATTGGAACCCCGTCCAAAGAAGAGCGAGAAGCTCTCATCAAGGGAGAAAACTTCACCAGCTTCTTCGCGGCTGATGTGTATGACGAGGACATCACTTACTACAATGATCATCCTGATGAACTGGATAAGGTTCAGGATAAGTTTGTAGGATTGACAGAAGGTTTCAGCTTTACCGAAATCAACGGTCTTCGCCGGCTCTGCAAAAACGAAAAGACGCACATCCGAAACATGTCCTCTGTCGTTGATCTTTACAGGTATGGAATTAAAGAAAATCCCTGGGACACTCTTGATCCGAATGAAATCAAGACCGCACTGGATGACTTCAGGCAAAGAGTTAAAGGGCAGGACTTTGCCTTAATAAAGACGCTTGATGTCGTCAAGAGAGCTGTGACCGGTATGGCCGGTCTTCAGAGTTCCTCTCATGCAAAGCCCAAAGGCATTTTGTTCTTTGCTGGGCCTACTGGTACCGGTAAGACGGAGACTGCAAAGACATTGGCCGAAAAACTATTTGGTGATGAGAGCTGCTGTATTCGTTTTGATATGAGTGAGTATAGTCAGGGCCATAGTGACCAGAAGTTGCTTGGTGCTCCTCCGGGATACGTTGGTTATGAAGCTGGAGGCCAGCTGACAAACGCAGTGAAAGAGAACCCCTTCTCTATTCTGCTATTTGACGAGATTGAAAAGGCGCACCCCTCCATTTTTGATAAGTTCTTGCAGATCCTTGAAGACGGCCGCATGACCGATGGCCAGGGCAACACTGTGTACTTCTCAGAGTGCATTATTATCTTCACCAGTAACCTTGGTATTTTCACGCGGAATGCTCTTGGGGAAAGAGAACCAAATGTCACCATTGATATGGAGTACGAAGAAGTCCAGAAACGGGTCCGCAAGGCCATCGAAGACTATTTCAAACTGGAACTGGGTCGGCCGGAGATCCTCAACAGAATTGGCGAGAATATTGTTGTCTTCGACTTCATACGGCCGGATGTAGCCAAGCAGATCCTGAAGGCTCAGGTCAATAAAATCGTTAAGAACCTGCTGACCGAGAAGCGGATCGAACTGACGCTTAGTGACATTGCTATGGGTAAGCTTGAAGAGAAGGCTCTGGGGAATCTCGCAAATGGCGGCCGTGGTATCGGAAACATTGTCGAAAGCCTGCTGATCAACCCATTCTCCCGCTATCTTTTCGATGAAGATATTCAGGGAAATGTGAAGATCACGATTGATGATATTGACGCGGAGAACATGCCTTACGCATTGACCTGCACATACGAGGAGATTATATGATTTATCTGGCGACCCAAAAAGGCGTAAATAAAGCCGAAAGTGAAGATGCTATCCTGATTGGTCACGAGGTTATCAGCGACTCCATTGGAGAATACGAAATCCCCCAATCTGGGTTTGTTTGTGTTGCCGATGGCGTTGGTGGCCATAATGGAGGGAGAATTGCTTCTCATTATGTGTTGGAGGCGTTGGCTAATTGCGCTCCAGAGCACAATCAACTGAGAGATGCCGTCATCCAAATTAACACTGATTTGCTTAATGAATCAGCTAAGAGGCAAGAGTTTAGTGAGATGGCAACTACACTTTCCGGCATTTATCTTTCTGGGAAATCAACTTCTATCATACATATCGGCAACACAAGAATCTATGCGAAACAGGGCAACTATCTGAAGCAACTCACATCCGATCACACCGTATATGAATGGCTAAGGAGCCTTGGCCGTTTTGAAGAAGCTGAGAACTGCAAGAGAAATGAAATTGTAGCGTGCCTTGGTGGCGGCGAATTAAAGCTGGCAGAGCGCCTGACGGTTTTTGAGCTTAACCAGTATTCTACGCTTCTCTTCACAACTGATGGCATCCATGACCATATTTCACTCGACCTTTTAGAAGATTTGGTTTCCAGCGGCAAAGATGGCGTAACGATTTGTGAAGAGATACTGTCTGCCGCAGTGGCTGACGAATCCAAAGATGATTTAACTGTGATGCTTCTCGTGAGACAGGAGGAGAACAATGGGATTCAGGTATAGAAAGAGTATTAACCTTGGCGGCGGCTTCAGAATAAACCTGAGCAAATCCGGCGTGGGTTATAGCTGGGGAACCAAAGGGTATCGAATTACGAAGACGGCCGGTGGTAAAACCCGACGCACTTATTCTATCCCCGGAACAGGCATATCCTATGTTTCCGAAAGCGGGCAGAATCGCAACCGGCAGCGCAATCAAAATCAGCGCAGCACACCTAACTATCAGCCCGCGGCTCCGGAACCGACTTATCAGTCTTATCAGGAGCCAATTGCAGAGCAGCGTATTGAGAGTGCAGAAATTGAGAATTTCCAGTCTGCTGAGTTTGGAAACATTACTTCTTCGATTGAACGTACTCTAAAGATGAATAAGTGGGGCACCATCTTGCTTTGGTGTGCTTTGTTAATGGCAGCCAACCCTGTGCTTATTGTCCTTCCTATCATCGGAGGAATCCTTAAGATCATTGCAAGAACCAAGGGAGCTGTTACCTTGGAATATGATTTCGACGCCGAGAAGGAAGAGGAACATAATCGCCGCGTCGGAGCATGGATTATTCTCTCTGAAGGCGATAAAGAATGGCAGGTCCTGACCGAAACTCAAAACTCGAATACAAAGGTCAATGCCGGAGCCAGTAGGAGCCTGAACAGGGTCCCTTGTTCGATTGGAAAGACATTTCCGTACTATTTGAAGGCCAATGTAGATATTATTCAAATCAAACTCAAAAAAGAAACACTACTGATTTTGCCGGATAAAGTGTTCATCATTCGTGGCTCTAAGGTCGGCGCTGTGAACTATGATGACCTTCAGATACAGATTTCTTCAATAAACTTTGTCGAGTCTGAGCCTGTTCCTAAAGATGCGCAGGTTATTGGGCAGACATGGCAATATGTCAACAGAAACGGAACTCCGGATAAACGATACAAGAACAACCGCCAGTTGCCCATTTGCCTGTACGGTGTTGTGCGATTGAGATCTGCTTCTGGGATCAATGTGGAAATGCATATTTCAAACATCCAAAAAAGCCGTGATTTTGATATGCTGATCCGATAGGAAGGAACAACATGGATAAAGAGATAAAACTTGAAACTAAGCTGGTTGGATCAATTGAAGGCGAGTTCTTTGTCCCTTCATATCAACGAGGCTATCGTTGGGGGAACGAAGAAGTTGTTCGCCTTTTAGATGACATTTACACAAACGGAACAAAAAACTATTGTTTACAGCCGGTCGTGGTCAAAAACAATGGTGAAACCTTTGAACTGATCGATGGTCAACAGCGCCTTACGACCTTATTCATCCTACTGAAGTATATTCAGAAGGAATATAAACCACGAATTAAAGTTAATTTTTCATTGTCCTATGAGACCAGGCCCAATTCCAAGTCTTATCTTGAAAATATAAACGAAGACTTAGCTGACACAAATATTGATTATCTCCATATCTATAATGCATACCGCTGCATTGATGATTGGTTCAAGAGACAGCCGGATGATGTGGTCGCAGCAGATGATTTGTATGGGTGCTTGGTGAAGTATGTCAGTGTTATCTGGTACGAAGTAGGAAGCTCAGAGGACTCCATAGAACTATTCACTCGTCTGAATATCGGCAAGATCCCTCTTACCAGTGCCGAACTTGTTAAAGCAATTTTCCTGAGCGAATCTACTGGAAACCAAGAACGGGACAAAGACCGGCACGAAGAGAAATCTCTTCAGTGGGACAATATTGAAAAGGAACTTCACAATGACGCATTGTGGTACTTCCTTTCAAATGATAGAAAAACTAGGTATCAAACAAGAATTGATTTGGTGCTTAATCTTATTGCCGAAAAACAACTGGACAACAAGGAGCAATACTATACCTTCTTCTACTTTGATAACCGCAGAAAGTTAGAGAGCCTGGATGCAATGTGGCAAGACATCCAGCACTCATTCTTAATACTAAAAGACTGGTTTGAGAACCACGAATTGTATCACAAAATTGGCTACCTCGTCACGGCAACTCCTGAAGCGTCGATGCTCCAGACCCTTTTTGAACAGGCTAAGGGAAAAACAAAAGCGCAGTTTAATTCTTATCTGGATCAGCAAATCTGTGAGAGCATCCGAATCAACACTAATTATGCTGAGCTGAGCTATGAGAAGAGCGCTGATTACAAGCGGATTAGCAAGATTCTTCTCTTATTCAATGTGATATCTGTCATGAAAAACGGAGAGCAAACACAATGGTTCCCGTTTGATAAGTTTAAGTATGACGATAATGGAAAAGTGACTTGGAGTTTGGAACATATCCATGCGCAGCAATCTGAAGGTTTACAGCGAGAGAGTCAGTGGAAAGAGTGGCTTGCCTTGCATTTGCCTTCTGTCATCTCGTTGGGTGTAGAAAATGAAGCGTTGGTTGATGAAATGCAGTTAGCAATTGATGCAGAGAAGCTTGGACGCCTGGAATTTGAAGCCATCCAGGAAAAGGTAGTCAAACAGCTGTCGGCACGAGGCAGCCTTGAGTTTATGCATTCAATTGCAAACATGGCCTTGCTAAATACCAGTGACAATGCGGCTCTCAACAACTCAACTTTCGATGTGAAACGCAATATGGTAATAAGAATGGACAAGGAAGGAAAGTTTATCCCCTTCTGCACTAAGATGGTGTTCTTGAAATACTATACTCCCTCCGAAAACAATCAGCTTCAGTTCTGGGGGCAACCTGACCGCATTGCCTATGTCAGTGCCATCAATGATGTGCTTGCGGATTATCTTTCCGAAGCAATCTGCGTGGAAACAGAGGAGGCATAAGTATGGCGACTTCTTTACATACATTTATCGACATTTTTGAAACCAGCTTTAATGTTGACGGTGAGAGCGTGCAGCTTAAGAGCATTACTATTCCGGCCATTCAACGCGATTACGCGCAAGGGCGACGCGATCCTGAAATCGAGCGAGTGAGAAATCGTTTTTTGAATTCTTTATTCGATGCTATTGTAAACGATGCGATTACACTCGATTTTGTTTACGGAGATATTGATGATACTGGGTGCATGACTCCTCTGGATGGACAGCAGAGACTCACTACTTTGTTCCTCCTGCACTGGTATGCGGCAAAAAAGGAATGCGTAAACGCAGAAGAGTGGGACTTCCTGAGCCATTTCAGCTATAAAACCCGATATAGCGCACGAGATTTCTGCTCATTCCTTGTTCGGTTTGATCCAACATTTGATGGACCTGTTTCCGAGGAAATCATTGACCAGACTTGGTTTCCGCTTGACTGGAAGAAAGATCCCACGATTGCTTCGATGCTTGTGATGCTCGATGCAATCCAAGAGAAATTTGCTAGCTTGAGTAGTATCTGGCCCCGTCTGAAAGAAGGAGCAATTACTTTCTACTTCCTGCCCATTAAGGACATGGGTCTCACAGATGAGCTATATATTAAGATGAACTCCAGAGGCAAGCCGCTTACTCAGTTTGAGCACTTCAAGGCTGAATTGGAGCAGGAACTGAAGCGGGTTGACAGTGATGCGGCAAAACGCATCCTGAGGAAAATCGATCAGGATTGGACTGATATGCTCTGGCAATATCGTGGTGACGACAATGTTACCGACGATGAGTTTCTTCGCTATTTTAAATTTGTATGCGATGTGATTTGCTACCACGCCGGCGGAACCCCTCAAGGACGAAGCAATGATGAATTTTTCTTGCTTGACGAATATTTTACTGTTGGGACAGAGAAGGTTGAAGAAAACATCGCAACCCTGGAGGCATATTTCGATTGTTGGCACAGGCTTTGTAAGGAGGAGTCTCCGCTTTCCTTCTTTAGGCGTATATTCTCTTTTGAGCATGAGGTGGGAAAGGTTCAAATTGAAGGAAGATATGAGCTTGATATTTTTGCGGATTGTCTAAAGAACTACGCAGACTCCATTGGCCGTAGGCGTGTATTCCCTTTGAATCGAATTGTTCTCCTCTACGCAATTGTTGCTTACCTGCTCCGGCAGGATCAGATTTCTGAACAGCAGTTTGTTCGAAGACTGAGGATTGTGAACAACCTGATCCAGAATTCCGAAGATGAGATCAGCGACAGCACTGCTCGAACCAGTGGCAACAGAATGCCGGCTATTCTGGCTCAAGTCGATCAGATCATCATCAATGGTACCGTTGATCCTACAATTGATAAGAACTTTAATCCCAGCCAATTGGCGGAAGAAGTCGAGAAAGGCGAATGGCTCGCATTGCATTGTAGTGATGCAGAGAAACTGTATGCTTTCGAAGACCACAAGCTCCTGTATGGTCAAATCGGCATCATTGGTCTGGAGCATGTTGACCTCTTTGATCGATTCACGGAGTTATTCACTTGCGACTTGGATAAGGTGGATTGTGCCCTTATGGCAATAGGCTTCTACCCTCAGCGCGAGCGCAATAACTGGCGATACCAGTTCGGATCGAGTTCTACAACGAATGAAATGCCGTGGAGAAACCTTTTCCACAAAAGCAGCAATAATGGGTTTGAAGAAACACGCCAAATTCTGATTGAGCTGCTTTCAAAAAGAAGCTGTATCACAAATGAACTTCTCGATGAAGTTTGCAAGGAGTATATCGCAAAGTGCGAAGCGGAGAGCCAGTTTACTTGGCGATATTACTATGTTAAGTATCCGGTGTTCAGGCCGGGAAGCTACGGTAAATACAGCTTAGGCCGTGATGAAACATCCCATTACCTTTTCTCCGTCATGCAGACGCAAACTCAATGGTCCTCAAACACCTATATCCCCTTCCTTAAGGAAGTTGACGAGCCGCATCTATCCAGAGATGATTGTGGCCAATATCTAGATTATGGGGATACCTATTTAGGCTGCGCGGCCGATGCATATATCCTTTATTCGACTAAGGATGAAGTGGAGATAGAGCGTGTTGAGGTTCAGCAGAATCTGGAAGGGATAGATACCGAGAACCGCATCCTCCTTCTACAAAGCTATCTTAAAGGCAAAGGCTTTATCTAATTCTGACCACAATTGGAGTACATGGACAGTATTATTGCGTTGCTTGCATAAGAGTGCTGTGGTGCGGTGACCGTATAGGAAACCACACCCCGGTTCTGCCTTCCTTAAGTAAAGGTATCAAAATAGACGCTCATTAAAACCGTATCAAAAAATTGTTCATTATTGCGGACTTCATGGGAAGGAATGCATCGCAATTTGAACGAAGGTCTATTTGAATACCGCACTACAACCAAAGTTTTATTATCGGGTGATATCTATGGATAGAGAACGAGTGAAAGATTACGCCATCAAAAGCAGTCTGGAATCAACCGTGCAGGAAGTGTTGGATCTTCTGGAAGCGGATGATGGTAAACCCTTCGAAGAGAAGAAGGCAGCAGCCGTTAATCTCTTGCGTAAAAGTAAGGAAGCCCCACTTGCGGAGGCCTTAGTGGATTTTGCTGTCGCAGATACCGTGGGCAAGACAACCAAGGAGAAATTCTGGGATTCCGGGACTATCTCCTGCCTGAACGGCGGCCTCATTCTTCGCAAAGTCGAAGAAGCTGACCGTGACGGCTATATCGGGCTTCAGAAAGCATATAACCTTATGAAGTCGATGCTGAAGGAAGAAACATACTGCGACATGGTTTGGAGGGAGCATCAAGAGCCAAAAGCGCTTATGTTCTCCATCATAAAGGATGGCCAGTACATCGGTTATTGCGGGATCAAGAACACTTCCCAGGAGCCTTGGGAAATTGCCATTGAGATCCTGCCTGATTGGACAAATCAAGGCATTGGGCGAATTGCTATTGATGGAATGCTCGATGCTGTGAAAGCTCGCCTTGGCATCAATCAGTTTAGGGTTCGGATCGATCCAGGAAACCACGCAAGCCAAAAGATGTTTGAAAAACTGGGAGCTATACCAAATGGTATCTCCGAGTTCCTAATTCATGACAAGGCAGCCTTGGAGAAGTGCGAAGAGGATAATCTGCATTTGATTGATGCTGATACCATTTCACTGGCGGGAAAGTTCGGCGTGGAGCCACGCAAGCTGCTTAGCCATATTCTGGAGTATTCCTTACCTTGGTGATTGACAAGGATATGATATGAGAAACTCAATCTTGTTGCAGGCCTTCTCGCCTGACCGTAAAAGTATATATACGGTAGGTTGCCGCAAGTGAACGGATTTGAGTTCCACGGTGACCCGATAGATGGAGGTGCTCTAAGTGCGTTATGGTTATTGCCGGATCTCCCGGCCGAAGCAAAGCATTGAGCGGCAGATTCGAAACATCAAAGCTGTTCACCCAGATGCTGTCATTGTTCAGGAAGTATTTACTCGTACCCGGATTGACCGGAAAGAGTGGCAGCGTCTATTTTCAAAAGTAAAAGATGGTGACACCATCATCTTTGACAGTGTATCCCGCATGAGCGGAAATGCCGAAGAAGGTTTTGCTGCCTACGAAGAACTTTTTAATCGAGGCGTCAATCTGGAGTTTCTGAAGGAGCCCCATATCAACACTGACACCTATAAGCGTGCGCTTGAGAATAATGTGGCATTGACCGGCAGCAGCGTCGATCTAATTTTGGAAGGCGTCAATAAGTATCTGATGGAGTTGGCTAAGGAGCAGATCCGGTTGGCCTTTGAGCAGTCCGAAAAAGAAGTGGAAGACCTGCATCAAAGAACCCGCGAGGGCATCGAAACCGCCAGACTCCAAGGAAAGCAGATTGGAAGGCAAAAGGATGCTAAGGTAGTCACGAAGAAGAGTGTGGCTGCCAAAGAGGCCATTCTAAAATATGCCAAGGATTTTGGTGGGTCTATGCCTGATGTAGATGTGATGAAGTTTACAGGACTGGCTCGGAACACCTACTATAAGTATAAAAGAGAACTCAAAGAAAGCCGTTAAGTATTGTCGGTCACAATTCTGTCCTGATTATCGGACACCGCTGATGATATAGTGAATACACTGAAGGACTATGAATGGGGGCGAACCACGGTGGCTGATAAGAAACAAGTTAATGATTTTGCGGAAAAATGGATTGGAAAATTCAAGAACGATCAAACGAACTATCTTGAGCTTGTCGATCACTTTATGGCTGACGATTGTAGAGCGTTGGGATTTGAGATGGATTGTGGCCATGCTTTCGAAGAACGGTATGGTACAGCGGTTTATGACAACAAAGCGTTGGAGCATATTATTGCCGATGTTGCGGACATCCCCCTCCTCGGTTCGGCAATCTATTCTCGCTGGCGGTATTTCAATCACTGGGCTTATAGCGGCGCAGAAATCATGGAGCAGGAAAACCGTGCATGGTTTATCACGGCTCTCGACCGTCTGACAGAATTGGCTTCCAACGATAACTCAGTGAATTCTATAGGCGCAGTCCACAGGATCAAACTCATTTCGAATTGTTTAGGTTATGGGCCTTGTCTTAAAGAGACAGACCTTGTTGAGCAACACCTAACCCTTTGCAAAGATGGCCGGATGTGGCTCTCTTTCTTCGAGTTCGGTATCCAAGGCAAGTACCGGTGCGTAAAGAGGGAGTATTTTAATATCGATGCGCAGCGGGCAACATCAATCTTGACAAACATTGCAGATTTTTTCCGTAACGAATACCTTGTTGACATGGTAACCGATACGGGTGACTGGGATCTGATGATTGAGGACGAGGATGGTAAAAAGCACAGATTTCAGGGGCCGCTGGTTCCTTCCGAGTGCAACCGTTTCTTAACGAAGCAATCAAACATATTGAGAGAAGCCATGGACCGGCCTGATGCATTCGCCTTTGATGGTGCTTACGGAGCTTAAGTATGGAACTGTCATTAAAATTATTAGATGAACAGGCGCTCTTAGAACAAGATGCTGACCTGCTGACCAGTATTGGCTATGCGCTGGAGACTGGGACCGTATTTGAGCAGAATTATGTGCTGGCGGCGCAGATTTATTCGATAGCCGAGCAAATGATAGGCGGAGAAAAAGCTTTGAACAATCTTGCGTGGTTGATGCTGAACGGATTTGGCATCGAACAAAACATACCACGAGCCATTGAATTGTTCACAAAAGCAGCTGAGGCCGGGGACACGACTGCTATGGTCAATTTGGGGAATATTTATGAGTTTCCGCTTTCCGGCGAAGCACCAGACTATCGCCGCGCTATCAGATGGTACAAACAAGCCGCAGAGTGTGGCAATATCAAAGGACTTTTCAACTATGCAAACATGTACCATCATGGATATGGAGTCCGCAAGAATCGGAAAAAAGCGTATGAAATTTTTGATGACCTTTATCAGTTTGGTTATCCAGGTACCGCTTTCTATATGGGGCTGTACCATGAGTGCGGCTATGTGGTCAAGCGGGACTATCAAAAAGCGATGGAGTATTATTCCAGAGGTGCCGAAGAAGGAAGTCCATACTGTCTCAACCAAATTGCTACTATGTATGCCAAGGGTCGGGGAGTGATAAAAGACTACGCTGCCGCCTTTGAATATTACAAGAAAGCAGCAGCGCTGGGAGATACTCTGGCTATGAGCAATATCGGCTATTGCTATGAGGTAGGACAGGGCGTAGAACAAGACTTGGGCAAAGCAAGAAAATGGTATGAAGCCGCAGCGAAGGAAAGTGAACCCCATGCGGCAGAAGCGTTAGAACGATTATTTTCGGGAGGACAACATGGAAAACTTTGATGAATTGGTAGATCGGGCTCTTGAGGAAGGCAAGCTCATTAAACTAACCAACAATGGAGCGGGTTGGGATGTGTCTCTGGAGGAGGACATTGAGGAAATGTCCGAAGAAGAACTCAAGGAGTATCTCACCAGCCTGGAGCAGCGTCTGGAAGAACTCTCTGATGAAGAGCCGGAAGATGATGACAGCGATGAATATGAGACTTGGGCCGATGCGCATGAGGATCTTGAGGATTGCATCGACGAGGTTAAGGAACTCCTCGAAGAAAAAGGATGGGATTGAGTTCTTCCCATTAGTAAGATAGAGCCTTCTATAAGCAAGAAATTCTTGCCTGTTTGGGTAGATTTGATTATAATAAGTATCAGCACTGAGATTTAGACCTGCCACACCATGCTGATGGTCAGAACGGATAAAGCCGCCTGGAACAGCTCCTGATGTAGTGGGTGCAACATCCGTACCATCAGACACAACATCATAAACATTATTCTTTGGCAGTGCAGTAGCAGGTTTATCACCTCATGGTGGTGGACCTGCTATCTATTTAGCAAGGAGGAACCCCAAAATGAAGATTGTCTCTTGGAACCTGAACGGCCTTCAAGCCTGCCTGAAAAACCAGTGTTTTGAACCGGTGGCAGAAATAGCACCAGACATACTGTGCCTTCAGGAGATCCGAACACAAGAGGAGCCTGAGATTTTACCCGGCTATTATCATTATTGGAACCACAGCGAAAGAGAGGGGTACTCAGGTACAGCACTCCTGTGCCACGAAAAACCCATTAGACTCATGTATGGGCTCGGCTCGGATGATTCTGATGAAGAAGGACGGTCAATCACGGTCGAATACCCGGAGTTCTTCCTAATCAACGCCTATGTTCCGAACTCGCAGCGCAATTTGCAACGGCACGACTATCGAAGAGTGTGGGATGAGCATCTGCGAAAATATGCTCAATCACTGTTGGAGTACAAACCGGTTATCATAACCGGGGACTTTAATGTGGCTCGTGAAGACATCGACATCTATCCAGAAAATCTTCGGCAGTACTGGGCCAGTCAAGGCTTCGCCTCAGACGAACGCTCGGATCTGGAAACTTTAATTGAGTTGGGCTTCCAAGATACATTCCGAACGCTCTATCCGGATGTCCGGAGCTATACATGGTGGAGCAATCGTCTGCGCAAGAGAGAGCAAAATCGAGGTTGGCGTCTGGACTACTTTCTCGTAGATGACAACCTGATGCCATTCGTGCGGGATGTCGCTCATCTGGCGGATATAATGGGATCAGATCACTGTCCCATTCTTCTGGAGGTAAATCTGTGAGTATCGAGTTCTCTGATGCGTACATGGCATCACTCTGGGACAATATCGAATGGGAAACTGCGGAGACAAAGCTGGCGCACCAGCAGGAGAAACTCAGCATCGCTGCATTTCGGAATGATAGTAAAGAGATCACCGACCTTCAAAAACGCATTGTTCGAGATCTTGACAATAAGTGCCTAGCTGTTCGCCATGTAGTCAATTCCACCTCCAGTCCAGGTGTTGACGGAATCAAGTGGAGAACATCAGCTGAAATGATGCAGGCTGCCATGTCGCTTACATCAAAGGACTATCATGCGTCACCCATGCGTCAGATCCTTATAACAGCAAAAAACACCGGTAAAGAGCGCAGGCCACGGCTGCCAACCTACTATGACCGTGCCATGAGTGTTTTGTATGGGTATTCCCTGATTCCAGTTACAGAAGCCACAGCCGAGCGTAAATCCTTTGCCTTCCGTCCAGGTCGGTCAACGCAAGATGCCCACGCCTATGTTTTGGAGGCATTGAAAGGAACCGCTGCGCCGACAATCGTTGTATGTGGAGACATTGAGGCCTACTACTCCCACATCCAGCATTCATGGCTATTGAAGAATGCGCCGATGGATAAGCGGGTTCTCTCAGAGTTGCTCAATTCAGGAATCGTCTTTGCGGGTGAACTTTTTCCGTCAGAGGACACCGGGATTTCCGAAGGTGCTAACCTGTCACCTTACCTCGGTAATTTTGTCTTAGACGGACTGCAAAAGCATCTATACAAGCATCTTCATAACACAACATCTCCCAAAAACTATGCAGACGGGAACCTCATTCGGTTTGCCGACGACATTCTAATCACTGTCTATTCCATTGAGGATGCCGAGAGAGCTCTGGACGGTCTTAGAGCGTTTTTGGCAGAACGAGGTCTCAAGCTGTCCGAGGAGAAAACCAAGATTTGTGATGTGAAAGATGGCTTTACCTTTCTATCCCGCACATATATCAAGCGCAATGGCTTAGTCTACTCCTATCCTTCTGATAAAGCGGTTGAGCGCTTTATCAATGAACTCCGGGAGACGATTCAGACAAACCGGAAATCGCAGAGGGATCTTATAAACACCCTCAACCGCAAGTTGAAGGGGTGGGCTGGCTATCACCGATATAGTGATGCGGAGAAAGCGTTTCGCAAAGTTGATGTGGCTGTTCAGACCGCTCTGCTTGAAGCAGCGGTGGCAAAGCATCCACGGCTTGCTCTACCAAAGGTGAAAGCCAAATACTGGTACAAGGAGTCTGATGGCCGATACTGCTATGCTCTGCCTGATGATAAGAGTGTGCGTGTGATTCGACTGGAGGATACGCTACTGATCACACATAACAAGATCAAAACAAATGCCAATCCCTTTGTTGAACGAGATTATGCAGAAAGCCGGACTCATACGCGGGAAATCCAAAATGTAACCGGTCCCTATAAAGCCATTTGGCAGCGTCAGAACGGGAGATGCTATTATTGTGGCCGGCCGATCCTGAACGATCAGCCTCGGACAACAATCCAGTTAGACCTCAAGAGGCCGCCTTCTATCCGAAACTCTGCCTATATCCACAAAATCTGTGAGGCCAATGAATTTGAACAGCTCAGAACAATGGAAGATGTAGGATCAATGCGGCCCTTCGATATTATGAAGGTGCTGGAGGATATCTCTGTAGTCGGATTGCCAGGACAAAGGATCAAGAGAGAGATCGATCCACAGTGGAAACACTATAAACTAAAGAAATATTTCTCCGAGTGTACGGCATCTTCCGTCACGCTGACATTCCTCCAAGTGGAGGAGATTGATGGCCGCCCCCTGCCGAGTTCTGCGTGGAAGGGGAAAAATTGGTGGTATCCGCGCAATAACTGCAACACCATTGCTGAAGCTTGGATCACGGAAGGTTACTCTCTCTATGCCTTTGACTTAGAGAAGAAAAAGCTCACATGGCACCGTGACGAAGAAGGTTTATCCAAATTAGAAGTACCCAAAGTACTTACCCAAGGGAAAATACCCGATAACGCAAAATATGAGCTTGAGACCCACATGCAATATGTCATTTCCAAGTATGGCCTCATGAAAGAGAAGTAAAGAAAATGGCGAGAGCATCGTGCTCTCGCCATTTTATGTGGTGGGCCAGGTTGGGATCGAACCAACGATGTTTCTGATGTCACGGTTTTACAGACCGCTGCGCTCGCCAGCTACGCATAGGGCAAAGTACTGCTCCCGCAGCTTTGACCAGAAGATCTCATAGTAGATATTGGCGCTCAAGTAGTCACCTTTCAAATCGTGAAATTAGCATCTGATCCGTCAGGCATCATCCTCAAGCACCTGCATCGCACATTTCATGGCACTTGCAAACCCGAAATATCGGATGGGCACCTGGTTTGTCCTTACCACATTGATGATCTTATAGAAGCTGCGGTGGGAGAGCGCATTGGCCTGAATCCAGACCACATCTGCGGCTTTGATCATATCGGCGTTGGGGCGCTGCTCCCGATTGACGAAGGTGACATTGGGCAGAAGCGGACGGATTGCTTTGAGCCAGGTGTCATGGCCACCGAAGACGACAATCCGCTTCTTTGTGTTGTAGGGGAACTGATCTGCGGCTACTCGTTCGGTTTCCGGCTCGTCCAGTTCCTCTGCATTGGCCTGCGTAAATACTAACTCCCGCAGCTCCGCAAGCTCTGTGCGCTCCGATGCTGCCTGAGTCTCCACCTTAGCGGCGTCTTCTTTCACCGACTCAATCTCACGCCGGGCATGGTACAAAGCTTCTCTGAAGTCTGCGTTGGCTTTCTTGAGCTGCTTCAGCTTGGCCTTCAGTTCCTCCACATCGTCTTCATCAGCGGGTTCGGAAGTTTCCTCAGGCTCGAAGAACTTATCCATGAATGGAAACGGCTGCTGCTGAGCATCACGACGCCAATCCTTGCTCTGGGCCTGCACATCCATAGCCAGCTGAAGGTATAGCTCCAGCCCCTTCGCAACGCCCTCATCAATCCCTGCTGCCGCAAAGGATTCAGCCATATCGGCACTATCGGATACCGTTCTTGGCATAACCAAACCAGTGAGACCAAATATGAGCTGCGGGATATTCATCTTCCAACCAGGGGAAGGAGCCTCCAGCGGCTCATATAGGGGATTACTCAGGTAGCCAAGGCGGTACAGTTCCGCCTTCTCCTCGTTCCAATCAAGAGGAATCATTGCCTCAAGCTCTGCAAAATCGGCATCAGTACGCTCGTGCAAATGCGCCAGATAGTCGTCATCATCCTCGTCGTCGAACTCGTCTTCCAGATCTTCCTCCTGCTCAATCGCAAAGGCATTCCAAGGCAACTTGCGTGCTGCCGCCAGCAAGATGGCCATGGCCGCATTGTATGTCCAGGGAATGTCGCTGCCAGCCTCCAGCAAACACAGGTATCCGAAGCAGGTCTCATAGGGGTCATTTACCTTGAAGTTCATAAAACGCCCGGCAATGTCTTCGCCCAAACCCTCAATGGCATCTTCGTACTTAATCATCTGCGTGACATTAGCAAACAATAGAATGGCCAGCCGCTTCTTGTCGGCTTCCTCAGCCTGGTCCTCCAGACCTAATCCCTTGGTGGCCATCATTTGCAGACGCTCCATATCGTCCACCATGAGGTTGCCCGGTCGCCCCAGGTCGAAACTGCTGCTAATATTGGGGAGCTGAGGCAAAGGCTTTGCCATTTGGGGTGTCAATACACATTTCGGCAGAGCTTGCTTCAGTCTTCCTTTTTTGGCATCAACTATCTTATCGTTCAAGGCGCGGCATTCATCCATGAGAGAGTCCGACTTTTCTTTACAGTCTGACCATTCCTTATAGAATGGAGCGTCACATTCAAAGAAAACCTTCAGGAACTCCCAGTATTTCTCCTCAAACCGCTTCATGGCACGCTCTTTCACAACGGGGTGGATCAGTGTCATGACGGCGTTAAACCGTTCTCGTGGTGACAGATCCCCGGCATCCAGCTCCGGCATCTGATGGATTACGGGCACCGTCCGCTTGGCGGAAATGTCGTTGATAAAAGTCTGATACTTATTATCCCTTGGATCTCGCTCCTGGATCAGCTCCATCATGCCCCGCAGCACGATCTCGTCATGGCAGGGATCATAGATGTCTGGCAGTGATACAGACATCAGCGCTTTCTGATCCTGATTGAAGTACCGGGATGCCTGCGATAGCTTTCCACTGTGCTTCAACTCGTCCAACATGAACATTGCGATTGCCAGATTGATGTGGTATAGGTGATCCACACCGTCAATGGAGTGGCTCATGGCGCTGCACTCATGGCCCCAAGCATTCAGAATGCCGTCTTCATCGTACAAGTGCCCGAAGCGCTCTCTGACCTCTGGCAGCAGGTTATAAACCGCAGCTTTCCGCCGCTTCAGGATGGGATCAACCAGATCATATATCTTCGTGGCACTTGGATTTGGGCTGTTCTTTCGAGCAAACCGAATTGCAGCATCGAAGACCTCGCTGATGAAACGCTTGTCCCGATTGTCTATTGTGTTTTGGCTCTTCTTTTTCTTCGCCATACTTATATCCTTTCGTAAAAGAGGCCCGATAAAATCGCCAATACTATGCGATTTTATCGGGGCCGGGTCTCAACCGTTCTGCTCCATACCCACTTCGAAATACTTCTTATACTCTTGCGAGTATGGGTTGAAATACCAGTCCGGAAGCATGGAGCAAATCGCAGCTTCTTTATGTTCCAGCAAATTGTCCGGTGTAATCCTTCTAAGAGTGTGGTAATGGTAAAGGCGCTCACCGGGGTCTTCATCACAATCCAAAATCCCAAGTGTATACGCACCCTTGCCGAACCGTGTGACCTTAGCGTGATTGTGTGTTTGCATTTGACGGGCCAAGGCATCTTCAATGGCCTCGCTCTTCGTTTCGTAAATACCGTAAATCCCGTTCTCAGTAGTGATCGCCCACTTGCCAACTTTGATTTTTGCCAGTTCTTCCAAGTCGTCCTCTTCGAGGAGCGTCATCGCACGGGTCATTTCCTGTTCAGTCATTGCTGCCATATAGCCTCCTCAAACTCCAATGGAAGATGCCTCTTTCTGTCTGTAAGAATACCATAAATCCCATTCTCTGTCCATTACACAGGAATACGCACCCGGAGCCCGACCAGATCCCTAGTCGGCACATCGACCAAGTACCAATCATCGGCCATCTCAATCCGAGTAGATATCCAGCGACCATCAAATAACACCTCAAGGCACTGTCCGCAGCACAGGCCACCGCAGTAATTGTCCAAATCGAGGCGGATGTCCATGCGTTGGGCTTTGGCGTCATATATCAATACACCTTGCTTAAATGTTCGGGCCATGAGCTGACACCTCCTTCAGGTTATGACTTGGCCGATATTTGCGATTGAATTCCACATAATCGACCCACTTAGGTTCGTCGAACATCCGGTAGGACATCAAGATGACCGCCTCATTGTGGCGCTCCTTCTTCGTGTGGAGATACGGAATATGCTCCGTTACCCAATCCAGAAGCTGTTCAAAAAGCTCCTGCTCGCCGCTGCGCTCAATCAGCTGCAACATGGCCTCAAACCACACAGCCTCCTCTATGTCACCGAGATTCGTGGCAACACCATGCCGGTAAGAGTATTTCTTGTCCCGGCCGGAGCCGGACAGGAGAATCGCCTGCCCGGTATAGTGGCCAAACTCCAGATCGTCATAAGAGGCATTCGCAGGGATACCTTCGATACTGTTGATTTGGATGATCGACATAACTACCTCCCCCTGAATGCAGACATCAGATCGCCCAACTCCTCCGCATCAGGGGGCACGGAGCTGGACTTGGGGGCCTGGGCGATAGTGCCCAAGCTCCCCTCGGCCTGCATCTCTTCAATGACTTCACGAATGATCTTACGCAGGTTGTCCCGGCTGAGCTCATTCTGCGCATCCGGACAACTGATATAGTGGAGCAGGGCGTTGACCACGAAATCCGTCTTGGTGCGGGAATGCGCCTGAAGGATCTCCATGGCCTTGCGGTGCCGGAAATCACAGTCCTTAAACTGAAGGACAATTCTGGGCTTATCGGCCATGAGCAGACACCTCACTCCGGTACAGAATGTCGTAGCCGACGGCGTTGGCGTGGATGTCCTCAATGAATACCGGGAAGGCCACCTTGTTCCCACGCTCAATCATATTCCGCAGCAACAGAGAGCCACCACCGGCGAAGACACACTTAGCCGTACCCACATCAATACCACGCTCTCGGATGAAGTTGTAAAACTCGCCGAGGAACTGATTGGCCATGTTCCGGATCATCATCTGAACTTCACCGGGCAGGATCGTAGGCTCGCCCTTGATGACCTCATCCACATCGCAGTCCTCCAGAAGACGGGCATACTGGGAATTGCACTGGCTGATGATACTGTTATAGAGCGTGATGGTACCCTTCTCAAAAGACTCCATGACCTCCAGATCCGGCCGCCCGCTACGCAGCTTCAGGACATCAACGGTGAAGCCGCCAATGTCAATGATGTAGGACACCGGATAGCTCTTCAGGCTGGAGAACTGCGTTACCGCAGCGGCCAGCGCCTGGATGTAGCAGACAACTCGGTTGATTCGGATGGAATAGAGCCGGTCGTTGTACTCGAAGTCCACCACCTGCCGATTGCGCAGGAAGTACTTCTCGAATCGCTCATGGATTTGGCCGAAGTGTGCGGGAGGCAGGCCGATCAGCAGGGTAATATCCACGGGATCATCGGTCTCCTTGATCCCAGACAGTTCCAGCTCGCCAGCGATGGCGAACAGGGTGAGGATATAGAAACGGTCATCCTCTGTCTTATCCCGCATATAGGCGATGCGCTTCTCGGTGAGGGAGTAGTATTTACCACCCCAGAAAATGGTGTCGGTCTGCATACTCAGGCGGCTCTCGGTTTCAATGATGCCGGAGGTAAACAGCCGATGCGGTGTCTTCACGCTCTTGTTGCCGTGATCAACAGAAATAATCATAGGGAAAATCCTCCTTTTATAATGCTACTAACAATTACGCAGTGCGTTACCTTGGAGCAACAAAAAGCCAATACCCCAGGGCACATTTTTGTCTGTGCCCTGGGTGGCACAGAGTTATTCCGCCAGCAGGTCACGCAGGTGAAGCAGCGCCTTCTGAATCGAGCGATATACTGACGGATATTTTGCCTCTTCCGCTCTGGTGATGTCGGCGCAGGACATACCATCGAGCAGCATACGGATACGACGCTGCTGGATCGGAGCAAGCTTGGAAATGGCCTCGTAGATGCGGCGCTCCTGGTCCTTGTCAATGACTTGATTGGAAACGGGGTCCTCGTTGTGGTAATAGGTTTCCTCAATGTCATGGAAGGAGCAGTCGGCACGGTGATAGACTTCCTTCCGGTAGATACGCTGGGTCTCGTTGGCCAACGCTCTCCATTCCTCATAGAGCTCGTCAGAAACGGGCACGGACTGATAATTTCCGTAGTAATCTTTGATTTTGATAATTTTCACAGTAATTCCTCCAAGTCGTTCAAGTTGTTCAGCGTTGTGGAACGATTTGGAGGTGGGCCTCTGGCCCGGTATAACCCTCTGGTCATCGGTTATGCTCCCAAATGCGGGCAGCAAAAAAGCCGGGTGCCCGACGAATCAGACACTCGGCTTAGATGCTCCCGATATTGGCTGTGAGGGTATAAAAAGAGGCCCCTTGGATTACTCCAAGGAGCCTATACGCCCTCCAGCATAACCAATTATACCGGGTCAGACTCTACATTACAATTTCACTCAACTCCCAAGTTTTTATCAATTTACTCTCATTTAGTCTCTCACTTCATCTCTCACGGCCTTGAGCGCAGGGTATGCCCTGCCCTTGTCTCTGCTCCTTGAGCTGTTCCCGTATCATGAGGTCAGGAATCACTACGCACCAGAGGTTGCCGGCAAAGACGCGGACAGCCTTTTTGATGTTGCGGTAGTAGGTGGCCGATGAAATGCCCAAGGTCAAGAAGGCATCTTCATTGGACTTGCAGTAGACATCAAAGTATCTCGTGCGCAGCAGCTCATAGCAGTCCTCATAGGCAGGATCGTTCTTGACCAACAGCAGTGTTTCCTCCAGAAGGGAGAGCAGCTGCATGGAGTGGCCCATACTGGCCAGCCTCCCGGCGATCCGTTTCCGGTCGGCGTCATTGTCATAGTCGATGGCCAGATTGATGAAGTCTGTAATGGACTGGCTGCGCATCTCATAACACTCTTCTTCAAACTCATCGAGGTTCCGTGCTGCCTGACGCATCACCGGAGCATATAACCGGAGGAGCGCTTGGGTTTTAGCCAATTCTTCATCAGTCACCTGGGCGGTCAAATCAAATTTTTTCAGGTATTCTTGGAACTTGCTCATTGTTCTCCTTCCCGCCAAAGCACTTCAAACCAAGTGTCTCGGCCAAAGCTATCATCTCTGACAATGCATCACTGATAGAAATTAAAGGAACCCATAATCTTCGCCTGAATTCGGCTTTCATCATGAAGGATGCGTTTATCTCCATCCTCGGTATAGTTGGGGTCTGTGCTGAAAACGAAGACAGCAGGCCCACCATTCTCCTCGGCGATCACAAGATCACCATCGCAGAAAGACTCGCTTGGGCCACACAAAAGTACGCTACCATCGGCAATGCCGTACTCGTGGTAGCGTCTGCCAAACGCAGGCATAGCAAACCAGTCATCTTTGATGTAGCCTGTATATCCATATACCATCAGCGCACGCTGCTTTTCATCGTAACCCATGCACAGATTCTTAATATTCTTACTACCCATAATGATCCTCCAATCTTTCATATTACTGATACATAATAGACGGCATCTTGTACTCTACTTCCCGGTGTGCGGGGATCTTCAGACCGGAGGAGAGTGCCGCAAAGTTGATCGACTGCAAGCCAAATCGGCGTCGGATGTCATCCACGGTCTCCTCCAGCTTCAGGCGCTTTTTGTGCCGCACAAAGTCCGACCAGAGATCCAACTGGATGGGCGTGTCGCCGGGCACAAGATTGATGGCACTGATAGTGAGAGATCGTATATCCGCATTCCAGCTATGGCGTTTCCGGAACAGGTCATAGCCAGCTCTGGAAATCTCCGTATAGCTCTGGGTAGGAAAGGTCAGCCGACACTGGTACTCTCGATAGGCCAAGGTGTTATCCCGCACGGCAATTTTGACGCCGGTGGCCGCAAGATTCTGCTTCCGAAGCTTGAGCCCAACTTCTTGGCTGAACTCCAACAGCACTCGATAGACCTCCTCGTGGTTGAGCAGATCGGAGGTGCAGGTGATGCCATGCCCGATGCTCTTAACTGGCGGAGTAAAATCGCAGGACATGACCCTTGAAGTGTCCAGACCGTTGGCATACCTCCAAATTGACACCCCATTCTTGCCCAGTAAGCGCGTGATAAAGTCCATATCGCTCCTGGCCAGATCCCCGATGGTCGTGATCCCATAGCGCCGGAGCTTCTCCGTAGTGGCTCTGCCCACATACAGAAGATCTGACGCCGGCAGCGGCCACACCTGATCTTTGAAAGACTCCGGCGTAATCACCGTGACAGCATCCGGCTTCTTCATATCGGAGCCCAGCTTTGCAAAAATCTTGTTGAAGCTAACCCCAATGGATACTGTCAAACCAACTTCGGACTTCACCGTTTCCCGGATCTCATTGGCAATCTCCAGCGGCGTTTGATGCTGAAGCAGATGCGAGCCCGTCAGCTCGATCCAACTCTCATCAATTCCAAAGGCCTCCACCTCCGGGGAATAGCGCAGATAGATCTCCCGGACAATCTTTGAGAATTTAAGGTACTCGTCCATGTGAGGCGGCACAATCGTCAGCTGCGGGCATTTCTGCTTCGCTTCCCAGATCACATCCCCTGTCTTTACGCCGTATTTCTTCGCCAGTTGGTTCTTCGACAACACAATGCCGTGGCGCTCGGCAGTGTTGCCGCAAACAGCAATATACTTCCCCTTCAGTTCTGGGTGGAGCATACATTCAATACTGGCATAGCAGTTGTTGAGGTCACTGTGCAGCACGATTCGCTCACTCATAACACGCCTTCCTTTCAGTAAAATGAGTAACTCCCTAAAACTACTCAAAACTACCTATTGACAGGCGAATTATTTCGCGTTATAATTTGCTCACTTCCTAAAACTACTTCTAACTACTCGAAACTACCCGTAGTTGTATTCTTAAAATAGCAGGTCACTACCTATTTGTCAAGAGAAGTTTTCAGACAGATTGGCAGAACCTGCGGAAAGAGGTTTGTATGAAGACTCTCGGTGAGAAAGTAAAAGACCGTCGCGTGGATCTTGGTCTCACCCAGCAGGAGCTGGCAAATCAGACTGGCGTTGCTCTGAAGACGCTGACCAACATTGAAGTAAGAGGCGCTATTCCCCGCAGCACCACGCTTCGCAAGCTCTGTACTGTGCTGGGAGTTTCCGAGATGTATCTGACCAATGACGAAGTTACCGATCCCAGCTACGGCCTGGAGGAGGCTCCGTATGTTGCTTCTATCCGTGACCAGTATGGTCAGAAGGCCGCAGATGGTATGGCTGATGTTCTGGAGAAGAGCCGGATGTTCTTTGCCGGCGGCGATGTGCCTCAGGAGGATAAGGATGCCTTCTTTGCGGCTATCGCCTCCGCCTATGCTATGTGCAAGGAAGACGCCAAAGAGACCTTCACTCCGAAAAAGTATCGGCGTTGAGCCGGTCACCCTCAAACTGTACTGATTATTGGACAGGTTCTTTGTTAGGATATAATCGTACCGGAAGCAATTTTGGAGTGAGGTGAGAACTGTGCTTGCTGAGACAATTAGACGCGAGGCTCGGCGGTTGAAGGCAAAACTCCATACCGCAGACCCGTATGAAATTTGCGCTGAGATGCGGATTCGCATTGAACTGCAACCGATGGGGACAAGCCCAGGCTCATGCAAGGGTTTCTTCCTGACCAGGTTCCGGAAGAAGGTCATTACACTGAATAGTGATCTTCCGGAAGAAATCAGACGGATTATTCTGATCCACGAATTGGGACATGCTGTGCTGCACAGCAGCCTCCAGCTGTGTGAGTTTCATGAGTTCTCCTTTATGTGTGATACGAACCGTCTGGAATATGAAGCGAACATATTTGCAGCAGAGTTTATTTTGGAGGATGACGAAGTTCTGGAAGCTGTCAAGGAGGAGAACGACTACTTCCGCTGCGCTCAGATCCTGAGCGTGCCTCCGGAGGTGTTGGACTTTAAGCTCCGCTTGATGGAGCGCCGGGGTTTTGAGCTGAATGCCCCGCATATCGCCAACAGTGATTTCCTAAAGCGGGATCTCTCCCAACCCCTGAACTGATATGGGAGAACTGCCGGGAAGCGCCTATAAGGCCTATGTAGAAGTAGCCGTCAAGTTCAAGCTTGACGGGACTATGGAGCCCACAGCTATCGTGTGGGAAGATGGAATCAGCTATGCAGTGGATCGGGTCATCAGTGTCCGGCCTGGCTATGCCGCCAAGGCCGGCGGACAAGGGGATCGCTATGTGGTTCAGGTCAATGGACACCAAACCCGCATCTACTTTGAACGATCCACGAATATCACTGGCAAAGTGATCGGCCGGTGGTTTGCGGAGCGGAAAGTACCAGTATTACCAGAGAACGACGAGTTTGAAGAACTCCCATAATACCGTCTGTGAGGTGACATCTCCTTCCGCCCGATTTCAGATGCGCTGCATGAGAAGTTCAAAACACAAGCGGATCTCATGCGCTGCATCTTTGATGTGATTGATAGACTGCACTATCGAGTGCAGTAATAAAGTCGAATTGGCGGAAGGCTTAGTCGGCTTACAGCTATGAGCAACGACTTTCCTATCTCAAAACCAAAATACTATGTAGCAGATGGTGATAAACATGATTTACGCTTGCGACTTCTGCTGCTTTCTCTTCCAACGAGTTGGGACAGTTGAGCAGTGCCCACAATGTGAGAAAACTATGTGTGCCCTGCAACCGAGGCAGAGGCAGAAGCTTTTAAGAAGCAGATTGAAGAAAGCAAGGAAAAGCCACTTTGAGAGCAGTATCCCATATATGTAAAGATCCTCGCAGCCGAATTAACTCGGCCGCGAGGATCTTTTCGCTATTTAGTTAAACACTCATGGTGCTTGTTCATACCTTTTTGCGCTTCTCAAGATAGGACTCTTTCAACCGGTCAATGGCCATCTCCGGACTCATTGTATGATACATCAGATAAACGATCTGCATTGTCTTTGCGGGGGCCTGCTTATAAATCTCTCTGCTGCTCTCACCCTTATAGATGTGCCAGTAGCGGTAAAGATAGCCAGTCCAATAAAGGGTCTCCGTATCGTAGCATTCACCCTGCACTAGGGCATCGGCATAGCTTTCCTCCATGCGGGACATGAGATAGCTTGTGCCAGCCCATTGCATGTGGTTGAACGGCATATCCAGATCCTCCGCAATGTCGGAGTTCATAAAAGCCTTGATAAACACCTCGCTGGCATAGCCGTTTTCCCCGGACTGGGCAAACAACTGCGCCTGCATCTCACAGAGCGTAAGCTTCAAAGATTCGTTCATGGTCAAATCCCTCCCAGGATCTCATCGAAGAACTGTCCTTCTCTACGGTACTTTTTCACCACTTCATCCGCCATAGCGATACCTTCGTTGCGCCGCTGCACGCTCTTATCCTGCAAGGCAAGGCGTTCAAGAAGATGTAGGTCACGCTCTTCGAGGATACGGATCTGGTCACATGCCTTCTGCGTGATCGCCACATACTGTTTGCCCAGATCCAGAACTGCAAGGCATTTGAGTAGCGCCGTGTCTGTAATGGTGCCATTGAAGAACCGGGCCAGCTCCGTATACATACGGTCATTTGCGATATAGCCGACAATCACATCGTAGCCATCTGCGAAGTGTGCGTACTTTTCGTAAATGGGTGTATGCGTAACACGCTCCATCTGCTTGCGGTAGTAGGCGATCATCATGGCCCAGTCCATGCCGATCTCCACTTCAAGCACCTTCAGGTCAGATAGGTCAAATTCAACCGCATAGAACTTAGGCTTATCTTCAGCACAAACCAGAGTCAGTGGCTGGAGTGTTCCGGTGCCCATATAGAAGCCTCGACCAAAGTCGCACTCCTCACGACTGACGGGAGCAATATCGCCAACAATACCTTTCTTGGAGCCGTGGTAGAAAATGTTCCTGCCTTCAGTATGCTCATAATGCAGCATTTCAACTATAAGGGCAGCCACATCAATCCCCTGAGCCTTGCAGAACTGAAAGATATTCGTTTGTGCCATTTGATTAGGGAGGGCTTTCCCGTTCTCCCACCGGTTGATGGAAACCGCAGTGGTACCCAGAGCAGACGCAAACTGCTCCTGGTTCATGTTCGCTTTCGCTCTGATCGTCCGGATAAGGTCTTTCATGCAAACACCGCCTATCATCTGTTTGTGTTCTTATTATAAACTATGATAGGTGAAATATCAAGTCTTTAATCACCGTCCTGCCCTTGAAGCCCTGTGTGCAGCTATTTTAACTTGGAGGTTTGCAAAAAATGAAGTAGATTATGGTATCCTACGACCTGCCTTTCATACATGGTAAGATACCCGTGTACTTACTAGATCGACACTCCACACGGGAGTTTTACTAAGCAGTGAGCCTGAACCATAGTGTTTGGGCAAATATCGGCGGCGCTGATTTCAGCGGCTGCCACTTTGATGCGCTTTGATTTGTCTTCACAAGTCAAGGTGCTTTTTTTGTTCGATCACGCCATTGGCGGATTGAAAATACATGATTTTTGAAAGGTAGGTAAACAACAATGACGGAAAGCAAAGTGTATGCGGACGGCTTCAGCTGCAACTTCAAAGATCCAGACGAGTTCCTCCAGTTCCTTTGGGAGCGTAAGGAGAACAGCAGTTGGATCAAGGCCCCCTCCAGAAGTCTCCATTTCAAGCCCATCGAGAAAGGATCGACCCTCGGAAACCTGTATATGCAGATCTACGAGCATGACGGTCGCGGCGAGATCCTGGCTGACACTATGGAGAACACCAGCCTCCTTGTCAAGGTCAACGACAAGGATTACCCCGTGCGTTCCTGTGCCTTGAAGACCATCTTGGAGCGTGCCCGTATCTCCGGTCATGCGCTAAACAAGGTCTCCACGGAGGTCTTCACCCAGATCCTCAACTGCTGCATGGATGTAGCAAGCGGAGACAGCCTGGTGAAGATCGCCGATGAGAAGGTATCAGCGGTGCATGGCGGTGATCCCAAGGACTACGGTGTGATGGAGATGCTGCCCCTGTTCCAGTCGGTAAAAGAGTTCCTCGACACGCAGTACCCCGGCAACCATTTCATCACGGCCACCTTTGACCACTCTTTCGCTATGGCGTTCTGGAGTTTGGATGGACAGTCCAATGAGCTGCTGAACACCTACAAGCAGGAGTTGGTAGCCAAAGGCCTGACTAACATTGAGACCATGCGGCCCGGCCTTCGGGTCATGACCAGCGATGTGGGCATGAGCGGGGCCAACCTGTATCCCATTTTCCTAATGGGCTGCGCCAACCGGATCATCCCGTTGGGCTATCCCATCAAGACCGAGCACAAGAGCGGCAAAGGCCTGGAGTATTTTGAGGAGCAGATGCAGCTTCTCTATGCTCGCTTCAACGAGGCCATTGAGAAGCAGACAAAGCTCATGGGCATCGAGATCCGCTACCCGCAGGCAGCGATGCTCGGCGTTCTGAAGCGAATTGGCGTTCCCAAGAAGGCCAGCTTCGAGGCTGTAGATCAGTTCGTGGCCCAGAATGGGGATCAACCCTGCACGGCCTATGAGATCTACCTGGCTATGAGCGAGGTCATCTTTATGGCCCAGTGTGAAGGCGCTTCCGCCTCTCGCATTGCTCAGCTGGAGGAGCACATTTCTCGTGCGCTCAGCGTGAATTGGCGTGAGTTTGACTTCCCTGGCGACTTCAAGTGGTGACAGCGATGGCCAAAACATATCGCATTCCGGTTTGCTGGAAAATGTATGGCTATGTTTCTGTTACTGCCGACTCTTTGCAGGAAGCAATCGACTATGCACTGCATGAGGAAACGCCTCTGCCGGAGGGCAATTATGAGGATGGTTCCCTGTGTCTGGATGAAGAGGCCCTCGAAATCTTCGAGGACACGAGCGAATTAAAGCGAGGAGGCTAACAATGGCGAACTACTATTGCCATATTCGAACGAACTACTTCCATGTAAAAGATCCCGACGCATTCCGCAAGTTCATGAGCCGTGTCTACGGCACAGAGGATGGAATTGAGCTCTGGGAAGAGCGGGATGCTGACGGCCAGTTGGTCTTCGGCTTCGGCACCGAGGGCGGGATCTCCGGCCTTTGTGATGATGTCGAGGAAGAGTACCCCGACACCGACGACGCCAGCTACAACCTGTTCATCGACGGTCTTCAGGAGCATCTGTGCAATGATGATGCTGTCATCATCATGCAAGCCGGCCACGAAAAACTGAATTATGTCGTAGGCATAGCAACCGTTGTTACCAAAACGGATTGCGTGAATCTGGACATCAGTGATCTGGCTGTCGCAAAAGCAGGTGAACTCTTGAGTGACCCGGAGTGGACAACCCGGTGCGATTACTGAGAGGCCGCGTATGAACAAGAGCATGAAAAAGCCCGTTCGCCACTTCACGAAGGCTGAATGGGATCGCTTCGCCCATGCGTGTCCGAACTATGTGGGGCGTTGGGAACCGACTCCCTACCTATTAGACCGTGTGGCAGCCGGAGAGGTACCCAAAGAGTACATTGGCCGCCGCAATATGCTGAGCTACGAAGATGGCGTAGGAACAGTCCTCCTCACCGAAGGCGTCCACTTCGTCATTGACGAGGAAGGAGTTTGACAATGGCACTTTCTATTCCCAATGAGTTGTCCAGCCGCTTTGATACCGTGGCCGGCCGCAAGGAACTGATTGACCGGTACGGTGATAGCAACTCCATGTTCATAGGCAACAATGCCGAGGGTGAAACGGTGTATCTGTCCGTTGATGCCTGCGGCATTATTTTGAAGACGGAGCAGGAAAACGGCTGGGTTCGAGTCACCTATTACGACGCTGATGGCGTGGCCACCGGCGAAGGCTTTGATGGTAAATGGAAGGAGTGAAAAACTGATGGCGCTTGATTTGAACTACAAGCCCAATGTGTTTGTACGGACGGAAAACCTGGAGGAGCACGAGTGGTTGGCCTGGAGAAGAAAAGGAATCGGTGGCAGCGATGTCGCCGCAGCTTTGGGCCTCTCTCCCTATAAAACGGCAAAAGAGCTCTACTTTGACAAGATCGATGTGGAGCCCATCATCCCTGGGGAGGATAAGTACATCATGTTTGAGATTGGCCACCTGTTGGAAGATGTGGTGGCGCAGATTTTCTCCAAGAAAACAGGTTTGCCTGTATTCCGGGATCAGACCATGTACCAGCACCCGCTTTTCCCCTTCATGCTGGCCGATGTGGATCGCTTCGTCCGGGAACCGGACGGTAGCATCAGCATTCTGGAATGCAAAACCAGCCACTACAACACCCAGTTTCTGTGGGCCAACGGAGCAATTCCCCGGCACTACGAGCTTCAGGTTCGGCACTATATGAGTGTGATGAACATCAACAAGGCCTATATTGCCTGCCTGTTCAGCAATAACGAGGATGACTTCGTGTGGCGCACCATCGAACGGGATCTGGACGAGGAGGAGAACAATATCCTCCAGCTCCAGCATTTCTGGCTTGAGTATGTGTGCAACCGGACGGAGCCTCCGCTGACGGAGAAGCCAGACATGGTGCTGGATGCGCTCCGGCGCTACTACGGGCCTGCGGATAAGTCGCAGCCGTCCATTGTGCTGTCGGCCAATTTCCTGCCCGTGCTGGAGGAAGTTGTAAAGCTCAAGGAAACCAAATCGGCGCTGGATGCGCAGGTTCGTCAGCTGGACAAGCAGATCAAGGCGGCATACGCCCCTATCGTGAATTTGATGGGGCAGGCCTGCACTGCTGAGTGTGCAGGCCCGAACAGCGCCTACCATGTCAGTTTCAGTCCCAGGTACCGCGAAACGCTGAGAAAGGATGGCTTGTCTGTCCTTCGAGCGCAGTATCCGGACATCTACGATGACTTGGTGGATACCACTGAGAGTCGAATCTTCAGCGTCAGTAAAGTAACCTTATGATTGGAGGGTCGTATGGAACACCCCATGACCTATGTTTGCTCGCCACTCTCCGCACCATCGCGTGCGGAGATGCTGGCGAACGCAGCGAAGGCCTCCACCTACATGGTATTTGCCGAGAAGGAATTTGGAGGCCGAGCTGTTGCCCCTCATGCCTACCTTCCGTACCTATTAGATGATACGGTTCCGGAGGAGCGTGCGCTTGCACTGGAGTTTGGTTTGAAGCTCCTTGGCCTCTGCTCTCAGGTAGTGGTCTACGGCAGCCGTATCTCCAACGGAATGAAAAACGAGATTGCAGCTGCTGAACAACTGGGCCTGCCCATCCTATATCGGCCTGCCATTCCCGGTATAGCTGAAGCAAGGGGGGATAACAATGCGGTGTAGGTTTGAAAAAGCTGTTTTCGAGTCTGAAGCTGGCTTTTGCATTTATTCCTACTCAACCAAGGACACGAGTGTGCCGCAGGAAGCTCGAAAAAGCGCCTACTACAATGATCGCAAAATCCACTTTACGGCAGTTGGCAATGATTTGCCATCCAACACCGTCATTGATGTGGAGTTGGAGGGTAACTGGCAGCAGTCCAAGTATGGGCTCCAGCTTGCGGTGACCCATTTCTCCGAAGTCCAGCCCCAGACAACTTCGAGTATCAAGGCCTATCTCTGTTCCGGATGCATCAAGGGCATCGGGCCGGCAACGGCAGATGCTGTTGTGGCTAAATTCGGAACGAGGACTTTGGAGATTCTTGACACTGACCCCAATCAACTGCTTATGGTCAAAGGGATAGCTCAAAACAAGCTGAAGAAGATTGTAGCGAGCTACCAGGAGAGCCGCAACCTTCGGGATTTGACGACCTATATGGCACCCTTCGGCGTGTCCAAAAAGAAGATTGAAAAGATCTATGAGGAATACGGCGACACAAGCCTGAACGTTGTGAAGTCTGATCCATTCCAGCTGTGCAGGATCAAAGGCTTCGGCTTTCTCACAGTGGATGCAATAGCCCGGAAAACCAATGCCGGGTTGAAGAATCCACTGCGTTATGCTGGTGCCATCCAGTACACACTGGAGGAGGCCATGAACTCCGGGCATCTTTTTCTCCCAGAGTCTGAGCTGATGGAAAAGAGCCATCAACTGCTGAACAGCGGCTTCGAGGTTGAGATCATTGCAAAATCCGAGGTCGAAGATGCCCTCTTGAGGGCACACAGCGAGCAGATGGTCTACAACGAGCGTGGGCGTGTGTACCTTCCTTTTGAGCGCATCTGTGAAGTGAAAGTGGCCAAGCGTGTCGTCAAGATGCTTCTGGGTACAGAGCCCCCAGAAGTGCGAAATGTGGTGCAGGAAATTGCACAAACCGAGAGCAAGTTGAGGCAGACACTTTCCCCGTCACAGAGAATCGCTGTGGAACTGTGCCTGACGAATACCATATCCATCATGACTGGTGGACCTGGCGTGGGTAAAACAACCACGCTTCGAGTGCTTCTGGACATCTATCACCGAGTCAACCCCAACCATGAAATCCTGCTGGCTGCCCCGACCGGGAAGGCGAGCAGACGGATGCACGAGCAGACCGGATACCAAGCCTCTACGCTGCATTCGGCTATGGGTATCCTTACGGAGAACGACTTGGAAATTCCAAATCCAGAGTTTCTGTCAGCGGATCTAGTCGTTGTGGACGAGTGCTCCATGGTCGATATGAAACTCGCCTATGCGCTCTTTGAGCGGCTGAAGCCCGGTGCCCAGTTGGTTCTTGTGGGAGACCCCGACCAGTTACCCTCGGTTGGCGCTGGTAATGTGCTGCGAGAGCTGATCCGGAGTAGCCTTGTTCCAACGGCTGTTCTTAATACGGTTTTCCGACAGGCCAGCAATAGCCGAATCTCGCTAAATGCACAGGCGGTCAACAACAACGACACAAAACTGCTGTTCGGCGATGATTTCGTCATGCTGGATGTGCAGGATAGTGAACAGGCAGCTTCTCTGGTGATGAAGAACTTCCTGCGGGAAGTGCAGGCCAACGGTATTGAGGCAGTCCAAATCCTTTCGCCTTTTCGAAAGAGAGGCACAGTATGTGCTGATGCTCTGAATGGCCAAATCCGTGAGCTGGTCAATCCACGCGAAGCGGGCAAAGAGGAAATGAAGAGCCTTGGCCGGATATTCCGCGTCGGTGATCGCATCATCCAGACTCGCAACAATGAGGATGTATCTAATGGCGAAGTCGGTATCATCAGCCGGATCTACACCGACGATGATGGCGAGCGCCTGGTGGACATCACACTTCTGGATGGCCGTGAAGTCACCTACAACGATGAACTGATGGAGAATGTGGATCTGTCCTACTGCATCACCGTACACAAAAGTCAGGGTGGAGAATTTTCTACCGTGATCATCCCCTTACTGAAGGAACACTATGTCATGCTCCGGAGGAATCTGCTCTATACGGCAATCTCCAGAGCGAAGAAGAAAGTCATCCTCATCGGTCAGAGGCAAGCCGTCTACATGGCCATTCATAAGAACGATGTGGATAAGAGGAACACTGTGCTTGCCGACCGGATCACTGTCTATTTTGACCGGGCAAACAATGTGCGAGCCAGTTGAGTAAACGGAGCCGGGCTGCATGATTGCGGCCCGGCCCGTAATAGAAATGGAGGAATAATTCAAATGACGGAAGCAACGAAAAGATATATCCCCGAAATCAATGCAGTAGATGGTTTCTCTCCCGCAGAATTCACCCGCGAGCTGCCCAGTGACGACGGCACGACATCTCTCTACATGGATGTCAAGTTCCGCCTGCTGTGGTTCCGGTTGCACCGGCCCAATGGGAAGGTCGAGCCGGAGCTGGTCAGTGTGGATGACAAGTCCGCTGTGGTATGCTGCAAGATTTTCAATGATCGGAGCGATGCGTCGGATCAGTTTGTGGCCAAGAGCTACGCCCAGCGCTTCAGATCCGATGAGAAGTTCGGAGACCGGTTCCTGGAGGTCGCTGAAACCGCCGCTGTTGGTCGTGCGTTGGCATCGGCCGGCTATGGTACGCAATTCTGCGGAGCGCAGGACATGCTGAGTGGTGATATGGTGGATTCTCCTGTTGATCTGTCTGATCAGGAGGATGAAAGTCCTCTGACCGGTGTGAGCAATTTGGTTCACCATGAAGTTACGCCTGCTCCGGCTCCCAACCCTGTAACACCGCCCAAGAAGCAGCCGGTACAACCCGCGCCGCTCGTTCCGACGCCTGCACCGAACCCCCAGGCTCCCAAGTTGGAAACTCTTGACGATTATCTGAACAGCATGACGCTGGATGATGCCAAGAAGGTCAAGGTGGATGTTGGGTATAATTCAGGGCGCACACTGGGCGATTTGGTTATGCACAAGCCCAGTGACCTGGAGTGGTATGTCAAGCACTATTCCGGGCGTAACTTGGCGCTGAAGGCGGGAGCTATTCTGCTTCTGAATGCTGTGACTCAGAAGGCCAGCTAAGAATACGGCCTTGATGGGAGGTGATGTAAAATGGGTGAGGTCTATAATAATCTGCCGTGTACTATTGAGGATGTGGTTGGCCTGGTTGGAATCCAGGTCATCCGCAACACCAATACACAGATGCATTGCAGATGCCCATTTTGCAACGACAGGAAAGCACATCTGAATGTGCGGAAGGACAAGGATGTTTTCCGCTGCAATCGGTGCGGCAAGGGTGGCGGCGTGCTCCACTTATATGCGTTCGTCCATGAGGTCACCTTGAACACGGCCTATGAAGAGCTCTGCCGGATCTATCAGGGTGGAGAAATGAATCGGGCGGTAAGAGAGGTAAAACGCAAGAAGTGTCTTGTAATCGCCAGTCCGGAATTGCCCATTGCCACAAGTGAAACCAGAAACAACACATACAGTAATCTGCTGTCCCTGCTCTCCTTGAGTGCCACACACCGAGAGTCCCTGCTTCGGCGGGGACTCTCCGGTAAGGACATTGACGCCTTGGGGTACCGGACAACACCTGCGGTCAGAGCAAAGAAGATTGTAACAGAACTGCTCGAACGGGGCTGTGATTTGAAGGGCGTACCTGGCTTCTATTGTGATAAGGAAACTGGTCGATGGATGATGGATGTACGAGGCTCCGGCATCATGTTGCCTATTCGCAGCTGCGCCGGCGAGATTGAGTCCATCCAGGTTCGCCTGGATAAGGTCTACGACTCCAAGTTCTATACCTTCACGAGCGTTGATAAATACTGCGGTGCAACCGCCATTGGTTGCCCACACTTTGTCGGCGTAAAAGAAGGCATGGAATCAGTCTATCTGACGGAAGGCGTGATGAAGTCCGACATTGCACACTGCATTTCAGAATACCTTGGGCAACCGAGAGGCTTTGTCGGGCTCACCGGCGTGACAAAGTATTCCCACTTTGAACGGGCGCTTCATGAACTTCAAACACTGGGGGTCAAGAGGATCAACCTGGCTTACGACATGGATGCATTGGAAAACGCCAATGTTCGTGAAGCTAAGGAACGGATCATTTCCATGGGCATTGACGCCGGATTTGATATGATCCCCCTGAGCTGGAACGCAACCTATAAAGGGGTTGACGATCTGTTCGTCTCAATGCTCCAGAACAAACTGAAGGCGTAGAGGTGAGTATGACCTATGGTATATGTCGATAAAAACTGGCTGAGCCACAAAGCGAAGGAAATTGAAACCAAATCCTTCGTCGGTATGGTAGATCAATGGCATGGATTTCTATGCTGAGCAGCTTCCATCCATGCGTCATTTGCCATCACGGCGACGCCGTGGAAATCGACTATGATGTGTATAAAGTGATTAGGGCAAAATTGCTGTCCGAATGAGATCGAGCAGTGGAGACTGAAATAACGATATTTTGAGGAGGGGTACAAGCTGTGCCCCTCCTGCATTTTGGAGGAATGATTATGGCCACAATACCAATTTACTTTTCGGATTTGAAGGAAGATGCCCAGAAGCGGTTACTGGAGGCCCAGGGGCTCAAAACACCCTCTGAAGGCAATTATGATCTGGACATCATGCCGCTCTTTGAGTTGGATTTTGAGGAGGCGTGAAGATGGGCTATTATACTGACTTCTACCTGCAAGCTGCACCGGTTACCGAGGACCAATTCCATTCAATCGACAGTGCTCTGCAAGAGTTGAGGAATATGCGAGAGGCGTACTTTAATGATGGAACCGGGTACTGGGAGAACACTGAAGATACCTGGTATCAGAGCTTTGATGATATGGTCGAAGTATCCCGGCATTTCCCCGAAGTGACCTTCACCCTTACCGGGTATGGGGATCAGCGAGATGACCAATGGATAGACTATTTCAAAAATGGCCAAGTTCAATGCTGCTCCATCTATACGCTGCAAACACCACTCAGACCACACCGCTGGAGCGATGTTGAAAAGGACGAGCATGGACACTATCGGCAAACACTGAAGCTGACAGCGAAAGAGCGGGAGCACGATTCCCTTCAGCTTGATGTTTACCAATGCCTGCTATCCTTATCCGCATCGTCGCTCCTGTTCGATCCAGAGCAGCTTGATCGCGGTGCTAAGGCCATTGCAGCCTTTTTGGAGGGTGAGGGGCTGGCAGTAAATAAAACGGCTCTGGGAGGCTCCCAGAGCCCTGTTGAGGAGGTTTCCCATGAAGGATAATGCGAAACGCGAGAGGTTCAAAAAGGTCGCTGTGAAGCGCATGGAGAAGCTGATTGCCGATTTCGAATTGCTTGGCAACTGTTCTTCTCTCGCTTCCTATGAATACACGGATGTTGAAGTGACGGCGATTTTCGAGGAGATCGAACGCCAGACGCAGATACTAAAAGACCGGTTTGCCGGAAAGAAAGCATTTACATTAGAACACAAAGATTGAAGCACAATGACGGGGCCGCGATTTATTTCGCTGTCCCGTCTTCTTTTGTGTCTCGCAATTCGAAAATGTACTCCAAAGTGAAGTCATGGCCCAGTGAAACATCGGAAAGCTGAAGGAATGACAAAGGAATACCGTATCGCTTAAAGGTGAGATTCTTCTCAATCTTTTCGATAACACGCTTGTCGATTTCTTGCCTATGCCCCGGAACAGCTTTGCTCAGATCATCCTAAGTCGGATGGAGAGTACTTTTGACCTCCATCATCTTATAATCGGGTACAAAATACCCTCTTCCCCCCTTGGCTGAAATCCATGCCGCAGAAGGCGCAGACTGCATTTCAACTCCAAGGAGGTAAGGGGGCAAATCAGAACAAAGCGTTTTCTAATCGTATAATGAATTATTTCGCTCTGAAAGTACAAAAAAATCTTCCTGCCGGAAATATAACTCTGCTATTGGAAAGAGCAATAAAAAGAGGGCATCCGCAACTTTTTCAGCACTAAATCCGGCTTTTCAAACTGTAAAGCGCAGTTTGCCAAATGAAAAGCAAAAAATGTTACACTGCACCTAAAATAAAGAAGGCCATATCATTGTGCATAGAGAGGTGATGCACATGATTGAGACATTAGGTAGCAGACTCAAACAACTGCGGGAGGACAAGCGGCTTTTACAAGAGCAGGTTGCAGGGCTTATTGGAGTGAGCAGCAGTACTATCAGCCTATACGAAACGGATGCGAGACAACCCCCTTATGAAACACTAAAAAGGTTTGCGTCTCTATATCGTGTGAGCACAGACTATCTACTCGGATTTACGAACAGCATGATGATTGATGTTTCCGGCCTTACAGCTGAGGAAAGCGCCCTTGTAAATCAGCTTGTAGCATCGATGACATCAAAAAACAAACAGCTTGAGGAACTTTGACGATGGATACAGGTTCAATCATGGGGCCAGATACGCTCCAGTACAACTACTTCTCAGACATATCAGCCAGACCGGTTGATTGGCTTTGGTTCCCCTACATCCCCTTTGGGAAGGTCACCATTTTGCAGGGTGATCCTGGGGAAGGAAAATCCACATTCATGATTAACCTCGCATCTATTGTGTCTTGCGGCAGAGCATTTCCAGACGGGGCAAGGCTCCAAGGCTCAATTACAACAATCTATCAATGTGCCGAGGATAGCCGTGAAGACACCATAAAACCCAGGCTCATTCAGGCTGGAGCAGATTGCAGCAGAATTGCATTCATTGACGATGGTGCAAAGAGTTTGACTTTGACGGATTCCCGTCTGGAAGAGGCCGTGGTAGCAACTGGGGCCAGACTGCTTATTCTGGACCCAATCCAGGCGTTTATTGGCCAGGATTGCGATATGCAAAGTGCCACAAGCATGAGAACTGCTATGCGATCACTCGCACTTATGGCTGAGCGCCGTCATTGCGCTGTTGTCCTTGTAGGACACATGAACAAAGGAACGGCTGGAAAAGCCTTGTACCGTGGGTTGGGCAGCATTGATATAGCAGCCATCGCCAGAAGTGTGCTCATGATTATGAGAGACTGTGATAATCCCTCCATCCGCTATATGGTGCCTGTGAAGGCGAGCCTTGCAGCGGAAGGTAGCGCAATAGGCTTTCTCTTTGATCAGGATCGTGGATTCCAGTGGATCGGGCGCTGTGAACGGAATATGGATATGCTGGGCGTCCGAACAGCAATAGGGCGTAGCAAAAGAGAGCGTGCCGGCGAGATGCTTAGATTACTCCTGTCGGTGGATGATCTGCCAAGTGTAGTTGTTTTTCAAAGAATGGAGCAGCTTGGTTTTTCAGAGAAGACGGTTAAAAACGCAAAGAAAGACGCTGAGATTGAAGCCTACCGCAAGGCGGGCGCATGGTACTGGAGGCTGTCACATGAACGATCAGATGAAGAATGACGCCACTTTTGAACATGAAAAACGAGAGTTCACTGTGACGCAGTTCCGCCGTCGTCCGTCTGAGGTCTGGAAATATGTTGGTAGGTACGGACATAAAGCAATTATTACCCGACGCACGAAGCCTGAGGTAGCCATCATGTCCATTGAAACCTATGCGTGGTATCAGCCTGATCCGAAGGAGTTCCTGCGCGAGCTTCAACAGAGTCTTGAACAACTCAAAGGAGGACAGCAGTGAAACATGGAACAAATGAGAATAGCAGCCTATGTTAAGCTGGCAAAGCTCTGGGAGCGAAACCGCAATCAGGCGCTGACCTATCATCAGAGCTATTACAAAGAGAAAATCAAGCGGCTCCCGGATGCCGTGTTGGTAGATACTTATATCGACATAACGGGTCAAAAGCGCATTGCCAAGCGCCCGGAGATGCTCCGGCTATTGAGAGACTGTTCATTACGAAAAATTGACTGCATCATGACGCAGACGCAAGCGTATTTGGCGGCGAATGCGTCTGAGTTTTGCTATCTGCTCAAATTCATATTCGATATGAACGCAAGCATTGAGATTGTGACGGAAGATGAAGCATACAGCCTTGATACGCTGCTCAACCTTGATGACCAGAGAGAGGCATTAAAGAAAATGGCCAACGATTATGTCGACCTGGACAGAACCGCCTATGAGAGCTGGAAATCAGCGGTGGTCGAAGGAATAAAATTACTCGCCATTGAAAACGCATAGAGGAGCCGTGTTGGATGGATAAAAACAAATTATACGGAGAGCCGAATGCCGAAGTTAAGGCCGTTGAGGAGGATCAGACGCTCCAAGACGAGACTGAGAAAGCAAGTCTCACATCGGAAGAGCAGCGAGAGGCTATTCGGGAAACAATCAGGCGGCGCAGGCAGCAAAGCTGGGTATCAAAGGCAATCTTCTATCCGGCCAAGCCCAAACCGAGCATTCTGGATGAAGATCACAAAGAAGTTGCTGTTTATGCTCGCGTGAGCACGACCAGCAAAGAGCAGACATCCTCTATTGAAAACCAGACACAGTATTATACTGAGAAAATCGCCAAAAATCCAAATTGGTCCTTGCAGCACATATATAGTGATGAGGGCAAGTCAGGAACTTCCATGAAGCACCGCAAGGACTTCCGCCAGATGCTCATGGATGCCGGTGATAAGAAGATGGATTTGATTTTATGCGCCAGCGTTTCCAGATTTGCCCGGAATGTATCTGACTGCATAGATCAAGTAAGAATTCTCCGCACTATGAACCCTTCACACCCGGTCGGAGTCTACTTCGAGACCGAGAACATTTATACCCTTGATCCGGATTGTGACCAGGGACTGCAAATCCACGCCTTGTTGGCGGATTGGGAGTCCGCCAATAAGAGTCGGAGAATGATCCTCTCTTATGATCAGCGTATCTGTACCGGTCAGTATCCTGTTTTGGATTTGCTCGGTCTCCGGCACACTAAAGATGGCGACTTGCTCATCGAGCCTGAGGAGGCAAAGACCGTCCGGTACATCTTCTTGGCGCTGATGTGTGGCGATACCTTTTCTGAAGTGGCAGATATGCTCACCGCCAAAAAACGCCCTACGCTGAAAGGACGAACCGAATGGACACCCAGCATGGTGCGAAGCATTATATCCAATGAGCGAAGATGGGGCGACCTCCGAGCCAGAAAGACGATTGTGATCGACTATAAGGCAGGCAAGGTCGCAAAAAACGATAATATCCGTGATGCGGCCTTTATTGAAGGCCACCATATTGGAATTGTGACGCCGGAAATTGCCAAGGCCACGAAGTTTGCGACGCAGAGCAGCGCGGGTATTTCGGAGATTGGCGTTATTTCCAGAGGGGCCCTGAAAGGCTTTGTAAGCGTTTCTCCGGGATGGAGTGGTGTTGACAACGAAACCTTCGAGGAGGTCTGTTGCAGCGTTTACAGTGCGGATGAGCGCCAAAGAATAGAGCTTGAAGCACGAATCAACTCAGGCGAAGAACATTCAAAGGTCTATTCTATGGAATTGACTGGGTATGAAGTTCCGCCGGGCGTGTACTATATGAAGCGCAGCACACCGTCGCTGACATTGAGCTCTCGTGGATTTTCTTTTAATCGGGTCTGCCACGAGCGTTTAGGGTATTGCAAATATGTTGAAGTGCTGTACCACCCGATTCTACAGACAATCGCCGTGCGCTCCTGTGATCCTGATACTCCCAATGCGTTTTCGTGGGAGACCATAGCCAGAGAGCCGGTTTCGACGATTTCAGCCAAGGCCTATATGCAAGCGATCTACGATAGAATGGGCTGGATTCGTGATTATAAGTTCCGTTTCAGAGGCGTGTCCAGAGTGCGGGGCAATGCCCAGATCATTTTCTTTAACCTTGAAGAGCCAAGAATTATCCCTGGTAAAGGGCGCAAGGCTAAAACCTGGGATGCCGAGGAAAACATGGAGCAATACATTCCTTATAGGCTTGAGGACAAGCCAGATGTAGCGGAACATACGGATCTTGGACATGCCTATCCATCTGAATGGAAAAAGGAGCGTATCGGAGTCAGCTATGCAATCCGCAGCAGACGAGATGCCCTTGTCAATGCCATTCAAGAGGCAGACATCCTCGAAAGCGGTATAATGGTCACAAATCCAATGATTGGAGTTATTCCAAGCATGGAGGAGATCCAAGAGGAGTTAGATCAGCTTCTCATGTCAATGTAAAGAGAGAGGAAGCAGTATGATAGAGAACGATACTCAAATGAGTGTGCCTACTCGTGAGCAGGGATATTCCGCAAAGGAAACAAAGCTGATTCAGGAATTGGTTAAGGCCCGCTTGGAGCAAAAAGCAGAACTCCAGCACGAGAGCTTGGATGGATACGAATTGCCTCCACGCACACAGTTTTCCATGCTCAAAAAGCCGGCTCTGACAATGAAGCATGGTCGAATGAAGTTTAACATGGCCTGCATCCACTTATTTGAAGGCGTTCAGTACATTCTACCTATCATCAATCGGCAGAAGAAGCGGATCGCCGTAGTAACCTGTCAGGAAGAAGAGAGCGATTCTGTAGAGTGGGCTCGGTTGAAACAAGGTGCATGGGTGAATAAGGACATCACATCGATTGAGGTGCTGGAGAAAATCTTTGCCTTTATGGGTTGGGATCGTCTTTGCAGGTACAAGGCTATGGGGCGTGTTGCCACATCAGACAGCGGCCTGATTCTGGTGTTTGAATTGGAAGAAGCCATAATGTTTGCTGCCAAGCCCATCGAATACGAAGATCCGGAAACGGGTAAGATCCGGAAGAAAGACATCAAGTATTACCCTGACAAGTATAAAGACCATATTGGTAGATCCTACAACGATTATGCTGCTCTCCGACAGACCAGCCTTTTTGAAGATCTCAACGATTACGGAAGTAACGATGGAACTGTATTGGGGGTGTAACCATGTCCACAGAGACTAAAAGGAAAGCAAGTCCCAGAATCTCCATTTTCGGCCGCAAGAATGCTATCTCTATCGGTAAGGATGTGATCCTTCTGTTGGGAATACCTACGCACATTAGAATTAGAGTAAACGAGGAAGTCGATTCACTTGTAATCGAGCCCACTGAGGAAAAGGAAGTAATGTCCTTCAAAGTACCCGACCGTTTTTTGATCGACCGGCACTGTAACTTTAGGATACATAGCCAACAGTTTGTCCGATCTGTGATGATCAAAAACGGAATGGATCTCAGCGAAAGCTACTCCATAGTGGGGCGCTATATCAGATCTTCAAACGCAGCCATCTTTTCTCTTAAAGGCGAAAAATCAATCAAATAGAACCAGAGGGGGGTATAAAACGCCCCCTCTTTTCTACATTCATTATGAGGGATAACCAGACTCATAGTGAAAGGAGAAGCGTCTATGGAATTGTTCTCAAGAAAGCAGACGGCTAAAATGCTCGGCGTATCGTTGTCAACGCTGGATAACTTGAGGCAGGAGAGAAAAATCGGCTACTATCAGAAGTACCCCGGCTGCAAGGTGCAGTTTACACAGGCACACATCGACAAGTACCTTAAACGGGTGGAACGCGAGGATCGAGAACCCAAGATCAGGAGAAAGTAGGCGAGTCAAGTCAGATGAAAACCGTGATGATATTCGAGATTGAGCAGGAATTATACGATCAAGTTACTGCTGTGCTGAATCCGTTGGGATATACACTCGAAAGCGCAATCGTCCTATTTATGGAAGCGTGCGTGGCCTGCAATGGTATCCCATTCACCTACACCCAAGAAGAATTGATGAGGCAAAACGCAACCCTAAAGTTAACCTCATCAACAAGTACCAGGAGGAGTGATGATGCGATCATTCGTATCCTCAATGCACCACCATGAAAAGCACTTGGCAATCGGTAAGTTGGTCCTTTGTGAACATCATGATCCTCCCAACGAAATTCCCGTGATGATACGGTAGGAAATGTCAAGAAATGTGCAGTCGGGAAACACCCAAAATCTGAAAAGCTCGGCAGCACCGGTCAGGCTGCCTGCTGCGCCCACACCCACTCCCGGTACTTCACAGGCGGCAGCCCAAGCGGGTTGCGTGTATAGCCCCTGACGCGGTTGTAGTAGATAAAAATATAGCGAAAAATGATCGTTTTGACCTGTTCTCTCGGCAGCTTGTACGCCGCGATCTGATAGATTTTCTCTTTCTCGAGCGTGGCGAAAAAGCTCTCCATGCTGTGAGCAGCTTGAGGAGAGCTATCTCAAAGGTGCTGTCTATGCGTTGGCCGAGACGATCAACCGCTGCGGCCCGCTCTTGGACGAGGATTATCTGCAGCGGGCAGCGGACCGTCTGGAACTTCCGCTGGAAAATCTGAAGAAGCGGCTGGACGCTGTGATGAAGGAGTTTTTCTCAGAATAGGGTACAGTAAAATTGCTGCGGGTGCCTCTATTTCCACTGCGAATTTCGCCATTTAACTCATTAAAGTATGGTACAGTAAATTTGTTGGAGATGCCCCTTTCTTCGAGACTCAACTGGAAGAAAATAGGGTACAGTGATTTTGTTGCACTGTACCCTATTTTTCCTTATCATGGCGAGCGTTGGCAGAGAATCATTTTCTCAGAAGCTACTTATTGAGCCGACACAGCTGGTTGCGTTCTGCCAATAACACGGAAACAGCTCTGCATGTTGCCGCGACTTCTTCAGCAGTACCAACTGCAACTGTTTGTTGGAGTTTTGATACAGAGGACTCTAATTCAGCTTCAATATCTTTGAGTGCAGGGCTGCTGACGGGGTCACTATAGCGAAATTTTTCAGCTAATTTGGTTAGAGCTGTCTGAGCAATGGCGTCTTCACACTGTCCAGAAAGCGAACATACCAGAGAATGCAATGTAGTGATGCAAGCAGTATCGGTTTTTAACCGAATCTCCTGACGCTCTACTTCATCGCGCATGGCATCTGCAGAAACAAATCCTACAGCAGCAATACCAAACAAAACTGTATATGAAACTACTGGTATCCATACCGGAACTTTACTTGCAAGCATCATAAATATAAGCCCAAGTACAAGTTGAACTAGCATATAAATGATGCCCACGTTAGCAATAGGAAATCCATAGAACTTACTTTTGACGCCTTGCCCTTTTTCGAAAGCCACATTCAGCACATAAAGTTGAATGAAGATAGCAGCTACTCCGAATAGGTAGGACAGCCACAGAACACCGTTTTTTACCGTGGGCAAAGCAAAGGTCACCACAGTGTAGACCGCAAATAAAACACCGAGTACGATCCAACTTCTTATGCGGTTTTTCATGACTTACAACTCCTCAATTATTTTCCTTCTTTTTTCCGCAATCCGGGCAGAAACCGCTTGTGATGTTCTGTGCACCGCAGATACAGTTCCACCCAATGGAAGGAGAAGGCCGTTTCGTGCCGCAGTTGGGACAGAAATTGCTGTTGATATTCTTTGTGCCACAGGTGCAGTCCCATCCAGAGACAGAAATGGGCCTTTTTGCACCACAATCTGGGCAAAAGCTACTCGTAATATTTTTCGTGCCGCAGGCACAATTCCAACCGTCGGTTACGGAAGCGGTGGGCTGCTCAAACATAGGTGATACGGCTTCTTTCGTCATGCCGATGACGCCGCCCATTGCGCCCAAAGTTACTCCGAGATTGGCAATATCCCCTAGCCCTCCACCGCTGCCGCCCATTTGTCCAAGACCTGCGGCATAGGCTTTCTTTACATCAGCTTCGATAACATCCTTTTGGTCATAGCCCTTAGCGTGCATAATCTCTGCCTCGGTTAAGCCAGCCAATCGTTGGGCCTGTGCCTCTGCCTGTGCACGGATGATTGTGCGTTCTGCTTCCCGGCGAGCAACCTCTGTTTCCGTAGTTTGCTTTTCTAATTCTACTTGACGCTGGGCAGCAGTGATTGCTGCTTTACTTTGCTCCTGTGCAGTGCGATAAGTAGCTTCACTTTGTGCCTGCACAGTTTTTACTGTGGCTTCTGCTTGGATTACTCGGGTTTGAAGCATGATGGTATGTAATTCGCGAATGCGTTTGAAATTAGGGTCATCCTCCGGTAGTACCACATGAGTCACATAAAACTGGGGGAGTGTTAAACCATATTCTTCGAAGCCGGCCAAAAGTTTTTCGCGGAGAAGACTAGAAATTTCGTTCACCCGTTCATCGATTTCGAGGAGGTCAATCTGCTGATTTTTGATGATGGCAGGCAAATGCTGTTTGACAGTGTTGGCGATGAGTGGACGGAACGCAGCCTGCACGGAACGAGTGAAGTTTTCGCGGTCATCCCATGCAATGCCGTTCTGAGTACCAACCAATTTAACAATAAGACGCCGTGCATCAGAGACTTGTAAATTGAGCGCACCGGATGCGCCAATCTCCAGCGGGGCGCTGGTCAATGGATCGATAAAACGAATCTTGTCCGGTGTACCCCACTTGAGGGACATCTGTACGGCTTTATTGATGAAGTAGACCTCGGAATGGAATGTTCTTTCCGTATCCGTGGGCAGTTTATAGACCTTTTCCAGCAAGGGAAGTTGCTGTGTTTCCAGTGTGTGTCGCCCCGGGCCAAACAAGTCGAGTGCTTGTCCATCCCGGAAGAAAATGGCCTCCTGGCTTTCATGAACGATGAGCTGAGAGCCTAAATTGAAATCCTCAACAGGGTGTTTCCACACCAATGTTTCATTGTCGCCTTCATATTTGATGATGGATGCAAGACCATCTTTTTTGATTTCTTCGCTCTTGAGCCGTTCAGCCACGTCATTTACATAGTCACAAACGGGGCAGATATATGTGCTGGCAGCCTTATTGCTCCGCAGCCGAATACCACACTGAGCACAGGAGAACTCTGCGACCTTCGTTTTCTCCGACTGGGTATTGATTGGCTCATGGCAAACTGGACACAGCGCCTTTTCACCTTTGGACTGGTCGAACACAACCTCATTTCCGCAGTGTGGACATTCCCGCGCTGTCAATTTGTCCGTGCGAACATCAATTGTATATCCGCAGGCGCAATCAATTTTCTTGCGGGCAAAGAAACCTGTTTTTGCCTCGGCAAACTTGCCGCAGGCGGGACATTCTATTACGAATTTAGCCATTCTTCACTTTCCTCTCGTGAATTCTTTTCTGATAAACATTTTCTAATCGTCTCTCGCATTTCATCACAATCATCAATGCAACTTCGTTCCAAGGCCTCTGGAAAAGTCCTGCAGTTTATTAAGTTCAAGATAAAATTCGCGCGAATCGAAAGGATGTTGCTGTTAGTTGTTTGGAATTCTTTAGCAAGTGCACACAGACGCTTTATTTTTTCACCTGCCGGGGAGGCCAATTCAACTTCTTCCATAATTTTATTTAGTCCGGTTTCTATTTTATCATATTGCGTTATGATTGCTTTGCAACTATGAAACGAAAAATTTAATTTACGAATTGCCTGCTTTGAATTGTCTATATACAGATATGCAAAGTGCACTTTGTTTAATAAATCCGTGTAATAATCCAAACGGCTATCCTCTGCACCCCATGTGATATCATTGTTGATTGAGTCCAAATAAACCTTCAATCGTTTTGTATACGCACATACGTCTTTTTTGGCACTTATATTGAATAAAGAATTAAAAATCCATATTAGAATTGAGCAAATGATACCGGATATAATACCAGAAATTATTCCAATTACCAAATAGATCACCCTGTCCTAATAGTCCTCTTCATTTATAGACTCATCCATAGTCATCTGTGCGACTATAGGAAGACCACACCACAAACATGACTACTAATCAAAACATTAGGGTATTTTTGAAAACTCTGCTTCGATTTCTCGCAGTCGCGTCTCAATCTCCCGGCGGCGTTTACCGGTAAATAATCCCTTGAGGTGTGAAAGCTCCGTCTGCAAAGTGGCACGCTCTTCTGTCAGCATACGCCGATGCTCCTCCTTGCGATGGTTCTCCTGTATCAGTTCTTTCTCATAGTTAGCCTTTGCATCTGCCCGTTCCTGTTCCAAAGTTTCTATGCTTCCAAACAGTTTCCATTCATATGTATCATCCGCATCATAGTGGGTAGAACCACAGACATCAACTTTCCCGTCTGCGCCAAGTCCGACCGTATGATTATAGCTGCAGAAAATAGCAACGATGTCATGCAAGCATTCAGTTTCTTCACATTGACCATGGTCATCCAACCCGCAGGCAACTACTGTACCATCAAAACGCAGACCAACCGTGTGGCATTCCGCAGTTGCTATCGCCACAATATTCTTCCATGCCCCGACCTCGCACTGTCCAGAGTCATTTCTGCCGGCAGCTACAACTGTTCCGTCTGACCGCAAGCCTACAACATGATTGGTTTTGCAGCTTATGGCGACAATATCATTCCATCTGCTGACATCAAAGCGTTTGTCACTTCCGTTGCAGGGAACTTCGGTATCTTCTAAGTCATACTCAATCATTCCGCAGGCGACGACGCGGCCATCCGAACGAAGACCAATCGTGCAAAACCCGCCACAGCTGATAGATATAATATCTCGCCAGTCCTCGACATTGCATTCGCCGTCTTCATTATTTCCGCAGGCAACTACTGTACCATCCGAGCGCAAGCCAACAATATGAGAATATCCATGGTAAACAGAAACAATATCTTTCCATGCGGACAATTTCGATTGGATTTCTTGATTGTCTCCAGTAAAAACTACTGTACCGTCTGAGCAAACCCCAATTATGCTATCGTCATAAACAGCCAGATTAACGATGTTCTTTCCGCAGGCAGATATTTTCTGTTCATTCTCGCAATGTCTTACTCCGCATACGACAACAGTACCATCAAAGCGTAGTCCTGCTGTGAGGCGGCCATTACCTGAAAACATGGAAATATTATTCCACTTATTCCATTTGTTTATATCCCAGCTATGGGTTCCAAAAGCGGCGCGCTGCTCATCTTTCCTAAAACGGTATTTCTCATCATAATAATACTTTCCGGAGCCGCCACATACTTCCATTGTGCCATCAGAAGATAGACCTATAATTTCCTCGCTGGAATCACAATAAATCAGATCTTGTACATGAGATTTCGCCAAATATTCGCATTTTCCCCGCAAGCGAAGAATCTGCTCATCCGCAGCACAATTTGCTTTTTGCAGACAGCTATCCCGATAAGAATGCACATCGCAGTATTCTGCCACGTCGTCAAGGGCCTTTGCCAAATTTCGAAACGCCTCGACCGTATCAGCTCGTTCTACCTCCTGACGCAGATATTGAAATCTTGATTTGGCAGCAGCGGTCATATACCTGTTTAGCTCTTCTTTTAAAGCTTTCGAGGCAAATCGAACTGCCTTATCGTAGTTTTTGTTTGCCTTGATTTCCGAGATACTTGTTGTTTTTATGTTTTCCAAATCGGACAATCCTGTATAATGAAAGTCAGCGCAGAACTTTCCAAGATATGCTTGTGCATTCTTAGAATCATTGTTCAGTACATTCTCGAAGAATCCTTCTGCTTTTTCCCATTCCTTGTCCTCCAAAGCCATCATGCCGCGATCCAACAGAGAAGCAGTTTTTTCTTTCTCTGCATTAACTAAAGTAGTTTTCCCCTGAGAGACATCAAGTTTATTTCTTGGCAAAAGCTTTTCAATTCCACGCAGCAAATCCTGCACAGCGCCTACTTTTCCCATATCCTGTGCTTGGAGCCGCGAAAACTCTTTTGGCATATCATAGGCATCAATGCCTTTAAAACAGGGGATTAGGTGCCGCTCTTTATCTTGCACCATCAGCTTCAAAAAACGACTCCACTCGTTCTTGACCCAAACCGCATTAAAGTACTCGTAGTCCGTACCGAATACCAGCATGATTTTGGAACTATTTAGTGCGGCAAATATATACGGCTCATATTCAGTGCCCAATTTGTCTTCCAGTGTTACCCGCGAAAAGAAAACACGATAATTCTTAGCAGTCAGTGCGTCATATACATCCTGTGCGATTACGCTATCCACAGTGCGCTCTCCGTTTTCATCGGTTTCCTTGTAACAAATGAAGATGTCATAGGGCGGTTCTTTTCCAGAAACTTCTGTGATGCCCCTGCGGATTTCTTCGATAGTTTTAGCTTCCTCTCGATACACTCTACGGGCAATGGGATCAGCATTCTCACAAGCCTGCTCAAAATCACTATCTTCCAGAACACAATCAAAGCTTGAGCGGTGACAGGTAGGAACTTTCTTCCCGGTAGCTGGGTCATCCACATATTCAATACCATATCGACACAAGACAAGTCCCCAGTATGCCTCGGCTTCTTCCGGGAAATCTGCGACAATGCATTCATAAACTCCAGCCGCCTTATCAAATTCGCAAGCCAACCGTAGTCTATTAGCTCTCGAAAAAAGGGTTAGTTTTTTCTCATTGTCTATGTGGGGAACGGTCTGTCTGCTTCCGCAGTATTCACATTCAGCAACGGTTGTTCCCTCAACAATCTGCAGATCCCCGCCGCACATTTTACATCTGATGACTGCCATGCCATACCCTCCTCATTTTCAACAGTTATTCGCGGTCAATGATTTCCAGATTTTCGATTGCATACTCAAGACAGAGCGTCATAATTTCATTTCTGGTTCGTCCGGTTTGTTCTGCAATTTTATCTAAATCCGCGACCATATCTTTCGGTGCCCGCATTGAGATAACGGTCGTTTCTTCTTTGTATCGTTTGGGTATTATCTGCAATTTTGGCTTTTGCATTTTGTGCCTCCTTGACAGCTAGCGCTCGCAAGATAATTGTACTACAATTGTATTTCTTGTCAACTGTTTTTCGCTTTGACATAATGAAATACGGTGAAATTTGATAAAAAATAACCGCAGCTACTGACATTTGCCAGCAGCTGCGGTTTGAATTTTCCAATGATTAGATTTCAGACAGATACACACTGCGTAACACCTGAAGGATGTCTTCATTATTCATAAAGTAGGTCAGTTTCCTGAAGGTATCTCAGCAGCCTTTTGGCGTAGCAATTCTTCACATATTGAAGCCTGCTGTTGGTACATAGTAACAGCCAGAACGAGCGCGTTCCTCAGTTCGTCCTCCGGTATTTGGTTTACGGTGGCCATAATACCTTCTTTTCCATTGGCGTGTAAAAGAGCACTAAGTTGGTCCTTTGTGAACATCATGATCCTCCCTACGAAATTTCCGTGATGATACGGTAGCTTGAGAATAGCGCACCATAATTACAATTTCAATAGGAAAGAGCAAATCATAATCACTATGATTTTTGAGCAAAATTCGGGGCCGAAAAATAGCCTCAAATGGTAACCACTAAGCCCAAAAAACAGGGCAAAATGGGCCAATAGCCTCAAATGGTAACCACCAAAATTGTGGTGCATTTTACGACAAACCACAAGATATTGTGGTGTATAAATTCAGAGTTTTGTCCCCTCAGATTTTGGTATGTCAACACTTTGCAACAAAAGGCATAAGAAAGCCCCGGAAAACCGAAGTTTTCCGGGGAAAAGAGAACTTTTTTAGCGCTTGGAGAACTGGGGAGCGCGGCGGGCGGCCTTCAGACCGTACT